>OLQX01002895.1_pt1 | contig 10599 bp, 8 predicted proteins | sample 1672581 | NCBI WGS metagenome assembly OLQX01 (sample SAMEA3136701, study PRJEB25190) | human gut metagenome | reverse complement strand
CCCTTAGCAGGGGCGCCTCTTCAGCCACTTGAGTACTTCTCCAAATGCCTAAATAATAGAAAAATATTGAGCATCACATAACTGTGACGCATGGATAATTATAGCGAATGCTTTACTTGTTGTCAACACTTTTTTTACAATTATACATATTTTTTGGTAATAGTTCATCCAGGTCTGCGCATTTACTGCGCAGGTCGTGTGAAAACATAGTGCTTCGGGCATCCGCCCCATCGCGAAGCGATTTTCCATGGGCAGATGCCATAACAGTTCAGCTGGCTGAATTGTTATATTTTTTGATTGTTTCTCTTATTGCTTCTTCCACTCTGGCAGCAATTTCTGTCGTTTTCATATCTTTATACTCTTCATAGGTAATCGGAGTGAGATAGTGCACCTGTACAACCACCTTCTTTGTTGACTTCGAATCGAACGGAAGAAAACTGTTGATCAGCGCCACCGGTACGATCGGGCACTTTGCTTTGGTTGCACATTTAAAGCTTCCGCCTTTAAAGCTCTGAATCGTATTTCCCTGTCTGCTCCTGGTTCCTTCTGCAAATAGGATAAAGTTCTTGCCTTTCTTTACATCGTTCGCAACATTATTGATAATCTCCATGGATTGACGGATATCATCCCTGTCAATGCAGTATCCTTTCATACATTCCATCATCTGTTTAATGAACGGAACGTTCTGAACCTCTTTTTTTGCAACAACGGAAAACGGATATGGAAATGCATCCGCTATGGCCAGGGTATCGTACAGTCCCTGATGATTCGGGTACAGCATAAATCCCTGCTCTTTCGGCAGATTTTCCACGCCGTAGCTGTCCACCTGCACTCTTCCGCCTTTGTTGGCGCGGTGTACGATCGTCTGTATCATTTCATAATGTTCTTCATCCGTATATTCATCTGCATGTTTCGCATGGCGGCAAAGCTTGATCCAGTATCCGGGAACCAGAAAAAGATTGTGAAGCACCATTACCAGGATTCTCCTCATACAGTTATCCTCCTTTTCCGTGATAAAAAATGTGTCCGGCTACAGGATTCCTGTCTTTCACAGAAATTCCGTAGCCAGACACTTGTATCTTTTATTCGTAACAGTTCAGCCCTGCTGAACCGTTACATGCAAAATCCATTTAAAATCGCCTTCGGCGATGGGATTTTGCACTCCTGAATCACGTTCTTACGGTCTGCGCAGCATGTGCGCAGACCTGAGCTGAACTGTTACGTTTATTCTTCTTTTTGTTCTTCCTCTGCTGTCTGCTCAGATTCCACCGTTTCTTGTGTCGTTTCCTCTTCCGTCTCTACTTCGGTTTCTTCTGTATTTTCTTCTTTCTTCTCACGCACTTTGGCGATACTTGCAACGCTGATATTTTCTGCCATATCCATCAGCTTGACACCGGAAGTGATTCTGCCAAGGATCGAAATGCCGGAACACTGCAGACGGATAATAATTCCCTCTGTCGTGATCAGCATGATCTCATTTTCTTCATTGACTGCCTTAACGCCCACAACGTTTCCGGTCTTTTCCGTGATCTTGTAGCATTTCACACCTTTGCCGCCTCTGAGCTGTACGCTGAATTCGCTGACAGCAGTGCGTTTGCCCATGCCGTTCTCCGATACGATCAGCAGATAATCTCCCTGACTGCTCATCTGCATGCCGACAACTTCATCATTGTCCACGAGATTGATACCGCGGACTCCCATGGAGACACGTCCGGTCACACGAACGTCTGTCTCTTTGAACCGGATACACTGTCCATATTTTGTTACCAGAATAATGTCTTTCGTATTATCTGTCGCTTTTACTTCGATCAGTTCATCTTCTTCACGAAGAGAAATCGCTGCAAGACCTGTCTTTCTCACATTCGCATAGTCCAGAATCGGGGTCTTCTTTACAACACCCTTTCTCGTTGCCATAAACAGGTAATGGCCTTCCTCAAATTTGCTGATCGGAATCACGGCTGTGATCTTCTCTTCCGGCTGCAGCTGGATCAGATTTACGATTGCCGTACCTCTCGCCGTTCTGGAGGCTTCCGGAATCTCATATGCTTTCAGACGGTACACCTTACCTGTATTCGTGAAAAACATCAGGTAATGGTGGGTCGTGGTCATCAGAAGCTCTTCGATGTAATCATCCTCGATGGTCTGCATACCCTTAATACCTTTTCCGCCGCGATGCTGGCTGCGGAAGTTGTCCACGGTCATACGCTTGATATAACCAAGACGGGTCATGGTGATCACCGTGTTGTCCCGCGGGATCAGATCCTCCATGGAAATATCAAACTCATCAAAACCGATGGAAGTTCTCCGGTCGTCGCCGTATTTTTCGGAAATCGCCAGAATCTCCCTGCGGATCACGCGCAGAAGTTCCTTTCTGTCTCCAAGGATTGCTTTCAGGATGCGGATACGCTCCATCAGCTCTTTGTATTCGCTTTCCAGCTTCTCACGTTCCAGACCTGTCAGTGCGCGCAGACGCATGTCTACGATTGCCTGTGCCTGTGCATCGGAAAGTTCAAAACGTTCGATCAGGTTATTCTTCGCTTCCGCTGTATTGGCGGATGCACGGATAATACGGATCACCTCATCGATGTGATCCAGCGCTTTCAGCAGACCTTCCAAAATATGGGAACGTTCCTGGGCTTTGTTCAGATCATACTGGGTCCGGCGGGTGACAACCTCTTCCTGATGATCCAGATAATGCTTCAGCATATCCAGAAGATTCAGAACCTTCGGCTGTCCATCCACCAATGCAAGCATGATCACACCGAATGTGTCCTGCATCTGGGTATGTTTATAAAGCTGGTTCAGGATGACATTGGCATTGGCATCTCTTCGAAGCTCAATGCAGATGCGCATTCCTTCCCGGCTGGAATGGTCGTTGATATTTGTAATGCCGTCGATCTTTTTATCACGCACAAGAGATGCGATCGTCTCGATCAGACGTGCTTTATTTACCATATACGGAAGTTCTGTCACAATAATCTCCGATTTTCCGTTCGGAAGCGTCTCGATATTGGTCACCGCACGGACGCGCACTTTTCCCCTTCCGGTACGGTACGCTTCGTTGATGCCGCGGGTTCCGAGAATCTGCGCGCCGGTTGGAAAATCCGGACCTTTGACGATCTGCAGAATCTCATCCAGCTCCGTTTCACGGTCTTCTTCAATGATATTGTCGATGATCTTTACGATCGCGCCGACAACCTCCCGCAGATTGTGCGGGGGAATGTTCGTCGCCATACCTACCGCGATTCCGGAAGTACCGTTGACCAGCAGGTTTGGATAACGCGCCGGCATTACCACCGGCTCTTTCTCCGTCTCATCGAAGTTCGGTGTGAAATCAACAGTATTCTTGTTCAGATCGGCGATCATCTCCATGGAGATCTTGCTCAGACGAGCCTCCGTATAACGCATCGCCGCCGCCCCATCACCGTCCACGGAACCGAAGTTTCCATGACCGTCTACCAGGGGATAACGGGTCGCCCAGTCCTGCGCCATATTGACCAGGGCGCCGTAAATAGAACTGTCTCCATGAGGGTGATATTTACCCATCGTATCACCGACAATACGCGCACACTTACGATGCGGTTTGTCCGGCGTGTTATTCAGTTCGATCATTGAATATAAAATTCTTCGCTGCACCGGCTTTAATCCGTCCCGGACATCCGGCAGCGCACGGGATGCGATGACACTCATGGAATACTGCAGATAGGACTCTTCCATGGTCTCCTTCAAATCCACTTCCTGAACTTTATCAAAAATATTATCTTCCATCTTTACCTCCAATGCCGCCTTCGCCGCAATCTATCAGATATCCAGGTTCTTTGCGTCTTTTGCTCTTGCTTCGATAAATTCACGCCGCGGTTCTACCTTGTCGCCCATCAGAGTCGTGAACGTCAGGTCAATCTCCGAAGAGTATTCCTCATCGTAAGTTACACGCTTCAGGATCCTGTGTTCCGGATCCATCGTGGTCTCCCAGAGCTGCTCCGCATCCATCTCACCCAGACCTTTGTACCGCTGGATCTTGTTTTCTGTCCCGCGGCCAACCTCCTGAAGGATTGCCTCCAGCTCCTGATCCGTATAGGCATACCATACCTTTTTGTTCCGTTCCAGCTTGTACAGCGGCGGCTGTGCAAGATAGACGTGACCCTGACGGATCAGTTCCGGCATAAAGCGGTACATGAACGTCAGAAGCAGCGTCGCGATATGCGCGCCGTCCACGTCCGCATCGGTCATGATGATGATCTTGTCGTAACGAAGCTTGGTGATATCAAAATCTTCATGGATACCTGTTCCGAACGCTGTGATCATCGCTTTGATCTCAGCGTTTCCGTAAATTTTATCCAGGCGCGCCTTCTCCACATTGAGGATTTTACCTCTCAGCGGCAGGATCGCCTGTGTCGCACGGCTTCGGGCAGACTTGGCAGAACCGCCTGCAGAGTCTCCCTCAACCAGGTAAATTTCACAATTTTTCGGATCTTTATCCGTGCAGTCTGCCAGTTTTCCGGGCAGCGCCATGCCATCCAGCGCAGATTTTCGCCGTGTCAGATCTCTCGCCTTGCGGGCGGCGTCTCTGGCGCGCTGTGCCAGCAAAGATTTTTCAACAATCACCTTCGCCACCGCAGGGTTCTGCTCCAGATAGATTTCCAGCTGGTTGCTGACAATATTGTCCACCGCGCCTCTTGCCTCGCTGTTGCCCAGCTTCTGCTTCGTCTGTCCCTCAAACTGAGGATCCTCGATTTTGACGCTGACGATCGCAGTCATACCCTCACGGATATCCTCGCCGACCAGATTCGGCTCGTTTTCTTTGATCAGCTTGTTTTTCTTCGCATACTCATTAAAGGTCTTGGTCAGCGCGTTACGGAATCCCATAATATGGGTACCGCCTTCCGGCGTCGTAATGTTGTTGACAAAACCATAGGTATTTTCCGTATAGGAATCATTGTGCTGCAGAGCTACCTCCACCAGCACTCCGTCTTTTTCCCCTTCACAGTAGATAATATCCGGATACAGAGCGCTCTTGCTCTTGTTCAGGTACTGTACAAACTCTTTGATACCGCCCTCGTAGTGGAAGCTCTTCTCCACCTCATGGCCTTCCCGCTTATCACGGAGCGTAATCCGAAGCCCTCTCGTCAGGAACGCGATCTCGCGGATCCTCGTCTGTAAAATCTCGTAATCAAAAACAGTTTCCTCAAAGATTGTATCATCCGGAAGGAAGCTTACCTCCGTTCCTGTCTTTTCCGGATCACATTCGCCGATCACCTTCAGGCTGTACATGGTCTTCCCGCGTTCATATCTCTGACGATAAATCTTTCCTTCACTGTAGATCGTAACCTCCAGCCAGTTGGAAAGGGCGTTTACCACCGACGCACCTACGCCATGAAGTCCTCCGGACACTTTGTATCCTCCGCCGCCGAATTTTCCGCCGGCATGAAGAATGGTGAATACCACCTCAACCGCCGGAATTCCTGCTTTGTGATTGATTCCAACCGGAATTCCGCGCCCGTCGTCCACAACGGTGATGGAATTGTCCGGATTAATGGAAACTTCGATATGTTTACAGAATCCAGCCAGAGCCTCATCCACCGCATTATCCACGATTTCATAGACAAGATGATGCAGACCTCTGGAAGAGGTGCTGCCGATATACATGCCCGGCCTCTTTCTGACCGCTTCCAGACCTTCCAGAATCTGAATCTGGTCGGCACCATATTCTGCGTTGTTTAAATTTTCTGTACTCATTTGGATTCCTCCTGTTAATTTTGGTAACTGTTCTGACTTACGGTTCCCTCTACCACCCGGAACACCCGGTTGATCTTAAACTGATTTTCCACAAAATCATCCAGGCCGGTACAGGTAATCAATGTCTGTATGTTATGAATACTCTGAAGAAGGTAGTTCTGTCGGCTGCTGTCCAGCTCGGAAAGCACATCATCCAGCAGCAGCACCGGCGTATCCTTGATCTCCTGCTCCACCAGATAAATCTCCGCCAGCTTCAGGGAAAGCGCAGCAGTCCTTTGCTGCCCCTGAGAACCGAAACGTCGGATATCAATCCCGTTGACCCGCACGCAGAGATCATCCCTGTGAGGTCCGATACAGGACTGGCGAAAATGCAGATCCCTCTCCCGGTTTCTCACAAGTTCCGATTCGAACATCTCCTCGGACACACTGGGCTCATACACAAGTTCAATCTTTTCTTTTCCTCCCGTCAGGCTGCTGTGGATATCTTTCAGAATCTGGTTGAGTCTTTCCACAAAGTGCATTCTCTCCCGGATCACACTTCTTCCATAGCGCACAAGCTGGAGATCCCACACCTCCAGAGTATCAGAAAGGTTCGCTGAAAATGAAATTTCCTTCAGAAGCTTATTTCTCTGGACAATGATTTTATTGTAATTCATCAGCTGGATCAGATAAAGCCTGCTCAGCTGACAGATTTCACTATCCAGAAACCTCCGCCGTTCCGAAGGTCCGTTTTTTATAATATTCAGATCTTCCGGCGAAAAAAACACAATGTTCAGGATACCGAACAGCTCGGAAGCCTTCCGGATGGGAATTCCGTCGATGGCAATCCCCTTGGTCCGGTTCTTTTTCAGGTGCATGTCCAACTTATGTGTGATTCCATTTCGAAAGACCTGCATCCGGATATGAGCTTCCTCCTGACCGAATCTTATCATTTCCCGGTCCTTGCTGCCCCTGTGTGACTTTGTGGTACTGCATAAATATGCAGCCTCAAGTATATTTGTCTTGCCCTGAGCATTGTCTCCGTAAAGGATATTTGTTCCGGAATCAAAATTCATCGATAAACTTTCGTAATTCCGGTAATTTTTCAGTTCCAGTGATTTGATATACATAATGGTTCCCGTGTCTATTTCACAACTTTTATCTCATGGCCGTCATAACGGACAATATCTCCGTCATATAACTTCCGTCCGCGGCGTGTATCCGTCTCGCCGTTGACAGATACTTTTCCGTCCTGAACGGCAAACTTCGCTTCCACTCCATCTTCCACCCAGCCTGCAGCTTTCAGCACCTGGCCAAGTTTGATAAACTCATCTCTCAGTTTGATTGTTTCCACTTTTTTCCTCCAACACCGCATCCGCGGCAGAAATTCTTATCTCAATGCATTAAAGTTTACCGGCAGAATCAGGTAAATATAGCTTTCCTCATCATTCCTAATAAAGCACGGCGCTTTGGGATTTACCAGATAAATGGAAATCTGCTCGTCGTCGATGACTTTCAGCGCGTCGATCAGGAATTTCGGATTAAATCCGATCATGATATCCTTGCCTTCCTTGGCAATATCAATATCCTCGTTCATAGAACCCATCGCAGAATTGATCTTCAGTTCCATGGAACCGTCGGTGATATCAATGATGATCGGCTTTTTGTCTCCTTCTTTTACCAGCAGCGTAGCACGGTCGATACAATCCAGGAATTCTTTCTTGTTAATGACCACTTTCGTCTCATAGTCGCTGGAAAGCATCTGGTCAATCCGGAAATACTCTCCGTCGATCAGACGGGAGACAACGGTTGTCTGATCAAAGACAAACATGATATGGTTCTCAGCAAAGTAAATATCTACCAGATCATCCACTTCACCGGACAGGATCTTGCTGATCTCGTTCAATGTCTTTCCAGGAACGACAACCTTGCGTGCCGGATAGCTTTCCTTCAGCTCAATCTTGCGGATTGCGATCCGGTGTCCGTCCAGAGAAACCACTTTCAGAGTGTTGTCTTTAATCTCAAACAGCTCACCAGTCATCAGCTTATTGTTCTCATTTGCAGCGATAGAAAAAATCGTCTGACGAATTACTTCCTTCAGTGTAAACTGGGAGATGGTGATATTATCAGTTTTTTCGATAAGAGGAAGATAGGAAAAATCTTCACCGGATTTTCCCGGAATACTGAACTTCGCTTTCTCACAGGTGATGGTTGTCACCAGGTTTTCATCTGTCTGAATTATTACCTCATTCTCTGGCAATTTACGGACAATCTCTGAAAAAATCTTTGCATCCAGGGCTACCTGGCCTTTTTCCAGGATCGTACCCTGAACAATTGTCTCGATTCCAAGTTCCATATCGTTGGAAGTAAATTTTATTTCATTGGATGTCGCATCAATAAGAATACATTCCAGAATCGGCATCGTTGTTTTTCCCGGTACCGCTTTCATGGAGATGCTGACACTTTTCAGAAGTTCGCTTTTTTGAAATGTAAGTTTCATGTTGTGTAAAAATCTCCTTTCCCCAGTCCTGGGTGCGAATGTGCATAAGTAAAAAATATATAAAAAATCCGTAGTAGCCGCCGTAGGGGGCGTGTAAATGTGGAAATGTCCCTCAAAGGCGCATGGATCCTGAAAAAATGAACCTGTATAACTTTGTGAATAGCCATGTGAAAACCTGTGTAAGAAATGTAGACAACTTCAGGTCCTATTTTTATACACAGAGAATCCACATGTTGTCCACATAAGGTTTGTGCTCTTATTTGGAGGGATTGATCTTTTTTTTCAGAATATCAATGGTTCCTCTTGTGTTATCGTTGTTTTTCAGTTCTTTTTCGATTTTTTCAATTCCGTGCATGACCGTTGTGTGATCACGGTCACCCATATATTTTCCGATCGCTGTGAGCGGAGACTCCAGCATTTCGCGGCAGAGGTACATCGCGATCTGACGCGGATATACGATCTTGCTGCTTCGTTTGCTTCCTGTAATATCAGAAGCGGTAATGTCAAAATGCTCTGCTACCGTATCAATGATGAACTGCGGAGTGATGACTTTCTTTTCATTTGGAGAAATAATATCGCGAAGCACCTGTTCTGCAAGGTCCAGGTTGATCTCACGTTTCTCCAGATTGGCATATGCTATGATTTTGTTTAAAGCGCCTTCAAGTTCACGGATGTTGGACTTGATGTTGGACGCAATGTATTCGATCACATCGTCTCCGACGTTGTAGCCGTCCAGCTCTTCTTTTTTCCGGAGGATTGCGATACGTGTCTCGTAATCCGGACTCTGGATGTCGGCAAGAAGCCCCCATTCGAAACGGGAACGGATCCTGTCTTCCAGGATATCCATATCTTTTGGCGGCCGGTCGGAGGAAATGATGATCTGCTTGTTGTTGGCGTGCAGGGTATTGAATGTATGGAAAAATTCCTCCTGTGTGGACTCTTTTCCTATAATGAACTGCACGTCGTCGATCAGCAGAACGTCAATATTTCTGTATTTTTCCCGGAATTTTGTCATCGCGGTGTTGTTGCTGTTACGGATGGCTTCGATGACTTCGTTGGTAAACTCCTCACTGGTAACGTAGAGGATCCGGGATGCAGGATTTTTTTCCAGTATAAAATGCGCGATGGAGTGCATCAGGTGGGTTTTTCCGAGTCCAACGCCTCCATATAAGAAGAGAGGGTTATAAATTTCACCCGGTGACTCCGCTACTGCGAGGGAGGCTGCATGGGCAAATTTGTTGTTGCTTCCGACCACGAAAGTATCAAAGGTATACTTTGGGTTTAAGTTGGGTGCATAAGGATTTTTCTGCAGAGAGGGCTTCTTCTCTTCTTTTTTGATCTCTTCCGGCAGTGCGAAACGGATATCATAATTGATCCCGGTAATTTCCGCGATTGCCACTTTAATAGGAAGAGTGTATTTTTTGCTGACGTATTCAAGCCCCATTTTCTCTGACGGAACCAGAATTGTCACAAGATTGTCCTCGACACTGTGGACAGTCAGAGGTTTGATCCAGGTGTCGAAAGAAATCTCGGATAATTCATGCTCATCCCTGACTCTCTGTAATATTTCTTTCCATTTTTCTCTTACGATTTCCATGTTTTTTCAGTCTCCGCTTCTATATGTGTGGGATTTTGGGGATAAACAGGTAAGCCTTCCGGAAGTTTTGCACAGAAAAACGCAAAAACACTCCGCAAAGCGCTGCTTTGACGAATACCTACAATATCCCACTATTACTTATCTATCATATAATAAAATACAATTTTAAGCAACCCAAATGTGAAAATTCACTGTGGATAACTGAAAAACAGGAAAAATATATGTGGAAAAATTCGTGTAAAAGCTGTTGGAACCTGGGGAGAACATCAGACTCACCGTGAGGTTCAGGTTGAAAATGTGTATAAGTCGGTATAGAATTACACATTATACAGTCAGGAAAATACGGAATTTCCTTGAATCACCCACAGTCTTTACACAGACGGAAAAAAGTTATCCACAAGTTATCCACAAAATGTGGATAATGTTGGTGAAGCTTCCCACATATTGTGGGTAACTTTGAAATGGATTTTTTTTTTGTGAAAACGGCTACATTTTGCTTGACTTTGCAATATTTTATGAATATAATTGAAATGATGTTTTCTGAGTTACCGCAGCGCCTGCAGGCGGACGGTAACATTTTCTGACATACATGTGCTTAATATTTGCCGTCCCGGCGTGGAAGGATCGGAAAACCTTCCGGAAGATGCCGCGGGGCAGAAAGTTCGAATATGAAGGAGGTGCCTTACTTATGAAAATGACATTTCAGCCGAAGAAACGTTCCAGAGCGAAAGTTCACGGATTCAGAGCGAGAATGAGTACAAAAGGTGGAAGAAAAGTTTTAGCTGCA
>OLQX01002878.1_pt1 | contig 10678 bp, 9 predicted proteins | sample 1672581 | NCBI WGS metagenome assembly OLQX01 (sample SAMEA3136701, study PRJEB25190) | human gut metagenome | reverse complement strand
AATCATTTCTTTACAGTTTTCTCCAAGTGCCGGAGTGATTCCACTGAGATGAAGCCATGTGTAACCATCCAATATCTTTTCAAAATCTGCCTTTTTAAAATCGTACTCACAAAATGCACTATGCTTTCTGTCATACACGACTTTGCTCGATCTGATTCCATAACCGGTCTCCAGATAATAAGTTCCAAGTCGATGTGTTGGTGTCTCCTCCGGTGTTGAAAAAATAACTGCATCACAATTTACATCATTACTTCTGAGCATCCGCACAGCACTTTTTCCCAGACTATTATCCGGCACAACAGTACAAAACGAGGCATCCATTCCCAAATTAGCCAGTGATATTGCTACATTCGCCTCACTGCCTCCATATCTTGCTTCAAATGTAGTTGCCACTCTGATTTTTTCATAATCCGGTGGTGTCAGACGAAGCATAATCTCACCAATTGTTATAAACTTATGTTTTATATTTTCTTTCATACATCATACCTCTGAGCACACAGACAGAAGTTTTTGCTTGAATATCTCTCACCTTTCTCAACTTCTGTCTTGTTATCTGTCAGTTCAAATGAATATTTGCACTCCACTTTACTAAACTTAAACGGATATTTATCATCCTCTTTGCTGAATTCAAATAGATATCCACAATCCGTTTTTCTATTTTGATTAATACTCCAGATATGCACCCTTCATCGGACTTGCCGCATGTTCGCTGAACATTCTGAGTACGCCTCTCTTATATTTAGGTTCTCTCGGTTTCCAGTTTTTACGACGTTCTTTCAGGATTTCATCAATCTCTTCCATTGATTTTCTTTCTCCTGCAATACCAATGATATTCAGTTTTCTTCCCATCACATCAATCTCAATCAGATCTCCTTCTTCTACGAGTGCGATCGGACCTCCGTCAACTGCTTCCGGACTGCAATGTCCAATTACCGGTCCTGTGGATGCTCCTGAAAATCTTCCGTCTGTAATCAACGCAATACTTCTTCCAAGTTCCGCATCACTGCTGATTGCCTCAGAAGTATAGAACATCTCCGGCATACCGCTTCCTTTTGGTCCTTCATATCGAATAAAAACTGCATCACCTTTCTGCACTTTATGTTTCAGTACAGCATCAAGACATTCCTCTTCACTATCAAATGGTCTTGCTCTGAGAACTGATTTGAACATTTCTTTCGGGCATGCTGTATGTTTGATCACAGCTCCTTCCGGTGCAAGATTTCCACGGAGAATAGCAATACTTCCATCCGTCCCAATTGCTTTATCATATGGACGGATCACGTCTTCTTTCGTAACATTTACATTGTAACGTTTATTAAATTCCTGAAGCCATTTATCACACTTCTCATAGAACCCATTCTTTTTCAGTTCTTCCAGGTTTTCTCCTAAAGTCTTTCCTGTAACTGTCATTACATCCAGATGTAAATGTTCTTTTATTTCTTCCATAATCGCCGGAACACCACCCGCATAATAGAAACACTCTGCCGGCCATTTTCCTGCCGGACGGATATCCAGAAGATATCTGGCATTTCTGTGAATTTTATCAAATGTATCTCCTGTGATCTCAATTCCCAGTTCATGCGCAATTGCCGGAATATGAAGCAGACAGTTCGTACTTCCTGAAATGGCTGCATGAACCCAGATCGCATTTTCAAAGCTTTCCTTTGTCACGATATCTGATGGGCGCATATGCTCCATCTTCGCCAGACGTACTGACTGTCTTCCGGCCTCTCTTGCAAATTCCAGAAGATCCGGACTTGTGGCAGGCATCAATGCGCTTCCCGGAAGAGCCAGTCCCAGCGCTTCTGCCATGATCTGCATGGTAGATGCTGTTCCGATAAAGGAACATGCTCCACAGCTCGGACATGCATTGCATTTTGCCCAGTCAAGTTTCGCTTCATCAATTTCTCCGCGTTCATATTTGGCACTGTACATTCCAAGCTGTTCCAGTGTCAGCATCTCAGGTCCTGCATTCATAGTTCCTCCCGGTACAACAACTGCCGGAATATTCACTCTTGCAAGTCCCATCAGATTCCCAGGCATTCCTTTATCACAGCTTGAAAGATAAACTCCTGCATCAAAAGGAGTTGCATTTTCATGAATTTCAATCATGTTTGCGATCATTTCGCGGCTGGCAAGACTGTAGTTAATTCCATCTGTTCCCTGACTCTCTCCATCACAGATATCTGTGCAGAAATAACGGGCTCCATATCCGCCTTCTTCTGCTATTCCTTTTCTTACTTCTTCTACAAGAATATTTAAATGCCCGCTTCCCGGATGGCTGTCACCATAAGTACTTTCCACCATAACCTGAACTTTTCCGAGATCTTCCTTTTTCCAACCTGTTCCAATACGCAGCGGATCAAGCTCCGGTGCAAGCTTTCTCATTTCCTGACTTTTTAATTCCATAACTGATTCCTTTCTGGCTTCTATCCTTTAAGCTCATTTCACATTAAACAAATTTAAAACTCATTCTGCTGTTTTACTCTGTACTAAACATTCATTCTCATTTAACATTTTTATGATACGATAAACCATGCGATCGTAGCTCCAACTGCTCCGACAAGTCCTACAATTGTCTCCATCACTGTCCATGTCTTCAGATTGGTTTTCTCATCGACTTCAAAAAGAGATTTTGAAAGCCAGAATCCTGAATCGTTTACATGGCTGAATGCTGTTCCGCCTGCAGCGATTGCAATTGTAAGTGCAGCAAGCTGTAGCTGACTTAATCCTGCAACCATCGGCATGGATGAAATAATTCCCGCTGCCATTGTCATAGATACTGTCGCTGAACCTACAGAAACTCGTACTGCAACTGCTACAAGGAACGCGATCAATACCATCGGCAGTGGAAGTGATCCTACAAAATTCCCAAACACTTCACCAATTCCAGAATTCTGAAGAATAAAGCGAAGCATTCCGCCTCCTGAGATCAGAAGAATAATATTTCCACAAGAATGTAAGGAATTCGTCATTACTTTTGTAATCTCTGTAATACTGAATCCTCCCGGCAATCCAAGAAAGAGCATTGCACAAATTGTTGAAAGCAGAAGTGCAATCACTGGGGTTCCAAGGAACTCAAGTACCGGCTGTGCAGGTGCCATAAATGGAATGATCGATGACAATGTATTTAAAATAATAAGGAAAAGCGGCAAAAGAATAATACTTACAATCAGCCAGAAATTAGGCTTCTTCCCTTTACTTTTTTCCTGTGATTCTTTTTCATTTTCCAGATAAGAACTCGGCACCTCACAGAAAAATTTCTTTCCTGCAAATTTTCCAAACACCGGTCCTGCCAGAATCATCGCCGGAATTCCAATGATAATTCCCAACATAATTACATAACTTAATTCCACATTCAACATCTCTGCTACAAGTACCGGTCCTGGTGTCGGCGGTACAAATGCATGTCCAATTGCAAGTCCTGCAAGCAACGGTATTGAATAACAGAAAACAGACTTCTTTGTTTTTCTTGCAATTCCGAATGCAACTGGAATCAGAATTAATAAACCAGATTCAAAAAATACCGGCATTCCTACTATTAAACCAGTAATTCCTAATGCCCATGGAGCTTTCTTTTCACCAAATACTTTCAACAATGTATCCGCAATTACTTCTACTCCACCGGATACTTGAAGAATCGCTCCAAACATTGATCCAAGTCCGATCAAAATTGCTATGGTCTGTAATGTAGTTCCCACACCTTCCGCAATCGTATCCGTAATCATACTGAATGGCATTCCTACCGCCAGTCCAATAATCAGTGCAGATGACATAATTGCTATAAAAGGCTGGATTTTTACTTTTATAATCAGAAATAATAATACGGCAAATCCCAGAAGTGCTCCTAGTATCAGCCTTTCAGGCGATGCAGTAAATTCGCTCATTTTCCTTCCTCCTTGACCTTGTAAATCTCATCTTTTCAACTTTGTTTTCTACAAATACTGTAGTACTCCGTTACATTTTCCTAAAGTTTCTATGCTCTCTCATTTTCTTCAAATCCGACGTCTTGTTTGAATGTGGCTTTATTATATCAATCCTGTCACTGCTTTCAATATATATGATGTATATACTTCTTTTTTTACAATTTGCGCAAAAACAGGTGACAATTTTTCTTAAATTGCCACCTGTTTTTGTGAATTTTAACTACTTTTCTCTTTTAAAGGTTATATATCGTTTTTAAACGTCTGATGTATTTTCTTTTTCTGATTTTTGTTTTTTTCTTTCTTCCAAAAGTTCCATAATGACCTGCCGATTGTAAGTCAGATGCATGATCATTGCACATCTGGCACCAACTGCATCTCTGCGTTTCAATGAATTCACAATTTCTCTGTGTGTTGTAAGCGTCTCATTTTTCAGACTTCGATATGTTATATTGGCAAAGGTAACCACCGCTGTGTTAATTACTGGAAGCAGACGCTCTACGACCATATTTCCGCTCAATCTGGCCAGATAACAGTGAAATTCTATATCTTTATAAAGTGATTCGATTTCATTACATAACTGTTCCGCCTTTGCTACCTGTTCTTTTGTTGCTTTCTTGCATGCCCATGTAACTACTTCTGGCTCGATCATCAGGCGAACTTCAAACAGATCCAATGCAAGCTGGTATTTATCTTTGATCTGTCCAAATCCCAGCACATCATTTTCCATATAGCTGGTACTGATTACATAGGTTCCATCTCCACGCCGCACTTCCAGAACACCTCTTGATACCAGTCCTTTTACAGCCTCACGCACTGTACTTCTTCCGACTCCAAATATTTCTGTAAGCGCAAACTCATTCGGAATTTTCTCTCCGATTGCCACCGGCTGATCCAGAATATATTTCATCAGCCGGTCCTCTGTCTGCTGCCCCAAAGTTTTCTTATTTAACGCTTCATTGTGGTGCATAATTTTCTCCTTTTCCAGATTTATCTGTACATAATACCGTAAATTCTAATTTTTCTGTGCTCATTGTACCATGTTTCACTTTAAAGTGTGTCTGAAAATACTTTCTACAAGATGTATATCATAACTTGCAGGAGATTTGTTACTGTTTGCAGGTTACCTGTGAACAATAACGGAGATTTTTCAGGCGTCTCCCAATTTTTTCAATAAGCGCTGTCATTTTCACCAAAACAAGTTATAATATAATACAAATAGTTATGCAAAATTGTATGAAACTGCCAAGAATAAAAAAAGCAGAGAAAAGAAGTCACTTGTCCTTTTAAAGTATTTGAACTTCTTTATATAATAATTGAAAAGGAGAACGCAACATGGATATTTTTAATATGTTGCCGTCAAAAAAGCAGGAATATATGAATGTGCTTTTTAGAAATTGCACCGAAGAAGTCAAATACTACATGTCAATCGTGGAAGTAGATGCATTGTATATGCGTACACAGGAAAATATGAAACGCCTTGTCACCCAGACCGCTGAAGCAAGAAAATATCTGTTTATGGATGGGAAAGACCGACTGATGGTGCATCTGGTTCGAAAATATGAGCAGAGACAGCCTTTACCGAGCATTCTGGAATTAAAACAGACCAGGACACGTATTTCTGAAGAAGTAGGCATTTCAATGAAAACCTTAATCCATCTAACTAATCATTTAAAATTCATATACATATAAGAGTTTCTGTATATGGGAATAAAAAGGAGGAAGCAAGATGTATGTAGGAAAAAAAGTAACCCGTGTTGATGCATATGACAAAGTCATCGGACGTACCCGTTATACAGATGATCTGTGTGACAAAAGTGCATATGTCGCACGTATCGTGCACTCTACAATTGCAAATGGTCGGGTTCTGTCAATTGATACATCTGAGGCAGAAAAAATCCCAGGAGTTGTAAAAGTTTTTACATGTTTTGACTTAAAAGAAAAACACTACTATCCAACTGCCGGACATCCCTGGTCAACTGATCCATCTCATCAGGATGTTGCAGATCGTCTGGTACTGACTGAGCGTGTCAGATTTTACGGCGATGATATCGCTGCTGTAGTAGCAGAGGATGAAGTTGCCGCCGCACAGGCACTTCATGCGCTAAAGATAGAATATGAAGAATCTCCATTTGTTCTGGATGTACAGGAAGCCATGAAAGACGGAGCACCACAGCTTCATGAAGCTTATCCGAACAATATTTTGAAACACACAACGATTCGAAAAGGCAATTATGAAGAAGCCATCAAAGAACCAGGACTAATCAAAGTTGAAGGCTGGTACAGTACACCTACCGTACAACACTGTCATATTGAGAACTTTATCTGCTACGCAGAAATGGAAGGCGACCGAATCAAAATTGTAAGTTCTACACAGATTCCTCATATCGTCCGTCGTGTTGTTGGGCAGGCTCTTGGAATTGACTGGGGCAAGATTCGTATCATCAAACCATATATCGGTGGAGGATTTGGAAATAAACAGGATATACTGTATGAACCACTCTGTGCCTGGTTATGTACGCAGTTAAACGGACATCTTGTAAAGCTGGATGTTCCAAGAGAAGAAACTTTTGTTTCTACCCGTGTACGCCATGCGATCCAGAGCCACATTATCTCCTGGGTACGCCCGGATGGAACATTTGCCGCACGTAAACTGGAAGCTTTTTCTGATCAGGGAGCTTATGCTTCCCATGGTCACAGTATCTGCGCCAAGGGTGTTGGTGCATTTCCACAACTTTATCCATGCGACAACGTGGAAGCAGATGGCTATACCGTATTTACAAATAAATCTGTGGCAGGAGCCATGCGTGGATATGGTATTCCACAGGCAATGTGGGCAGTCGAATCCCACACTGAAGAAGTAGCTGCAAGATTAGGTATGGATCCGATTGAATTCCGCCGTAAGAATCTGATGCCGGTTGGATTTACAGATGCATTTTCTAAGAATGAATTATACACTGATACATTTAACCAATGTATTGACAAAGGTATGGAAGTTACTGATTATAAGAGAAAATATCAGGAATACCAGAGTCAGACCGGAGACATTCGTCGTGGAATCGGAATGGCAGTTTTCTGGTATAACACAGCGGTATGGCCAATTTCCCTTGAGACTTCTTCCTGTCGAATGGTACTCAACCAGGATGGCTCCTTACAGGTACAGCTTGGAGAAACTGAGATCGGACAGGGTGCCGATACAGCTTATTCACAGATGACGGCAGACGTGCTCGGAGTTCCATTAGAATCTGTTCATGTTGTCTCATGTCAGGATACAGATGTAACCCCGTTTGGTACTGGAGCTTATGCATCCCGTCAGACTTATACGGCAGGATTTGCAATCCGCCAGACTGCACTGCTCCTGAAAGAACATATTTTGAAATATGCTCATGAACTGACACGTATGCCGGAATATAATCTGGATATCATTGACGGAAATATTGTCCGTATAACAGATAACCGTGTGTTGATGACACTTGGTGAACTTTCAACAGAAGCCTTGTACAGCCTGAACCACAGCCAGCATCTGTCTGCTGAAAGTACTGCTCAGATCAAATCCAATGCTTATTCTTTCGGATGTACTTTCGCAGAAGTCGAAGTAGATATTCCGATGTGCCAGGTAAAATTACTGGATCTGGTCAATGTACACGATGCAGGAACCATCATTAATCCTGCACTGGCCGAAGCTCAGGTCCATGGTGGTATGAGCATGGGAATCGGATTTGGTCTTTCTGAGAAATTACTGTATGATCCAAAGACCGGCCGCGCATTAAACAATAACCTGCTCGATTACAAGCTTTCCACTTTTATGGATCACCCGAGACTGCGTGCTTATTTCATTGAAAATTCTGAGCCAACAAGTGCTTTCGGGACAAAATCTTTAGGTGAGCCGCCGACTTGTGCAGTTGCACCTGCAATTCGAAATGCAGTTTATCAGGCAACCGGAGTGTTTGTAAATGACGCACCGGTCAATCCACACAACCTGTATCGCTGCTTTAAAGAACATCATATGACAGAAGAAGGAGGTGTTTCAGATGTATGATATCAAAGCACTCTATGAAGCAGAAAGTGTAGAACATGCTATTCAGCTTCTGACCGAACATCCCGAAGCACAGATCATCGCAGGAGGAAGCGATGTACTTGTGCAGATGCGTGAAGGAAAACGTGCCGGAAAAGAATTGGTCAGCATTTATATGATCGATGAAATGAGAGGCGTTTCCTATGAGGAAGACGGAGCTATCCGCATCGGTTCTCTTACAAGCTTTTCTCATATTACAAATGATCCAATCATCCAGAAACAGATCAATGTACTTGGTGAAGCTGTAGACATAGTCGGCGGACCACAAATCCGCAATATTGGAACCATTGGTGGAAATACATGCAACGGAGTAACATCCGCTGATTCTGCATCCACGCTTCATGCCTGGGATGCCATTGTAGAAATTACCGGACCTGATGGAGTCCGCAGAATTCCAATCAAAGATTTCTACATAAAAGCAGGTGTGGTCGATTTAAAGCCGGCAGAAATCCAGACTGCGATCATTATTCCGAAAGCAGCCTACGAAGGATATTATGGACACTATATTAAATATGCAATGCGAAATGCAATGGATATCGCTACAACTGGATGTTCTGTAAATGTAAAACTTTCTGAAGATAAAAAAACAATTGAAGATGTCCGAATCGCCTACGGTGTAGCCGGACCGGTTCCGATGCGTGCTCCTTCCGCAGAGGCAGTTGCAAAAGGAAATCCCGTCTCTACAGAAACGATCAAAACATTTGCCAAAACTGTTCTGGAAGATATTAATCCCCGTGACAGCTGGCGTGCCGCAAAAGATTTTCGTCAGCACATCGCCGTTGTTCTTGCAGAACGTGCACTAAAAGAGTCCATCCGACTGGCAGGAGGTGTGATCGATGAGTAAACAATATAAATTACTTACCTGTACAATTAATGGTAAAAAGGTAGAAAAAATGATCGATGTCCGTGCTTCACTGACAGATCTTCTTCGTGATGATTTTCGTCTTACCAGTGTCAAAAAGGGCTGTGAGGTAGGAGAATGCGGTGCTTGCAATGTCATTATTGACGGAGAATGTTTCAACTCCTGCATTTACCTTGCCGTATGGGCTGAAGGCAAAGACATCCTGACACTCGAAGGTCTCGAAGGACCAAATGGAGAACTTTCTGATATTCAGCAGGCGTTTATTGATGAAGCAGCTGTGCAGTGTGGATTCTGTACCCCAGGATTCACTATGAGCGCAACAGAAATTCTGAACGCCGGTCGTGAATTTTCAGATGATGAGATACGCAAACTAATGTCCGGTCACCTTTGCAGATGTACCGGATATGAAAATATCTTCCGCGCAGTGAAAAAAACAATGTTGCGCAGACTTGGCAAAAATGAAGAAGCCGATGCGGTTTAGGCAGATACTGTCTGTCGGACACCAGACAGGCAGACAAATTTAGAAAGATAACAGGTATTAATATGAGAAATAAAGAAGAGACTATTACAACAGTCAGCGAAGAAAATATTTACGTGTTAAATGGACGCGTACCTCTGGGAAAAGCAATCCCTTTCGGATTACAGCATGTGCTTGCCATGTTTGTTTCCAATCTTGCTCCTGTTCTGATCGTTTGTAGCGCAGCACTTGTAAGGGGCACCGATGATCAATTTCTCCGGTATTGCAAAGACAATTGACGAAGTTGGATTTGTCAGCATTCCAAAACTTGTATTCTTTACAAGCCATAAACCAGTTTTCAACCTGGGAGCATTTTTCACAATTGCAATTGTGTTCCTTGTATCAGCCGCCGAGACAACCGGCGCAACAACAGCCGTAGCAAAAGGAGCTTTGGGACGTGATCTGAAAATGGAAGAACTACAGGGGGCTCTGGCTGTAGACGGATTCTCAAGTACGATTTCCGGATGCTTTGGATGTCTTCCACTGACTTCTTTCAGCCAGAATGTCGGACTTGTAACTATGACCGGTGTAATCAACCGTTTTACGATTTTAATGAGCGCACTGATCCTGATCCTTGCTTCTCTGTTCCCACCACTGGGCGCTTTCTTTAATTCTCTTCCTCAGTCTGTACTGGGTGGATGTACGGTTATGATGTTTGATTCTATCATGTATGAGGGAATTAAGATGCTCAAAGACTGTCAATTCAATGTCAAAGACTGTCAATTCAATGACTGTACAATGATCATTGTATCACTTGCATTCTGTGTAGGTGTCGGTCTGACACAGACCGATGCGAACTTTTTCGCAGCATTCCCACAGGCTGTCGGCGATATCTTTAACGGAAATGCCATTGCAGGAGTGTTTGTTGTATCATTATTACTGAGTTTAATCTTGCCGAAGGATAAGTCAGACAAATCTGAAGAATAGACAATTTACTTATTTCTTCTTATAAGCAGAACGCCGGTAGCAACTGAATTGTTGTTTACCGGCGTTCTATTGTATCTATTCCATTGATTTACAAATTTTCAAGGTTTTCTCTTATCTATATAATCTTTTTATTCTCCCGGAACAATTTTCAATACTGCTGTATTTGCATATGTCATGGGATGATTATGCACAAAAAATACAGTCCCTGTTACCGGCGAATTTAATTTTTCCATCATCGATCCATCATAAGGATCAATAATCTCTGCCAGCTGCTGATCTCTTTCTACTCTCTGCCCGACCTTAATTCTACTCTGAAATAAGCCGGCTGAATAAGGACGCACTGGAATAAGTTCCCCGTCACTGATCAATTGCGA
>OLQX01002872.1_pt1 | contig 10685 bp, 9 predicted proteins | sample 1672581 | NCBI WGS metagenome assembly OLQX01 (sample SAMEA3136701, study PRJEB25190) | human gut metagenome | reverse complement strand
CGGTCGGACGTGGTTTCCACTCCGCAGTTGGGGGAGCGGTTTGCGCCCAGAAACGCAACGATGCGAAACCCGTATCTGTGGTACTCCAGCACCTGATGCATGACAGATTCAACTAGGTCCTCCAGTATCCGGCTGGGGGCGGGCGCCTGCATGGCGGCACGAATACGGGTGTTTTCTTCTGTGACCGGGGACTGCGCGCCCAGCCTGTTTCCACGGTCCAGCCCAAGGCAGCAGAGCTCCGGGCAGGGAAGCTGAACGATTCCCACCTGATGTTCCAGAAAGAACTGCACCAGCTCTCGGAAAGCGGCCGGATATACAGCGGTTCCGTCGGAGATGGCGTTTTGGTTCAGCAGGCAGTGGGCTAGAAACACCACTTTTCTACTGCGGCCGTCGGCAAACATCTGCATTTTTCTCACCATTCACGGCTGGGCTCAGCCGCCCAGCTTGTCCAGCCCAAGACGGAGGCGGCGCAGGCACTCGTCCTTCCCCAGAATGTGGCAGATCTCCACCGCGCCGCCGGGGGTGACCGCCTTGCCCGCCGCGGCAATGCGCACCGGCCACATGAGGGTGGCGTTTTTCACCCCCAACTGCCCAGCTAGGGAGATGAGGGTGTCATGGATGGCCTCCTGGGTCCAACCGGGCAGGGCGGCCAGGGCGGGGGCGGCGGCCTGGAGCATATTGAGGGACACCTCGGGGGTGGTTTTGGACTTCTTGTTGGTGAACAGCTCGGCGCTGTACTCCGGCAGGGCATCGAAAAAGTCCACCTTCTCCGGAATATCAGTGAGCTTTTCACACCGGGCCTGGAGCAGGGCGGCGATGGCTGCCGGGTTATAGGCAGGATTTTTCACTGCCTGGCGGATATAGGGCTCTGCCGCCCGGGCAAAGTCCGCCGGCTCCATGGCCCGCAGGTACAGGGCGTTGAAGTGGGTGAGCTTCTCAATATCAAAGATGGCCGGGGACTTGGATACACCCGCCAGATCAAAGGCGGCCACCAGCTCCTCCAGAGAGAATACTTCCTGTTCCGCCAGTTCTCCTCTGGGGGACCAGCCCAGCAGGGCCACATAGTTCAGGATGGCGGGGGTGAGGTAGCCCTGGGCTTTCAGGTCAAATTCCTCATCGAGGATCGCAAAATCGACCCCTTCAATCGGCACGGCGTCGAGACCCATCGCCGCTACGCCCAGCAGGAAATTGCCGACGTTGAGATACACCTGTTTCGCCATCCACTGATCGTCATCTTTCAGCTCTTTGCGGTGCATATCGGCAAAGAAAGTACGACCCTTGTGGTTAGCGGCTTTTGCGTCCGGGGTGGCGAAACGGCCATCGGCCTCTTCCTGATCCACCACGCACTGCAGCCAGGCGTCGTCCATCGCGGTTTTCGCGCAGAACACCACCACGTGCGAGGCGTCGAGAATTTTACGTTCGTTGAACACGTAGGTGCCGCTGGCGGCTTTCGCCACGCGAGCTTTCCCTTCATCGGTGCTGGCGACAATAAAGTGCCACGGCTGGGAGTTGGTGCTAGACGGGCTGTACTGCAGCAGCGTTTTCAGCTGTTCCGCTTCCCCGGCAGTCAGCTTTTTCGTGGCGTCAAAGGCCTTGGTGGAATAGCGCTTCAAAGCGACCGATACGATATCCATAACTCTTCCTCACAGTTTACAGCACCTTACCGGTGCGTTCAGGAGAGGAAGAGTACAGCGAAGATCGCAAAATGATAAGGGTGAAAAATGCGATAACACTTATCGCATTTGGCTGAAAATCAGCGCGGACGCAGGCGCTGCTGGGCCTTTTTACTCAGCTTGTTCACCACCTGATGCCACGAATCGTCAATCAGCTCGGCCAGCAGATCCTCGCTGATATCCTCTCCTGGCACCACCGTGATCCAGTGTTTCTTGTTCATATGGTAGCCGGGTTCGATACTGCGATAAATTTGCTGATTCAGCAGCGACTTCTGCGGCTCGGCCTTGAGATTGACCAGCGCCCGCCCGCGAATAGTCATGGTGATCATAAAGATGCGGCCGTCGACCTTAAACACGTCGTACTCTGGCCCAAAGGGCCAGCAGTGTTCGGTAAACGGGTAGGTCAGGGCGATACGGTGAGCGCAGGGATGCAGTGTTTCCGGCGTCATTATGCGTCCGCCTCATGCAGGGCGTGCCACATGGCTTCAAAGCCGAGGGCGATAATCTCCCGGGCGCGCTGCGGATCGTGGCTGGCGAATTCGATGGTGGTTTCCGCCAGCGACAGAAACAGGGCGTCGCCAAAGGCGCGGTACGCCTCGCTGAGGAATATCTCTTTCACCGACAGCTGGCACATTTCGTTGAGCTCCGGAAAGCTCTCTTTTACCTGGCGGCGGGTTTCGTCGGTGATGCGCTCGCTGAGCGCCATCCGGCGGATCGCTTTGTGCTCCATCGGGTTGCGCACGCCCCAGTCGATATAGCTGTTCCAGATATTGCGCGCGTTCTCTTTCGGGCGCTTCTCGTCCGGATCCAGCCCGGCGATCATTGTGCGCACCAGGCGCAGCTTAATCGCGAGGTACAGCTCGTTGAGCAACTCATCCTTGGTGGCGAAATAGCGAAACAGCGTTCCCTCGGCCACACCGGCGCTGCGGGCGATGGCCGACGTCGAGGCGGCTATGCCGGACTGGGCGAAAGCCGCGGTGGCAGCTTCCAGTAACGCTTGCTTTTTATCTTCACTCTTTGGACGAGCCACTACTTTTTTCCTCACGCAGGTTTAAACAAACCGCCGATCTTGGCACGTCTGACCAGGTCGCTGCAACGGCGGAACGCAAAAATTGAAAATCGTCTTGACGACTTTCATCGCTTTCCTAATAATGAGTGCGTACTCACTCATAATCAAGTTATATCATAAAGCCTCCGGGATGGGGGCTTTTGTCTGGTCAGGATATGAACCGTGTCACTTTCAGCGTGGTCGCCATCATGTTACTCGCAGCAGCAACGACATTGCCGTTTGTTCTTAATGCCGGTTTTGGTAAGGCGCCGCAGGGGGCACAGCTTAGCCAGGTGGAAGCGTCTCCCCACTACCGGGACGGCCAGTTCCATAACCAGTTGCCCACGCCAGGGTTCACCGGGCAGAAAAATATGCTGGCGGCGTGGTGGGATTTCCTGATGACCAAACGGGAAAACGCCCGTCCCGCGCAACCGCTGCCGCTGGTGAAGACCGATCTGGCGACGCTGCCCCTCGGGCAGGACGTGATGGTCTGGCTCGGCCACTCCTCCTGGTACCTGCAGCTGGCGGGAAAACGCATCCTGATCGACCCGGTGTTCAGCGATTACGCGGCGCCGTTCTCTTTTATCAATAAAGCCTTCCCCGGCGACTATCCGTGGCGGGCGGAAGGGATGCCGGAGATCGATCTGCTGATCATCTCCCACGATCACTACGACCATCTGGATTACGCCACCATTCGCGCCTTACTGCCGAAAATTAAGCGGGTCATTACGCCGCTGGGGGTCGGATCGCATCTGCGCTACTGGGGAATGGACGGGGCGCTGATTACCGAAGCGGACTGGCAGCAGGCGGTACCGGCCAGCGACGAGCTCACCGTCCACGTGCTGCCGGCGCGGCACTTTTCCGGCCGTGGGCTGAAGCGTAACCAGACGCTGTGGGCCAGTTTTCTGTTCGTTACCCGGCAGCAAAAGATTTATTACAGCGGCGACAGCGGGTATGGGCCGCACTTTAAAGCGATAGGCGATGAGTTCGGTCCGGTCGATCTGGCGATCATGGAGAACGGGCAGTATGACCAGGACTGGAAATATATCCACATGATGCCGGATGAAACGGCTCAGGCTGCCGACGATCTGCGCGCTCGCGCGGTGCTGCCTGGGCATGCAGGACGATTCGTTTTGGCGAAACACAGCTGGGATGAACCGTATCAACGGCTGGCGGCTGCCAGCGAAGGAAGGGCCTGGCGTCTGCTGACGCCTGTGCAGGGCGAGCCGGTGTGGGTCGCCGATAAGACGCAATCATTTAACGCCTGGTGGCGCTAAGCGCCAGTGCAGTATCAGAGGAGAGAGCATATGACGATTTCCGCTCAGGTGATTGATACTATCGTCGAGTGGATTGATGATAACCTGCATCAACCGCTGCGTATTGATGATATCGCTCGCCATGCCGGGTATTCGAAATGGCATCTGCAACGGCTGTTTTTACAGTACAAAGGGGAGAGCCTGGGGCGCTATATTCGCGAAAGGAAGCTGCTGCTGGCCGCCCGCGATCTGCGCGACACCGATCAGCGGGTCTACGATATCTGCCTCAAGTATGGCTTTGATTCGCAACAGACTTTTACCCGCGTCTTTACCCGGACCTTCAATCAGCCGCCGGGCGCCTACCGCAAAGAGAACCACAGTCGCGCCCACTGAGGCGCGCCTCTCCTGGTTTACCGCTCGAGGGAAAACCAGCGACGCCACACCCAGCGCAGCACCAGATACTCAATGGCGCCCAGCGCTAAGAACCACAGACAAAACAGCACCGTATAGAGCTGGTTGAGATCCATCATATGGAATGTCTCAACCAGCTTTTGCGCCAGCGTCAGGCCCAGCGAAGGCGCGGGCAACAGCAGACAGGAGAGCAGGGCCAGCAGTAAGATCCCGGCGGCGGAGAGCAGCGTTTCCAGTGGATGTTTCATGTCATGTTAATCATCAGTTAAAAAACATATTGTCCGGTAAAATAATGCTTAACGCAATATGCTTTGTTTTTTTACTCGCTATAACACGACTATTTTAAATATTATCGCCTGCCTTTCGCTCTCATGTTAATTAATCTGAAATAATTTGTAATTAAGTTAATTGCAGCCGGATGTAAATTAACGTCATTATTATGCCAGCGCTTTTACAAAACTGTAAGTGCTATATCCCACCAGCGTAGCAATGATGATGGCTAGCGCAATGTACAGCACCAGACGGCGCCCGCGGTAGATTCCAAACATATTTTACCTCGTTTAGTTTTGGTTTATTAATATTCTGTAATAGTTGGTTTGTGGAATTAACTTATCACAAAATTTTTATTTTGCGAAAAATTTAGACTTGTATTGGTTCACATTTTTATCGGCATTTTTGCCCTCTTTTACTTCATTGGCCAGGAATGATTTCAGGCTTTCCGACTCACGGAATTTATAAGGAAAATGTAAATTGACCAAGATGAATAACCCAAAGTTTACGACGCCCTCGGGCGACACCGCGCCACGGCAGGTTTGGCAGCAGACCGTTGACGCAGTGCTGGCGCAGACCAAAAGCCAGGCCGCTGGGTTAAGTTCCGCAGACGCCGCCGAGCGCCTGAATACCTGTGGGCCGAATGCGCTGCCGGAAAAGAAAGGCAAACCGGGCTGGCTGCGCTTTCTCGCCCACTTTAACGACGTACTGATTTACGTGCTGCTGGCCGCCGCGGCGCTGACCGCCATCATGGGGCACTGGGTCGATACCCTGGTGATCCTCGGCGTGACGGTGATTAACGCCCTGATCGGCCATATCCAGGAGAGCAACGCCGAAAAATCGCTGCAGGGGATCCGCAACATGCTCTCCAGCGATGCCCGCGTCCAGCGTAACGGCAAGCATGAGACTATCCCGACGCGCGACCTGGTTCCGGGGGATATCGTTATCCTGCGCGCCGGCGACCGCGTGCCGGCGGATATGCGCCTGATTGAAACCCACAACCTGCGGGTGGAAGAGGCGATCCTCACCGGCGAGTCGACGGTGGTGGAAAAAACCACCGAGCCGCTAAGCGGCGATTTACCGCTCGGCGATCGCAGCAACCTGTTGTTTTCCGGGACCACCGTTAGCTCAGGGGCGGGAAAAGGGATCGTGGTGGCCACCGGCGGCGATACCGAGCTGGGCCATATCAACCAAATGATGGCGGGCATTGAGAAACACCGCACGCCGCTGCTGGTGCAAATGGACAAGCTGGGCAAAGCCATCTTTATCCTTATTCTGGTGATGATGGCGGCGCTGTTCGTCTTTAGCCTGCTGTTCCGCGATATGCCGGTCTCCGAACTGATGCTGTCGTTGATTAGCCTCGCGGTGGCATCGGTCCCGGAAGGGTTGCCGGCGATTATCTCGATTATTCTGTCGCTCGGCGTACAGGCGATGGCCCGTCAGAAAGCGATTATCCGCAAGCTGCCGACGGTGGAAACCCTCGGCGCGATGACGGTTATCTGCTCGGATAAAACCGGGACCCTGACCATGAACGAAATGACGGTGAAGGCGGTGATCACTGCCGACAGCGTCTATCGGGTGGAAGGGGATAGCTATGAGCCGGTCGGTAAGATCCACGCCATTGACGATCCGACGCCGGTCACGATCGCGCCCGGCTCGCTGTTCGAGCGCTATCTGCGCACCATCGATCTGTGTAACGACAGCCAGCTTATCAAAGAGGAGAGCGGGCTGTGGAAAATCACCGGCGGCCCGACCGAGGGGGCGCTGAAGGTGCTGGCGGCGAAGGTCACTCTGCCGCCGCTGACCAGCGAACTGCGCAGTAAAATTCCTTTTGATTCGCAATATAAATACATGTCGACCCTCTACCGGCTGGGTGAAGAGGAGGTAGTGCTGGTCACTGGCGCGCCGGATGTCCTGTTCCGCCTGTGCCAGTATCAGCAGAGCGACAGCGGATTGCAGCCGCTGGATCTCCCGTACTGGGAAGGCAAAATTGAAGAGTACGCCCGGGAAGGGCTACGGATGGTGGCCGCAGCCTGGAAGCCGGCTGCCGCAGGCCAGACCGAACTGACCCATCAGGATCTGCAGCAAGGGGTGATTTTGCTAGGGGTCGCCGGGATGATGGATCCGCCGCGTCCGGAGGCCATCACGGCGATTGCCGACTGCCTGCAGGCCGGGATCCGCGTGAAGATGATCACCGGCGACCACCCGCAAACGGCGATGAGCATCGGCAAGATGCTGGGGATTGGCAATGCGGGAAATGCCATTACCGGACGCGAGCTGGAGGTGATGGACGACGCGCAGCTGAGCGTAGCCGCGCAGCAGTTTGATATCTTCGCCCGCACCAGCCCGGAAGATAAGTTCCGCCTGGTGCAGGCTCTGCAGAGTAAGAAAGAAATTGTCGGAATGACCGGCGATGGGGTGAACGATGCCCCGGCGTTGAAGCAGGCTGACGTCGGCGTGGCGATGGGGATCAAGGGGACCGAGGTGACCAAGGAGGCCGCCGATATGGTGCTGACCGATGATAACTTCGCCACCATCGCCAGCGCAGTCCGCGAGGGGCGCCGGGTGTATGACAACCTGAAGAAAACCATTCTCTTCGTCATGCCGACCAACCTTGCCCAGGGGTTACTGATCGTGATCGCGCTGCTGGCGGGCAACGTACTGCCGCTCACGCCGGTGTTGATCCTGTGGATGAACATGGCCACCTCCGCCACGCTGTCGTTTGGCCTGGCGTTTGAAGCCGGTGAGAAAAATATTATGCGGCGGCCGCCGCGCGATCCGAAAATTCACGTGATGGACGGCTTTGCCATCTGGCGCGTAGCGTTTGTGGGGTCAATGATTGCGGTCAGCGCCTTTATTCTCGAAGCCTGGCTGCAGCCGCGCGGCTATTCGCCGGAGTTTATCCGTACCGTGCTGTTGCAGACTCTGGTCACCGCCCAGTGGTTCTATATGCTGAACTGCCGCGTATCGGATGGATTCTCGTTAACCAAAGGTCTGCTGGCCAACAAAGGGATCTGGATCGTCAGCGGCGTACTGCTGGTGCTACAGCTGCTGATTATCTACGCGCCTTTTATGCAGATGCTGTTCGGCACCACCGGGCTGCCGTTCCGCTACTGGGTGATCACCTTTATCATCGGCTTCGCCATGTTCCTGATCGTGGAACTGGAAAAACCGCTGACCCGCAAATGGCGTTCCGCCTGACGGCGTGAAGCGCTGAACGAAAAAGAAAAGAGGGGGCATGCCCCCTCTCTGGCTGACGACAAACCTGTTTCGTCATTGTGCTCGCATTTCTGCCGGGTGGCGGCTTTCGCCTTACCCGGCCTACGAAAGACTTCAATATCAAACCGTTATGCAGTTATCTGTAGGCCCGCGCAAGCGCAGCGCCGCCGGGCAATTCCTGAAGATTGCACATTGTCAGCAGTTTGAGAGAGGGCATCGCCCTCTCTTTTATTATGGTTTACGCTTGTTGCGCTTTACTGTTTCGGCTCGGCGACCACGGTGCTTCCCACGCCGCGGTTATTGTACTCCCACATGCGGTTGAAGCCGTTGTCGTTGAGGTTGCGCTGCAGATTGCCTTTGTCATCGGCGCTGCCGGTGTTGCCGCTGAACGGGCGGCCGGAGCCTACCGCCGCCGCCCACGGCTGGGCAATATTAAAGCCTTCATTGATAGCGCTGTCGCGGATCACCACCTGGCCGTTGCTGTTGCCATCGACGTCCAGCGCGCGGCCGAGCTGCGCGACGTTATCCCCGGAGGCGGTGAAGCGGCTGTTGGTCGCCAGGAAGCCGTAGGTCACGCTCTTCAGAGTAGCCGGCGCGAAGACGTAGGCCTCTTTCTGGGTACGGGAGTTCACCACGCGGAAATCGGTGTTATCAAACACCACCGCGCCGCGGCCGGAAACGATATCCACATCGCCTTCAATGTAGCTGTTGGTCACCAGGGTGCGGGTCTGACGGTTGTCCTGCAGACGGTTTTGCACGCCGCTGTTGGTCACGAAGAAGGTGTTCTGACGGCCAAGAATATTGACCTTATTGATCTGCACCTGGTCGCCATCGCTGCGCAATGCCACCGCCTGGTGGGTACCGGCGTCAACGCTGTCGCCGAGGTTGTTGGCGATGGTCAGGTTCTGCAGCTGCAGACCATTATTCTGTGACCAGAAGACTGCGGAACACATTACGCCGACGGTCGCCGCGGATTTGCTTTGGCAACTGTCGAACATATACCACGCCGGTTTACCCGGCATATATTTACCGCCTGGATTGACCAGACGACGCCAGGTGTTGCGATCCATCTCGGAATCAATGGCTTCACTGATTTTCACGTCGATTGGCTTATCGCCAGTACCATACAGGGTCAGGGCGCCCGGCGCCGCCGGAACGTAGACGGTTCCCGGGTACTCGCCCGGCATAATCGCGATATACAGACGACGGTTAGAGTGACGGGCAATTGCGGCATCCACCGCCGCCTGAATGGTGGTATGGGTTACGCCCTGGGTTCCCGCAGGGCCGACGATAAAGTCAGGCTGCGCCGGCAGGCTGATAGCAGACGGCGTCCAGGCGGCGGCGTTGGGAGCCAGCGACTGGAAATAGGCCGCCGGCGTGAAGTTTTTCGCTTCTTCGGCGTTGAGTATGGGACGCGCGGTAGTGCCCGGTGCAGTCTGCGTTGAGGGCTGTTGATCGGCAGGCGTCGAGCTACAGGCGGACAGCGTCACGCCGAAGGCCAGCGCCAGCGCCAGACGGGAAACGGAATATGTGTTCATGTTGCTCCGGGCAAAATTAAGCGTAGTGAAATACCCCGGCTGAGACGCCAGGGTATAAGTCCTTTAAAACCTGCTGTTTTATACTAACTTGAACGAAACGGGAAGACGTGGACGGAAAAACTTACCGTCTTTACGCAACGCGCAGCCCTGCCGGATGGTCTTTAGTCACAAAAAAATAACATTTCCCTGCGCTATTGTTGACTTTACCGGCGTTATGAAAATAAATGTCTATACAACCCATGACAAGTTAAGCGCTATGACTGAAGCCACTTCCGAACTCGTTATCTGGCGAAACGGGCGTCTCGCCACCCTGAACCCCGATCACGCTCAACCTTACGGCCTGCTGGAGCGCCATGCGCTGCTGGTGCGCGACGGCCGCATCGCGGCGATTGTCGCCGAAGATGACGTCCCCAGCGGGCGCAGTATCGATCTTGAAGGCCGGTTGGTAACGCCGGGATTAATCGACTGCCACACCCATCTCGTCTTCGGCGGCAGCCGGGCCCAGGAGTGGGAGCAGCGGCTGAACGGCGTGTCGTATCAAACCATCAGCGCCAGCGGCGGCGGCATTAACTCCACCGTGCGCGCCACGCGCGACAGCAGCGAAGCTGAACTACTGGCGCTGGCCCAGCCGCGTCTGGAACGCCTGCTGCGTGAAGGGGTGACCACCCTGGAGATCAAATCCGGCTACGGCCTCGACCTGCCAAACGAACGCAAAATGCTGCGGGTCGCCCGACAACTGGCCGATCATAATGGCGTGGAACTGTCGGCGACGCTGCTCTCCGCCCACGCCACGCCGCCGGAATATCAAGGCGATGCTGACGGCTATATTACGCTGGTCTGCGAGACCATTTTACCGACGCTGTGGCAGGAGGGACTGTTTGAAAGCGTTGACGTCTTCTGCGAAAACGTCGGCTTCAGCCCGCAGCAAACTGAGCGCGTCTTTCAGGCGGCGCAGGCGCTGGGCATTCCGGTAAAAGGCCACGTTGAGCAGCTCTCATCGCTGGGCGGCGCGCAGCTGGTGAGCCGCTATCATGGGCTTTCCGCCGACCATATCGAGTATCTGACGGAAGAGGGCGTGGCGGCGATGCGCGAAAGCGGCACCGTGGCAGCCCTGCTCCCCGGCGCGTTCTACTTACTTAATGAAACCCGTAAACCGCCGGTCGAGCTGCTGCGCAAGTACCAGGTGCCGATGGCGGTGGCGACCGATTTCAACCCCGGCACCAGCCCCTTCGCCAGCCTGCATCTGGCGATGAACATGGCCTGCGTCAAG
>OLQX01002865.1_pt1 | contig 10702 bp, 8 predicted proteins | sample 1672581 | NCBI WGS metagenome assembly OLQX01 (sample SAMEA3136701, study PRJEB25190) | human gut metagenome | reverse complement strand
CTCATGCAGCGTGCGCAGGCCATCGGTCTGTCTCTGGTGGATGCAGGACACTTCCCGACCGAAAATCCGGTTGCGGCCGTGTTCGCCGATAAAATCACAGCCGCATTCCCGCAGGTGCTCACCGAGGTTTCCGAGCGGCACGCGGACTGTATCCAATTTGTTTAAGGAAGAATTTATATGCCATTAGATGCGATCTGCCTGCGGGCAGTGACAAATGAACTCAATAACGTACTGGCAGGCTGTCGTGTAGAGAAGGTCTATCAGCCGGACCGCGATGAAATCGTGCTGCAGACACGCGGCGGTCAGGGCGGTCCGCGCCGACTGCTGCTGTCGATCGCGGCAGGCTCGCCGCGCGTGCATTTCATTGACGCGGCTCGCGAGAATCCGGCGGCGCCGCCGATGTTCTGCATGCTGCTGCGCAAGCATGTGCAGGGCGCAAAGATTGCGGCAGTGAGCCAGCCGGCGGTCGAGCGTATGCTCACCATCGAACTGGATACGACGGATGAAATGGGTGTACCCTGCAAAAAGCACCTCATCTGCGAGCTGATGGGCAAGCACTCCAACGTCATCCTGTGCGGCGAGGACAACCGCATTATTGACGCTCTGCGCCGTGTAGACGGCGATCTGTCCGGCAAGCGGCAGGTTCTGCCCGGTCTGTTTTACCGCATGCCGCCCGCACAGGACAAGCACGACCCGTTCACGGTTTCCGGCACAGGACTTGCCGCCGCCGCATCGCAGGCGGAAGAAGGGCAGACGCTCGACCGCTGGCTGCTCAGTCAGCTTCTGGGTTTTTCGCCTCTGCTCTGCCGCGAACTGTCCTTCCGCGCGACCGGAGATGCAGCCAAGCCGATCGCACGCATGACGGATGAGAACCGTCAGCAGCTCGGCAAGGTGTACGACGATTTCATGTCGTATGTCGAGGATAACCGAGCCAAGCCTTTTCTGCTGACCAAGGTCGAGGACGGTGCGGTGTTCGACTTCACCTTCCTTCCGGTGACGCAGTACGAGGGTCTGATGAACGTCACGCAGGCGGACAGCTTCAGTGCACTGCTTGCAGCCTTCTTTGAGAAAAAGGGTAAGGCTGAGCGGATGCAGCGCCGCACCGGCGACCTGCACAAAACGGTCACGAATGCCCGCGACCGCGTGGCCCGCAAGCTGGCGGCGCAGAAAAAGGAACTCGCGGCTACGCACAACCGTGAGCAGTACAAGCGCACCGGTGAACTCATCACCGCGAACCTGTACCAGCTGGAAAAGGGCATGAACAAGGCGAAAGTGGTCGATTACTACGCTGAAAACTGTCCGGAGGTTGAAATCACATTAGATGTGCGGCTGACGCCGCAGCAGAACGCACAGAAGTATTTCAAGCTGTACAACAAGGCCAAGACCGCCGAGGAAGTGCTCACACAGCAGATTGAGCAGGGCACAGCCGAGCTGGATTATCTGGAAAGTGTCCTCGCTGCTCTCAGCGAAGCCGAAAACGAGCGTGATCTTGCACAGCTGCGCGAGGAGCTCACGCAGTCCGGTGTGCTCTCTGCCAAGCAGACGCGCAACAAGAAGCTGCGCGGCAAGCCGGCGCAGGCAAAGCCGTTCCATTACCGCACGAGCGACGGATTTGACGTGTTTGCGGGAAAAAACAACCTGCAGAACGATCTTTTGACACTCAAAACTGCGTTCAAGAGCGATATCTGGTTCCACACGCAGAAGATTCACGGCTCGCACGTTATCCTCGTGACGGACGGCAGGGAGCCGACTGATGAGGCCATGACCGAGGCCGCCATGATCGCAGCGTACCATTCGCGAGGACGCTCGTCCTCTCTGGTGCCGGTGGACTATACACCGGTTCGCCAGGTGAAAAAGCCTGCGGGCGCGAAGCCGGGCATGGTCATCTACCATGTGTACCAGACCGCGTATGTCACGCCGAACGAAGCCGAAGTAGAAAAGCTCCGCGTAGAATAAAAATAAACCGCTCTCGAACTTTTGAGAGCGGTTTTTACACGACAAAAGGGATTCTGTCAGAAACAGAATCCCTTTTGTTTTACTTGTGGGATGCGATAACGTCGCTCATGTCGTACATGCCCGGCTGGGTGCGCTCGGCCATGAAAGCGGCTGCATCAACCGCACCGACTGCGAAAACCTCGCGGGACAGAGCGGTGTGCTTAATCTCGATGATCTCATCGCGGCCGCAGAACAGCACGCTGTGCTCACCAACGATGGTGCCGCCGCGGATCGCGGAGATACCAATCTCGTGTGCCGGACGCTTTTCGCGGCGCTCGTGACGGTCGTAAACGTACTCCGCGTCATAGGGGAGTGCGCTCGCAACTGCGTCAGCCAGCATCAGAGCCGTGCCCGAAGGAGCATCCAGCTTCTGGTTGTGGTGCTTCTCGATGATCTCCACGTCGTACTTGTCGCCCAGAACAGCGGCAGACTGCTTGAGCAGCTCGCTCATCAGATTGATGCCAAGCGACATGTTGCCCGAACGGAACACCGCGACATTTGCAGAAGCCGCACGGATGCGGTCCAGCTGCGCCGCAGAGTGACCCGTGGTGCAGATAACGACCGGCGTGCCGTGCTGCTCGCAGTAATCGAGCAGGCGCTCGGTAGAAGCGGCGTTGGAGAAGTCGATGATTACATCGCATTCGCCGGTAAACTCAAACGGATCGGCAAAAATCGGGAAATCTGCATACTGCACCGTATTGATATCAAATCCCGCAACGATCTCCATACCCTCTCTGCCGCTGACAATGTCGTTGATGACATGGCCCATACGGCCGCAGCAGCCGGAAAGTGCAATTTTCAACATCTTTTTATAGCTCCTTTAGATCTTGCAGCCAGCGTTTTCCAGCTCGCGCTTGATGTACGCGATGTGCTCCTCGCTCGGCTCAACCAGCGGCAGACGCAGACCGCCGACCTTCCAGCCGAGCAGCTCCATAGCCTTCTTGACCGGAATCGGGTTGACCTCGCAGAACAGTGCATCGATCAGATCGTGATACTGCAGCTGCAGCTTAGCAGCCTCCGGATAACGGTTGTCAAAGCACAGCTGAGTAATGTCGTGTGCAACCTGCGGTGCTACGTTGGACAGCACCGAGATAACACCCTTGCCGCCGAGAGACATCAGCGGGACGATCTGGTCGTCGTTGCCGGACCATACGTTCAGGTTGTCGCCGCACTTCGCCATGGTTTCAGCCAGCAGCGAGAAGTTGCCGGAAGCAGCCTTGAGGCCGTTGATATTCGGGTGCTTAGACAGCTCATACAGGGTATCGGCGGTGAAGGAAACGCCGGTACGGCTCGGCACGTTGTACAGAACGATCGGAAGATCGCAGCAGTCTGCGATTGCGGTGTAGTGTGCGATCAGGCCGCGCTGCGTAGTCTTGTTATAGTACGGCGTAACCGACAGACCGGCATCTGCGCCGCATTCAGCTGCAAACTTGGTCAGCTCAATGGCGTATGCGGTGTCGTTGGAACCCGTGCCGGCAACGACCGGTACACGGTGGTTGACATACTCGCAGCACCATGCCAGTGCTTCGCGGTGCTCCTTATCGTGCAGGGCAGATGCCTCGCCGGTGGTGCCGCAGACAACGATGGCATCCGTGCCATGTGCAATCTGGTGGTCGATAATCTTGCCGAATTCCTCGTAATCGACCTCACCGGTGGACTTGAACGGCGTGATAATAGCAACCGCAGCACCGGTAAAAACAGGCTTCTTCATAATAAAACGGTGACCTCCTTAACGGTCCATATAGCCCTCGGCGCAAAGCAGCTCTGCCATCAGAACAGCGCCGCCTGCTGCGCCGCGCAGCGTATTGTGCGACAGGCTGACAAACTTGTAATCAAAGATGGTATCTTCACGCAGACGACCGATGGAAACACCCATACCATTCTCGAGGTTGCGGTCCAGCTTGGTCTGCGGACGGTTATCCTCTTCAAAGTAAGTAAGGTAGTGCTCCGGAGCGGACGGCAGGTTCAGCTCCTGTGCGCGGCCCTTGAAGTTGTTCCAGCGCTCGATCATAACTTCCTTGCTCGGCTTGTTCTTAAACTTGACCGAAGCGGCAGCCATGTGACCGTCAGAGCATGCAACGCGCAGGCACTGTGCGGAAATAACCGGAGTGGTCGCGGGCTCGATGTGGTCGCCCTCGATGTGGCCCCAGATCTTCATCGGCTCCTTCTCGCTCTTCTCTTCCTCGCCGCCGATGTACGGAATAACGTTGTCTACCATCTCGGGCCAGGTCTCAAAGGTCTTGCCGGCACCGGAGATTGCCTGATAGGTGCAGACGGAAACCTCGGTCGGCTCAAAGTCCATCAGAGCGGACAGCGCCGGAACGTAGGACTGAATCGAGCAGTTGGACTTAACGGCAATAAAGCCGCGCTTGGTGCCCAGGCGCTTGCGCTGTGCCGGAATGATCTCGGCATGGTCAGCGTTGATCTCCGGGATGATCATCGGAACGTCCGGGGTACCGCGGTGAGCGGAGTTGTTGGAGCAAACCGGGCACTCGAGCTTTGCGTATTTCTCCTCAAGGGCGCGGATCTCGTCCTTCTTCATATCTACTGCGCAGAAGATGAAATCAACCTTGGAGGCAATCTCCTCTGCGTCGGCAGTTGCGTCGTACATAACCATGTCCTTGTACTTGTCGGGCATCGGAACGGTCATCTTCCAGCGGCCCTCACAAGCCTCGGCATAGGTCTTGCCCTTGTTTCGGCCGGATGCAGCGAGTGCAACGACGTCGAACCACGGGTGGTTTTCCAGCAGCAGGGTGAAGCGCTGGCCTACCATACCGGTCGCGCCGACGATGCCTACTTTGTACTGCTTCATGTTTATCAAATCCTTCCAAAAGGTATTCTAACAAAGAAATTATGTGATGAAAAACATACAGAAAGAATATCCAGAGGCGACTTCGGATGATTCGGCAAGAGCAATTTTCTGCAAAGTGCCGCAGACGAATTGTGCGGAGTTACCTTAAAAGAAAAATACCGGTTGAAAAACCGGTATGATCTATACTATAATAGAGGGAGCGGAACAAACCGCTGCGCTCTAAACAGAATAGCTCTCCACCGGCGTTTCCGCTGATGACAGACGCTGGGATATTTTCCGACGGCGTCCAGCACGGCCTTTCCGCAACAAGCACCGGCTTCGGCGGAGGTCCCTTTCCCGGGTGATTATCGGGTCTGCGGACCCTTCCAACCGGTACTGATGAAAACCGCACCTCTATCTGTATTGATACTTTCGCTTTTTATTTTAGAATATACCCTTGAGTTTGTCAATAAGAACAAGGCGAAACAAGGATAAAAAATAAAACAGGAGTTGATAAAAATGAAAAAGCTGTTATCCATGCTGCTTTGCGCCGTGATGACGGTCACCTGCATCGGTGCTGTTCCGGCACATGCAGCGAGCAGCGATACACGCCTGCGTGTCGGTCTGACGATCAGCGGCGCTTCCACCTTTGCTGCACCGCAGCTTGAAAATGTCAGCGGCTACAGGACCGGCTACACGGTCGGCACCGTCAGCGGCACCGCGTTCTCCGGCAGCAAGTTGATCACGAGCAGTGCGCTGACCGTCAAGCTGGTGAACGATGCCTTTCAGGTCAGCGATACCGACAGTGGCTCGGTGCTATATACGTCCGCAGCGGGTGCAGACCATATCGCCATTCGTCCGAACAGCACGCTGACGTGGTTCAAGGGCTACAAGTGGTACGGCGATTTTGTGTACCGCCGTGCATCAAACGGCAGCATCACTGTTATAAACTATGTGGGTGTGGAGGATTATGTGAAGGGCGTGCTGCCGTATGAGATCGACCCGGACTGGCCTGCCGAAGCGCAGAAGGCGCAGGCAGTCTGTGCTCGTTCGTTTGCACTCGGCACACACAAGCACGGCAGTGATTACGATCTGTGCAACACCACGAACTGTCAGGTGTATCTGGGCGCCAACCGTGCAACCGAGGCCTCGGATGCCGCAGTGAGCGCCACCAAGGGTGAAACGCTGTCGTACAACGGCAGCTCGGTCATCGGTTACTTTTATTCGTCGGACGGCGGCGCAACCGAGGACGCAGCGAACGTCTGGGGCGGCGATTACGCGTATCTCAAGGGCAAGGCTGACCCGTATGAGGACCCGAACAAGGACAAGTGGACGGTGACGCTCACCGCAGATGAGATTCAGCAGAAGGTGAATGTCGCAGGCTACTCCATCGGCAAGGTAGCAAATGTGCAGGTCACAAAGCGCACCGCGACCGATAATGTAAACGAAGTCACCGTGACGGATACGAGCGGCAAGTCGGTTACGATTTCCAGGAGCAGCGTCCGCACAGTGTTCGGTCTCAAGAGCATTCGCTACACCATTACGCCGGTCGGCGGCTCGGGCAACAAGACCAGTCTGCAGGTCAAGGCTTCGACGCATAACGTCAAGGTCAACGGCAAAACCGTATCTCCGCAGGGCTATTACATTGTAAACGGCACACAGTATGGCAATAATTATTTCAAGCTGCGTGACATTGCGTATCTGATGAGCGGCACCAAAGGTCAGTTCAACGTCCGCTGGGATAAGGAGAATGAACGCGTTCTCCTGACCTCCGGCACGGCGTATGAGACCGTTGGCGGTGAGCTTGCGGATTCGTCCACGGCGGTGGAGAAAATCGGCAAATCCACCTCGACGATCGTGCTCGACGGCGAGGAGATCGCGCTGGACGGCTACATCATCAACGGCAACAACTACTACAAGCTGCGCGATATCGGCAAGGCGATCGGCTTCGATGTTGATTTTGACAACGCAAGCAGCACTGTGCTTGTCAAAACTACAAGTGACTATTCCGGCGATGACGAGGATGCAAACAGCGGTAATTCGAGCAATACCGGCTCGAATACCACGCCGACCGTTACCAATCCGACCGGCTATACGTTCAACGGCTCCGGCTGGGGACACAGCGTTGGCATGAGTCAGTGGGGCGCTTACGCAATGGCGCAGAAGGGCTTCACCTATGACCAGATTCTGAAATTCTACTTTACCGGCATTGAGATTGCCGAGTAATCTGTAAAATCAACACGCAAGGGAGGAAAAACGGCAGGGGCGCTCAAGGCGATATTGTCTTAAACGCGTCCTTGCCTTTGTGATGAAGAAAAGCGATTTTTATTTTGATTTACCCGAACGCCTGATTGCCCAGCATCCGCTGGAGCAGCGCGACGCGTCCCGCCTGATGGTGCTCGACCGCAGGGACGGCTCGGTGACACACCGTCATTTCCGCGATCTGCTGGAGTACGTTCAGCCGGGCGACTGCATGGTGTTCAACAATTCCCGTGTCATTCCGGCGCGGCTGATGGGTCACGCTGTCGGCCATGTTACGCCGATCGAGGTGCTGCTGCTGACCGACAAAGGCGACGGCCTGTGGGAATGCCTGACGCGTCCGGGCAAAAAGACCCGCACCGGTGTAGAGCTGACCTTCGGTGACGGCCTGCTGACCGCAACCGTCGAGGCTGTTCAGCCGGACGGCAACCGCCTGATCCGCTTCCACTATGAGGGCATTTTCCTGGAAATCCTCGACAAGCTCGGCACCATGCCGCTGCCGCCGTATATCAAGGAAAAGCTGGATGATCCCGAACGCTACCAGACGGTTTACTCCAAAACACCGGGCTCTGCAGCTGCACCGACCGCCGGCCTGCACTTCACGACCGAGCTGCTTGACGCGCTGAAAGCCAAGGGAGTAAAACTGGCGTTCGTGACGCTGCATGTCGGTCTGGGTACGTTCCGTCCGGTCAAGGAGGATGAGATCACCGACCACATCATGCACTCCGAGTATTATATCATGGACGAAGAGACCGCGGGGATCATCAACGATACGCGTGCCGCAGGCGGCAAGATCTGGGCGGTCGGCACAACAGCCACCCGCACGCTGGAGACCATCGCGGCTGACGACGGTACCGTGCGCGCACAGTCCGGCTGGACGGATATTTTCATCTATCCGGGCTATAAATTCAAGGCAGTCGATCATCTTGTGACCAACTTCCATCTGCCGGAGAGCACACTGATGATGCTGATTTCGGCATTTGCAACACGAGAAATGGTCATGAACGCGTATCAGGAAGCCATTAAGGAAGAATATCGTTTCTTCTCGTTCGGCGATTCGATGCTTTTGTACTAATAAAACAGGATAAGAGGGAATTATGGAAATCGGAAAATTTAACCTAATCAAAACCGAGGGCCGCGCCCGCCGTGGCGAGTTCTGCACGGCACATGGCGTGGTACAGACGCCGGTATTCCAGAATGTCGGCACAGCGGGTGCGATCAAGGGTGCGGTTGACGCATTCGATCTCAAGGAGCTTGGCTGCCAGATTGAGCTGTCCAACACCTATCATCTGCACGTCCGTCCGGGCGACCAGATCGTCAAGCAGATGGGCGGTCTGCACAAATTCATGCGCTGGGACGGTCCGATGCTGACCGACTCCGGCGGCTTTCAGGTGTTTTCACTGGCGACCCTGCGCAAGATCAAGGAGGAAGGCGTAACCTTCCACTCGCACGTTGACGGCCGCAAGATTTTCATGGGACCGGAGGAGAGCATGCGCATCCAGTCCAACCTCGGCTCGGACATTGCGATGGCGTTCGACGAGTGTATCGAGAACCCCGCGCCGCGTGAGTATGTTAAAAACTCCATTGACCGTACCACGCGCTGGCTCAAGCGCTGCAAGACCGAGCTCGACCGCCTGAACACGCTTCCGGATACGGTAAACCCGCACCAGCTGCTGTTCGGTATCAATCAGGGTGGCACTTATGACGACCTGCGTATCGAGCATATGCAGGCAATTGCGGAGCTGGATCTGCCGGGTTATGCCATCGGCGGTCTTGCCGTCGGTGAAAGCACCGAGGTCATGTACCATATTCTCGATGTTGTTCTGCCGCATGCGCCCGAGCATAAGCCGCGCTACCTGATGGGTGTCGGCACACCGAGCAACATTATTGAAGGTGTCGCTCGCGGCATTGATTTCTTCGACTGCGTTATGCCGACCCGCAACGCGCGTCACGGTCATCTGTTCACGCATAACGGCATCCTGAACATTATGAATGCCAAGTACCAGACCGATGATCGCCCGATTGAAGAAGGCTGTCAGTGCCCGACCTGTCAGCGGTTCAGCCGCGCTTATCTGCGCCACCTGCTCAAGAGCGGTGAAATGCTGTCTCAGCGGCTGCTCGTCATGCACAATCTGTGGTTCTACAACCACCTTATGCAGGAAATCCGCGACGCACTCGATAACGGCACATTCGAGGCTTACCGCGCAGAATACAGCGAAAAAATGAGCAAACGCATCTGACTCGGATGCAAACCCGAGCGCCATTGTCCCGCGATGATGGCGCTTTCACTATTCATAAGGAAGGGGAGAACTGCTATGCAAAAGTTAAACCGAAGGAGCCTGCTTCTGGTAGGCTTTACGCTGTTTTCCATGTTTTTCGGCGCCGGAAACCTGATTTTCCCGCCGACTCTTGGTGCTTTATCGGGTAATCAATTTTGGCCAGCAATTGCTGGGTTTGTCCTTTCAGGCGTGGGAATTGCCATTGTGACCTTGATTATCGGGACACTCAATCCTAAAGGTTATATTGATGAGATTTCTCGTAAGATTTCACCTGTTTTCGCAATTGTATACTTAGTTGCGCTGTATCTTTCGATTGGTCCTTTCTTTGCCATTCCAAGAACGGCGACAGTATCTTTCGAAGTGGGGACAGCCCCCTTATTAGGTGGAATGAATGCCAGTTTAGCACTTTTCATTTTTACCCTGGTCTACTTTTTGCTAGCCTTTCTGATTGCTTTGAATCCATCTAAGATTTTAGATCGGATCGGTCGTATATTGACCCCGATCTTTGCGATTCTCATTTTGATCTTGGTTGTTCTTGGAGCTTTAAAATACAGTGGACACGCTCCAATGGTGGCCACCAAAGCCTATCAGGCATCTGCCTTTGGGCAAGGATTTTTAGAGGGCTACAATACCTTGGATGCCTTGGCCTCTGTTGCCTTTAGTGTGATCGCAGTGACTACCTTGAATCAACTTGGATTTTCAAGTAAGAAAGAATACATCAAGACTATTTGGTTGGTTGGAATTGTTGTAGCCCTTGGTTTTAGTGTGCTGTATATCGGCTTAGGATATCTGGGGAATCATTTTCCAATTCCAGCTTCTGTTATGACATCTGATACCAATAAAGGGGTGTATGTATTATCAGAAGCGACAAAAGCGATCTTTGGTCCGACTGCTCAGATTTTCCTAGCAGGAATGGTGACGGTAACTTGCTTTACCACAACTGCTGGTTTAATCGTCTCTACCAGTGAATTCTTCCATAGCACCTTCCCTAAGGTTTCTTACAAGGTCTATGCAAGTGTCTTCACTCTGATTGGTTTTGCGATTGCCAACCTTGGCCTGAATGCCATTATTGCCTTTTCATTGCCGGTCTTGATGATTCTTTACCCAATCACCATTACCATTGTATTGATTGTGATAGTGAATAAATTTGTGGCTCTTTCAAAACCAGGAATGCAACTGACTATTTTCTTGGCTAGCTTGGTTTCTCTTGCAAGTGTTCTGGCAAGTACCTTTAAAATTTCACTAGTAGAAAAGGGGATTGCTTTGCTTCCATTTGCGGCTCAATCTCTTCCATGGTTAGTGCCAGTAGTCATCGGGATTCTTTTATCGCTTGTATTACCAAATAAACAAACGGCAGAAGAATAAGTTATATTAAAAA
>OLQX01002863.1_pt1 | contig 10704 bp, 10 predicted proteins | sample 1672581 | NCBI WGS metagenome assembly OLQX01 (sample SAMEA3136701, study PRJEB25190) | human gut metagenome | reverse complement strand
GTATGCGATTGAGTCATTTCAAAGCAACATAAACACCAAATGCAAATCAATTTCCGTATTTATGACGGGATTGGTTTGCATTTTTTTGTTTTATATCAAACTTTCAAGGAGGAATTTTCAATGAAAAAGCAAGAGGTTAAGATCGTTAAGGCAGCTGTACAGCGCAGTGCAAAGCTGGATCAGGGTATGAAGGTCGAACTGGGCCTGACTGACAAGAAGGAGCAGCAGCGCCTGAACAAGACCTTCAAGCCGTTCACGGCTGATCCGATTGTCAAGAAAGCTGTGAAGGGGAAGACCTTTGCACAGTGGGTGGGCCGTATCGAACTGTTGGATGGCGAGCAGCTGTCCGTACTGCAGATTGATCGTTTTGGCAAGCGTACGGTGTACCTGCTCCCGAGCGATGAGACTGGTGAACTGACCACTATGCCGGAGTCCACGTTTACTCCGGAGCAGGTAAAGGAGTTACTCCACATGGCAAACGTTTGCAGCGCAGACGAGCGGGACAAGCTGCTGTTTAAGGCAGAGACGGTAGCGGCTCCGGCCGAGAATTGGGAGGAGCTGCTGGCGACTTGCGGAGAGGCGGATCGGCGGTTCCTTGACAAGGTTCTGGACATGCTGGCAAAGGAGATCGCGTATAAACTGCCGAAAATCCTGCGGAAATCTCTGGATACTGCAGCGGTAATGATGGCGGCAATCGACGAACAGCTCCATACTATGGGCGGCAGCACGGCGCCGATGACGCTGTACCGGTTCGAGACTCAGAACGAGCAGACGGCGGCTTGGCTGAATCAGCTGGTTCACAAGCTGACGATGCGGAAGGACTCGCTTCGCTGGACGCAGGAGTCGGAGACTGTATTTACACTCGGCCCTGCCGAGGGTGCCGTGGACGTGATTACGCTGCCGTTGGAGGCAGAGCCGGTTCTGCTGGCTCTGCATGAGTTGGATACGGTAGCTCAGATGGTGCGCGTTTGCGTAACATCAACGATTTGCAATTGTTTCTTCCAAGGTGTGGGTAGCTTTTTGGATTCCATGAAGGAAGATGATCAGTACAAAGGATATACAGAGGGAGCGCTGTGGCGGCTCAATCTGGTGGGAGTACTTCCGACAATCGTTCTGGGCGAACAGCGCGCAAAGGCGATTATTGCCGAACTGGAAATGCTGGATGGATTTTTCTGGAGAAGTGCCGATAAGGCTGAGTAATAACAATCGGGAGAGCGGGTCTATCCCGCTCTCCCACCTAAAAAGAACAGGAGGAACAATTATGAAAAGAAAAATCTTTGTAAATGGTGATATGACCGGTAAAGGCATCCCCAAGTTAGCTGTGCTCCAGTATAAAAAAGATAAATTTGAAGGTTATATTTACGGCGATACCAAGAATGAGGAGAAGAGCTTTAAGGCATCGTCGGTGGAAAAGATTGAGAAGGATACGGATTGGGAGTTGAATGGTCCTTGGGAAGTGGTCAAGCACCCCAGAGCCACGGTGTATAATCTGGGTGAAGATGGAATCCCGGCGCCTTCCGTGCAGAGTGAGCGATATGCGCATTGCAGTGAGGAGCTGCGGAAGTATTGTACGACACCGGGACGGTGCAAGCTTGCGCTTCATTTGCTGGCAGGACCGATTGAGAGACTGTATGCGAAATTGGCAGGAGACCAGTATACAGAGAGCGGTATTATGCAGATCGACTTGAAGAAAACCGCGAATACCAATGGAGTTGAGCGGGCTGCAGCATATAGCTTTGCACGTGACCTGTCGGGCAAGAATGTACATTGGAAGTTGAAGCTGCCGGTTTATATGCCGGAAAATAATCGTATGCCTCGTATCAAGGATAATGCGTATATCAAGGATACATGTGGTAAAAAGCTGCGTTTTTCGGCAGTTTATCCGGATGGAGCAGTGGTGCTTGATAATCGTGTGCTGGAAAAAACGGACACGGTGAAATTTATTCGTGAGAATCCGCATTGCATGGTGGTGCTGATCGGTGCGAGGTCTACGAAACTGGGTAATATGTCGGTAGAGGTGATTACCGCCGAAGAACTCGGTGCAACTTCTGTTGATTGGGATACGGAATGTCTGCACTGGATGACACAAGCGTTTTCGGCTGAAGCGGCTCAAAGGCATAAGGTTAAGCCGGCTGTCCAGTGGGCTAAGAGCATGGTTGATGAGAAGCTGGAGAGTTCGAATCAGCGATTTGATTCAAAGCTGTACGCGACGGAGCTCTACCTTACCACAGCGTACCTTTTGATCGATTTCCTGCGTAGCGAGGATGATTTGAATCCGACTGAGGAGGCCGAGCTGTGCAACCTGCTCTACAACGCCGTCCTGCCGGGCTGCTACACGCCGCCGACAGAAAGCGGCGTACCGACACAGGCCATCCCGCTGTCGGAGGAGAATTTTGAGGACGCTGTTCAGCAGACAATTTCCTGCATGCTGGGGGATTATTCCAAGTTCAAACGTATGGAGACAGGAGAGGAATGGCCTGACACCGATATCGAAAACGGCTGCTACGGCTATTTTCATTTGTTTGATCAGGACCATACGAAAAAGAATCTGCAAGAAACGGTGTTGTTCACCGTGGATGATTTCACCAAGCTGTTTGCGCAGTTTTGTCCGTATGACTGCTCGGATGCAAAGCTGCTCAAGAAGAAAATCAAGCAGCTCAGTGAAGGTAAAGTCGGTGGCTGCTGTCTGAAACGCAGCGACAACCGTGATTATTTCGGTAAAGATAACCCGAGAAAACGCAGCGTTCGTTTGATTATCAATCAATTGGACTTTTTGCCTAAAGAGAAGCAGAACGCATTGAAAGCCGCCTGCTATTCTGATCAAACCGACAACAGCAAGTAACCGAAATAGAGCTGCCCGCGGGCGGCTCTATTTTACTTGCGGGGAATGCCGAATACTTATATAATATAGGTAAGGCAGGTGAGATTCGATGGCAAACAAGAAAAAGAACGCATCAGCAAATCCAAATCTGGACACCGTGAAAGACGTTTTTCGGAAAAATCGGCATATCACCAACCGCATACAGCAAAAGACCGTGTTTGAAGCGACGGACCTGTCGGAGAAGTACTACGCACGCCGTATCAAGGCGGTTATGCACCTTCTGCCGGAGATGAAAAAGCGCTATGCGGCAAAGTATCCGGAGATGGACATGGTCAGCGAGTTTGCAGAGGCGGCCTCCTTTCCGAGCATTACTTATGATATCATCGACTGGCAGATGGATGTCTGTCTGGGTGCTGCTGTCTGGTTGCTCGACCGGATATGGGAGCAGGAGAAAATGCAGCAGCTGTGCGATCTGCTGCCGAAAGAGGATGACGGTGCAGAGCTGCCGGTGATCTACGACACGAGATTCTCGGAAGAACTGCTTGGCAGAACGAAAAATGTGGCAGCCAATCGATATGGAGAAGGGGAGCGCCATATCATTCCGCCGACGTTTTTTGACAGGCGAGAGGGCGCGGATACCTTCCATGCTGTGCTTGCGCTTGTGCCGGACGAGGTGAAGGAGCAGGCAGCCGCGCATCTCAGGCAGAAATTCTGGGAATGGGCAGATCGGTATTTTGAAGGGCTGTATCCTATCATACGGGAGCAAAAACGGCTGGAGAAAAAGCTGGAGCGCATACACAGGGAGATAGACGAACTGAGCGTTCAGAAGCTGCGGCAGAAGAAGCCGGCAGCACTGCCGTTCGCATCGCCGGACATGCTGGCAGCGAACACGCTTATGAGCGGTACCGCGAAAGAAGTCCTGCAGATTGGCAGGCAGCTGGCCGAACTGGAAGAAGCGCTTGACGATGTCAGCGATCGGCTGAGCGACTACCGTTTCACTATCTTTCAAATCAATCTGATGGGCAAGCAGGCTGCGCTGGACAGTATGGAGGAGAAACACGCAGAGGCAATGCGCCATTTTCCGATCGACGACCCGTACGAGCTGTGCTTTGCGCTGCTGTATCTGCTGGATGCGGATGACGATTTTGTCTGGGTATATTCATTCATGACCGGCGTAGCGTGCCGCGCGGCCTACATGCTGCCATGGAGTATAGAATCGTATGATGAAGCATACGACGGCTTCTGGTTTGACGAGGATGCGTGGATACCGCCTCAGCCGCTGGATTCGGTATGGTATGAGCAGAACTACATCGGAGACGAGGATCTTGAGGATGATATTGTGTCGGATGTCAGTCTGGCACAGCTGGTTTATCAGAGCACAGGTGCACTGCTGCCGCGCGACATGCAGCGCTTTGACAGCGGCGTGAAGTGGCTGCGGAGAAAGGGACTCAAGCCGTCGCAGGCGAGTATGCTGTGCGCCGTGATGAATATTCTCGGCGAAGCCTCCCGTCAGCAGAAGTATTTGCCGGATGGGACGACCGCAGAGACGTCTCCAATCGAACCTGCTGCAGCCGAGCAGGCTGCGGAAGAAAACGCACAGCTCAAGCGGGAACTGACGCAGCTGAAAGCGCAGATGAAAAAGATAAATCACGATTTGAGCCAGGAAAATGCCATCCTGCAGGACAAGCTGTCCAAGGCAGAGAAGGCGTCGGCGGCAATGGCGCAGGAGCTTGCCGACCTGCGTGAAATTGTGTTCAATCAGCAGCGAAGTGTGCCGCAGGAGAAGGAAGAGCCTGCGAAAATCGCCTTTCCGTATCGAACCGACCGCCGCGTGATCGCATTCGGAGGGCACGATTCGTGGCTGCGCGAGATTAAATTCAAGGTGCCGGATGTGCGCTTCATGGGTGAGGATATTTCGAGCGCCGAGGTGATTCGCCGCGCGGATGTGGTCTGGATTCAGACCAACTGCATCGGTCACAATACCTATTATAATGTCATTGATCTTGTGCGGCGGTATGGACGCAAGGTGCGCTATTTCAAATACGCCAGTGCGGTGAAATGCGCCGAGCAGGTGGCGGAGGAAGAGGAAAAAAGCAAGGCATAAATTATGCCTTGCCCTTCGCTTGCGTAACGGCAGCGGTGAGTAATTTCAGCTTGATTTACGGACAAGCTGATAAAAAGTTGTCCGCTTCATGCCGGTTCGCCGCATGGCCTCCCGTGCGGTGATTTTGCCGGCTTGCCAGAGCGCAAGGACTTCCTCCCAGTTGTCCGGCAGGGAAGTGGAAGGCCGCCCGAGGTGTTTGCCTTTGGTTTTCGCGGCATTGATGCCCTCGCGCTGCCGCTGATGGATGGTCAAGCGCTCCTGTTCGGCGATCGTGCCGAGGACTTCGATCAAAATGTTGTTGACCATCTCGAATACCCATTCCTGCCCCGGTGGCAGGTCCATCATGGTGGTTGGCAAATCAATTACTTTGAGATGGATGTTGTTCTGCTGTGATGGGTCGTCTGGTTACGGTCAGCCAGTCCGGTGAGGGGGCAGACCTGATTCGCCGCACGCTCTCCGGAAAGACCGCCGGAAACTGGTCTGTTGCGGAGGGCAAACTGGGCAGTAACGCTGTTTCCTCCAAGGTGCGCGTGTATGAGGAGGTGCTCTCCGGCGCACCGCTGAACGCGATCAACGTCAGTGATATTGACCTGACCTCGGTTCCGGCTTCGCAGATTAAGTATACCGTGCAGGATAATGCAGGTACGGTTACGAATATTGTTCTGGGCGATGTGACCGGGGAAAGCTGGATTTATGGTATTGGCTATGGCAAGCGGGATAAGACGGATGAGAAAGAGGGCAATTCTCCGGAATATGTTGTGCTCCGCCATTGGGACGGAGCCAAACAGGAGGAAAGCACATTCCGTGTACTCACGCTGCCGCGCGGCCTGGGCGGTGTACCGATTGCAGTCCCCAGAGGGTACTCAACCGATGAAAGCATCGTCAATACCTCGCTGGATACGCTCAAGCTGACATTGATCGACACGGTAAAGCCGTCGGCATTTGACGGTTCCTCCGGTGTCCGCACCAAGGACGGCTATTACGAGCTGGCAGAGAACATCGGCGTTTACGTCTCGGAGCAGAACCGGTTTGTTTCGCTGCAGACGGCGAAATCCAACTACACGAGCTTCCGCGTATACGCCAATAAAACAGCGGAAAACGGCGGAAAAATCCGTGTGATCGTCGCTTCGTGATTTGCTGTGTGCTGCGGTTATAGTTTTCTGTTAAATAATTGAAATTGCAAAAACGGATGCTTCTCTGTACCTGGAGAGGCATCCGTTTTGTTTCAGCTTGGATTTTAATGCAGTTTTCAGGATTTTGAAAACGCCAAATAAATTGCAAAAAAGCCGCTCTTTCCAACGAAAGAACGGCTTTATCTGGTCCGAGTGACAGGACTTGAACCTGCGGCCTCTTGACCCCCAGTCAAGCACGCTACCAGCTGCGCTACACCCGGATTTGCAACGGTCTATCAAACCTTGCCTAAATAGGATACCAAATCCGGAGGGAAAAGTCAAGTGTTTTGTGAAAATTTCTGCAGCAAATTTGCGTCATGCCGCTTGTTTTGAGCGCCGCCGCACCGTCAACCCCAGCGAAACCGCATACACGCTGAGAGAACCCATCGCAAACACGGCCATTACCATCAAGACGAGCAATCCGTCAGCAGCAGAGAGCGCCCCGGATTCCTGAATCTCCACATCGCACAGGGGCGCGATGTACAGTGGCAGACCCAGCCAATCCGCGAGCAAATGCGCTGCCAGAACCGTACCCAGCCACAGCAGCGAATCTTTGACCGGACGAAACGCAGGCGTGCGTGTCACGCAACGCGAGAGCAGAAAACCGATCAGCACAGCGATCACAATCGCTGCAAACACGCTCTCCGTGCAGAAACATCCGCTCATACACTAAGCGCACGCGACATAATACGCTTTCCTCATCCGAACACCTCATTTCTCTCGGTACAAAAAGAAGCCCGCAGAAGCGGACTCCTTTTCTCATTTGATTACTGAACTTCCGCTGCCTCAACCTCACGCTTTTCCTCCGCGATATGATGCTTATTCGCGTAGCCGGTCAGAATAAGCGTCAGCGCGCCGTCACCGGTGACGTTGCAGGCGGTGCCGAAGCTGTCCTGCAGGGCAAAGATGGTCAGCATAAGCGCGGTGCCGGTGCCGTCAAACAGCAGGATGCCGGTGATCAGACCGAGCGAAGCCATAACCGTACCGCCCGGCACGCCGGGTGCGCCGATGGCAAAAATGCCGAGCAGCACGCAGAACAGGATCATGGTTCCGACAGACGGAATCTTGCCGTACAGAATCTGCGAGACTGTCATGACGAAGAAAACCTCGGTCAGCACCGAGCCGCACAGATGGATGTTGGCGAACAGCGGGATACCGAAATCGACCATGTCTTTACGCAGTACAGATGATTTCTTTGCGCAGCGCAGAGCAACTGCCAGTGTCGCAGCGGAGGACATCGTGCCGACTGCGGTGATGTACGCCGGACCGTAGTGCTTCACTACTTCGATCGGGTTCTTGCCCGAGTACGCGCCCGCAACTCCATAGAGCAGCGCCATCCAGATATAATGACCGATCATAACGATGATGATGACCTTGATGAACACCGGAAACTGCTTGGTGATCGTGCCCTCATACGCCAGACCGCAGAAGGTGGACGCGATAAAGAACGGCAGAATCGGGATGATGATCTTGGTGACGATGGCGAGGACAATGTTCTGCACCTCGTCAAGCAGGGACTCCATCATCTTGGATTTGGTCCAGGTGATAGCCAGACCGACCATCAGCGACAGAGCCAGTGCGCTCATCACGTTCATGATCGCCGGAATCTCCAGCTGGAACAGTACCTCGGGCAGCTCGCGCAGACCGTCAACCTGCGATACGATCGACAGGTGCGGAATGAGTGCGTAACCGGCTGCCGTGCTCATCAGCGCTGCGCCGACCGACGACACATACGCGATAATGAGCGCAATGCCCAGCATTCTGGATGCGTTGTGGCCCAGCTTGGTGATGGACGGCGCAATAAAGCCGATAACGATCAGCGGCACACAGAACGTGATGATCTGACCGAGCACCTGCTTGATCGTTACGACCACGTTCATCACGGCCTCGTTCGCCACCAGACCGAGCACGATGCCCACCGCAGCAGCAGCTTGAACGGCAGGCTGTTTAGAATTTTTTTCATACCTACATACTCCCTTTGTTTGCGTTGCATCTGGATGACATCGGCGGATTTCCCCTCAGCCTGTCACGCTGCCGCCAAGTTGCCATGTGGACACAATGATATACCTATATGATACAATTTACAGCGCGTTTCGTCAAGGCAAGTACGGGAAATGGCTGCGCCAAATAAAAACAGAGCGGTTTTTTTCTGCAATTTATGGTATACTTAAGGCAATACAGAAACACCAACAAGGGAGGTACAACTATGTCACAAACCTTAACCATAACGGCGGAGCAGGTGCTTGCGTCGGCAGAGCGCATCCGAGAGGATATTGTCCGCGACCGGCGGACGCTGCACGCTGCACCCGAGGTCGGCACCGACCTGCCGAACACCGTAGCCTGCGTCAAAAAACGCCTGCTTGAGATGGGCTATCAGCCGCGCGAGCTGGCAGGCGGCGTCGTCGCGGAGATAACCGGCACCGAGACCGGCCGCTGTCTGCTCCTGCGCGCCGACATGGACGCGCTGCGCGTGACCGAGCAGACCGGACTGGATTTTGCATCCGCGAACGGCTGCATGCACGCCTGCGGCCACGACATGCACGCGGCGATGCTGCTCGGTGCGGCAAAGCTGCTGCGCGAGTACCAAGGTGAGCTGAACGGCACGGTCAAGCTGGTGTTTCAGCCGGACGAGGAGGGCTTTACCGGCGCGAAGGCCATGCTCTCGGCGGGCGTGCTGAAAGACCCGGCACCGCAGGCAGGCTTTGCGCTGCACGTCAATTCGGGCACGCCGTCCGGACTGGTTCTGTGCGGACGCGGCACGTTTATGGCGGGCTGCACGCTGTTCCGCATTACGGTAAACGGCGTTGGATGCCACGGCGCAATGCCGGAAAAGGGCGTGGACCCGCTCAATATCGCAAGCCACATTTACCTGTCGCTGCAGGAGATCATCAGCCGCGAGATCGGCGCAAAAACGCCTGCTGTCGTGACCATCGGCCGCATGACCGGCGGTGAGGCGCCCAATATCATCCCGCAGACCGCGGTGCTCGAGGGCACCATCCGCAGCTTTGACCGCGACCTGTCCGCACAGCTCTTCACCCGCATCGGGGAAATCGCCCGGTGCACTGCACAGGCGTTCCGCGGCACAGCCGTCACGGAAGAGATCGCGTCCGCGCCGCCGCTCAGGAATGACGCTGCGCTGACCAATCGTATGGCAGACCTTGCCGGGGCGCTGTTCGGTGAAAAGCTGGTCTATCGGCTGGACGAGGGCGGCATGGGCTCGGAGGATTTCGCGTCCTACACCTACGATTTACCGTGCGCATACCTGCTCATCGGTGCAGGCACCAAGCAGGAAAATCCTGCGTTCGGTGAGCCGATGCACAACGAAAGGGTCGTGTTCAACGAGGATATCCTGCCGCGCGGCGCAGCACTGCATACATGGTGCGCGCTGAACTGGCTGGCAGACGAGGGTAACGCATGAAAACCGAACAACTCTTCATCGAAAACACACCGGCGGTGCTGTACGGCGAGCCGTCGGACACGCTGTGGCTGTTCGTTCACGGACAATTCGGCTGCAAGGAAGAAGCCCTGCCGTTTGCCGAAATCGTGGCTCCGGACGCACAGGTTTTGTCCATCGACCTGCCGAATCACGGCACACGCCAAAACCGGGATGAGGAATTTGCACCATGGACAGCCGCATCCGAACTCACCCGCGTGATGGCTTACGCAAGAGCACACTGGCGCGCGACAAACGTGCGCGCGACCAGCATCGGGGCGTATTTTGCGCGGCTGGCGTTTGCCGCACCGGAAAAAGCGCTGTTCGTGTCGCCCATCGTGGATATGGAGCGCTTGATCTGCGACAGAATATGCGCGGCAGGTATTACCGAGCAAATCCTGCGCGAGCGCGGCATGTATCCCGCAAGGGAAGGGGATATGCTCTCGTGGGACTACCTTTGCTGGGTGCGTGCGCATCCGGCAAAGGACTGGTACTGCCCGCAGTACATTCTCTACGGCGAAAATGACAGCATGACTGACTTGGCGACTATCCGCACTTACACGGCAAAATCCGGTGCGGAGCTGATCATCGTGCCGCAAGGCGAGCACTGGTTCCACACACCGGAGCAGCTGGCCGTTATGGCCGACTGGGAACGCAAACATAAATAAGGAGCACAATATGATTCAGGAAATCTGCAAAGATGAGAAATTTTTAGCGCAGAAGGCCGAGCAGGCCACGCCGGACGATATCCAAACCGCAACCGACCTGCTGGAAACGCTCGAAGCGCATAAGGACGGCTGTGTCGGCATGGCGGCGAACATGATCGGCGTGAACAAGCGCATCATCGCGTTCGATAACGAGGGAACGTACATGGTGATGTTCAACCCGCAAATCGTCAAGCAGTCCGGCGGCTATGAGGCCGAGAAGGGCTGTCTGTCGCTGACCGGCACGCGCAAAACGCGCCGCTGGCAATCCATCAAGGTGCAGTACCAGAACGAAAAGTTCCAGACACGGCTGAAAACCTTTACCGGCTGGACCGCGCAGATTATCCAGCATGAGATCGACCATTGCGAGGGTATTATCATCTGAGAAATAAGCAAAACGTAAACCAACGCATACAAAAAGGCACACCAAACGGTGTGCCTTTTTTCTGCCGTTCGCGCAAGCGCAGGCA
>OLQX01002859.1_pt1 | contig 10715 bp, 10 predicted proteins | sample 1672581 | NCBI WGS metagenome assembly OLQX01 (sample SAMEA3136701, study PRJEB25190) | human gut metagenome | reverse complement strand
TAGTAGGATTTATGAAAGAATCTTACGAATATCTCATCGATTTGTACGGAGTAAAACTTCTCGTCAATCGGGAATATGCCGAAAAAAACAACCTCCCTTCTCTGGCGCTTGCCTGTGAATGTCTGGAAAACGCCTACATCATCCCCTGTGATATCTGGTGCGCTTCCAATCCTTTCTCCCGGGAGGAATTTTATTCCTGGTACATGGTCACTGATGCCATGAATGAAGAAAGCGACGTCCGGGTAAACAGAAAACAGGAACTGGTATCTACTGATTCGGAAGAAAATGGAAATACCATGATCGGCATTTCCTACATATTAAAAGAAGACGCTCTCTGGCTCAAGGAACGACTGCTGGAAATGGATCGCAAAAAATCGTATGCCGGTTCTTTCTGGGAAAGCGCTCTGATGAAAAACGGGAAAATGCGCATCTGGGCGAGAGTCCGATCTGCTTCTCAGGTATGTGAGATCAATACTTATGAACAGCTTAGGGAAATGGATCACCACTCTCGCAATCTGGAATCGGACGTACTGAAACTGATCGCCTCCACCTTAGAATGCTCCGTGGATGATATTACCGATATCCAAACGCTGAAAAAGGGTATGACCAACCGTTCTTTCTTCTTTATGAAGGATGACCGCCGTTACATTATGCGGATTCCCGGAGAAGGTACGGAACAACTCATTAACCGCTCTCAGGAATATCAGGTATATCAGGCGATCAAAGACCTTAAGATCAGCGATACCATCTGTTACATGAATCCTCAAAACGGATATAAACTCACCGAATATATCCCCGATACCCACTGCTGTGATCCTGAAAATCCAGAAGAAGTACGGGAATGTATGGCTGTTCTTCGCAAGTTTCACCACTCCGGTCTGACGGTCGATCATACGTTTGATCTGGCAGAACGGCTGGAATTTTATGAAAGTCTCTGGGAAGGGGAGCCTTCCTGTTACCGGGATTATCCCCAGACAAAGGAAAAATTCTATCGTCTGAAAGATTATGTGGATTCTCAGCCGAAAAATTGGGCGCTCTGTCACATTGACTCCGTACCGGACAATTTCCTGATCCGGGAAACAGATGGAAAAAAATCCATCCGTCTGATCGACTGGGAATATGCAGGAATGCAGGATACAGATGTAGATATCGCCATGTTTGCCGTATATGCCCTCTACGAAAAAGATCAGGTGGACGATCTGATTCACGCTTATTATCCAGAAGGCTGCGAGAAAGCAAAACGAATGAAAATCTATTGCTATGTGGCTATGTGCGGACTTGTATGGAGCAACTGGTGCGAATTTAAGCGCCATCAAGGTGTAGAATTTGGCGAATACTCTCTCCGCCAATATCGCTATGGCAAAGAATACTACCGTTATTTTATGAAAGAAATGGAGGAAGAAAACGTATGATCACCGGACTCGCCGCAGGTATTTTCTGGGCCCTTGACACTGTAATTTTGGGAATTGCTCTGGCTATGACACCCTTTGTTTCTACAGAACAGGCTGTTTTTCTGGCTCCCTTTGTGAGCACCTTTATCCATGATTTCTGTTCCGGGATCTGGATGCTGCTTTACATGGGAATTCGCCGTCAGTATAAAAATGTAATCAAAGCTTTAAAAACACGAAGCGGAAAATTCATCATTCTGGGCGCCTTATTCGGCGGTCCGGTAGGTATGACCGGTTACGTATTTGCCATCAAATATCTGGGACCCACCTACACCGCCATGATTTCCGCCATGTTCCCGGCTCTTGGTTCTTTCCTGTCTCATATTTTCCTGAAGGAAAATATGACAAAAGTACAGATGGCAGGATTCTTTACCAGTATTGCCGCCATGGCGGTCATGGGATATGCCCCTCAGGGCGGTGAGATCACCAATCTGGGATTAGGATTTGCCTGCGCCCTGCTGTGTGTGATCGGCTGGGCTGTAGAAGTAGTCATCTGCGCCTACGGCATGAAGGACCCCGATGTAAATAATGAACACGCCCTGATGATCCGCCAGATCACTTCCGCCCTTTTCTACGGAATCGTAATCCTGAACGTGGTACAGGGATGGAAGTTTACAGCAGATGTGGCTCTGACAAGGGCTTCCGGCATCATTCTGATCTCTGCGCTCTTCGGAACGGTTTCCTACCTTTGCTACTATAAAGCAATCAACGATCTGGGACCTTCTAAGGGAATGGCTCTGAACATTACCTATTCCGCCTGGTCCATCCCCATTGCTTTTCTCATGCTCCATACCGTTCCAGATGTGAAAAGTATTTTGTGCGGTATCGTAATTCTTGGCGGCTCCCTTATAGCTGCTGCCGATCTGAAAGAACTGACCGGAGGACGATTATTTTTTAAAAAAGGAGAGTAATATGATTTACAGAACATTGACCCAAAAGGAGATTTCCCCCTCTCTTTTCGCTCATTTTCAAAGACATCAAACTGTGAACAAATGCTGGAGAAAAGCGGAAGACGGTTCCTGGACAATCAAAGAGGATCCCTTCATCGACGACTGGAGTGAAGAAGATTATCAATTTCTGGTTTCTTGCCTGAAGCACACCATCGCCACTGGCGGTATCGTAATCGGAGCCTTTGAACAGGAACAATTAAAAGGATTCGTCTCAGTGGAAGCAGACCGGATGGGAAGCCAGAAGGAATATCTGGATCTTACCAGCATCCACATTTCTGAAGATATGCGCAGAAAAGGAATCGGACGGGAATTATTTTCCAGGGCTGCCCAGTGGGCAAGGGAACACGGCGGTAAAAAGCTGTATATTTCCGCTCACTCTGCGGTGGAAACGCAGGCTTTTTACCGGGCTCTGGGATGCACAGAGGCTGTGGAATATCAACAGTCTCATGTGGCGCAGGAACCCTATGATGTACAGATGGAGTATGTTTTATGAGAGATAATTACAAAATCCAGACAGAAAATGCAAGAAAAATTTTTCTCCGATATGACCAGCAGAAAATAATTCATACTTTCGAGCTGAAACACGATGAAATTTTTCTGTTTCTCAACTTTCTCCACCGTCCCTACCGCATCTGTCGGAAAACAGGAGCGGTGGAGTATGAAACTCCGCAGAAATTATGGATAACTGCGGGATTTCACGAAGTATTATCGATTTACGATATGCTGTGTAATCCCAATGGAAAACCTGTCCTCTCCGGATCATGGAGCCCTGTGGGAAATCTGGGGCGTATGCACAACGCTTCCGAAGCCGTGGGAGAAAGCAGTCTCAGCACCTACGGAAAGTATTTTACCGGAAAAGGAAAAGAACTGACAGAAATCTGTCAGTCCCTTGGAGGATCCCCCGCGCCTGTGGGAGACGCAGCATTTTATCTTCCCGTTTTTGATTTTTTCCCCGTCTATCTGCGGTTTTATGATGCAGATGAAGAATTTCCTGCCCAGCTTCAGCTGCTCTGAGACAAAAATACCTGTAACTATATCCATTATGAAACTACTTTTTATATTGCAGCGCATCTGTTTCAGACTTTATTAGAAAAGTTGTGATTATTCTTCCAATAAAATATCCAGGGCGCCTACCAGCGTATCTTTTTCCATCAGACCGGGAGCGTATGCCGCTACCCGGCCTTTTTTATCCAGCAAAATCGTAGTCGGCAAAGAATTTACACCGTAAGTATAGACAGCCTCCAGATCCTCATCGTAAAAAGCAGGAACGGTATATCCCTGGTCTTCCAGATAAGCGGCTGCCTTTTCCCTGGTCTCCCTGCTTCCATCCGTGGAATTGATAAAGAGAAATTCCACCTCTTCTCCATACTCCTCATAAGCCTCCTGAAAATCCGGCATTTCCTGCTTACAATAGCCACACCAGGTAGCCCAAAAATTCATCACCACCGGTTTTCCGTAAAAATCGGAAAGCTTCACCGCCTTCCCTTCACTATCATAAAAGGTCACATCGATGGCATCCTGACGACCTGCGCCCGGATCTTCATCCGCATTTTCCTCTGCGGATGTTTCTCCCTCTGACTCTTCTGCCAAATCCTCTTCCCCGGTATCTTCCTGCTCCGGTTCTTTTGTATCTCCTTTTGTGGACTCTTCCAGTTCCTCTGTCAAGGATGGTAATTCTGCTTCTGCTTTTAATTTATTATAAGCTGCTGCCGCCAGCCCGATCACTAGAACCAGCGCCGCCGCCAAAGCCGCCAGTTTTCCATATTTCTTCATTCTTACCTCCTTACGCCAGCATTCCCAACAGTCTGCTCATCAGTCCTGTCATCATAAAGATACCCACGAAAACCAACAACCCTCCGCAAATCCTGTTGATCGTCTGATAATGCATCTTAATAAACTGGAAGGTTCCCTTTAATTTATCGATCAGCAGCGCGCTCACCAGAAACGGAATACCTAATCCCAGAGAATACAGAAGAAGCATAAGAATCCCCTGAAGCACCGATCCCTGCTGAGACGCCATCAGCAGCGCTGAACCGAGAAAAGTTCCCACACAAGGTGTCCAACCAATAGAAAAAATAATGCCGAAAAGCACCGCTGAGAAAAATCCCAGGTCCTTTACCTCTCTCTGAATCTTATGGGTTCCGTTCAGAAAACGGATATTCAAAACTCCCATAAAATTCAAACCGAAAACAACCACAACTGCTCCTGTAATCAGATTTACTACTATATGATATCTCTGTAAAAGGCTTCCCAGCCCTGCCATAAATGCGCCTAAAGATACAAATACCAGGGTAAATCCCAGTACAAACCCCAACGCATTGATTAAAGTTTTTCTGCTTTTTCCTTCCTCTGCGCTTCCTCCGGTAAAATACAGAATATACACAGGGAGCATAGGCAAAAGACAAGGGGAAATAAAGGTGATGATTCCCTCAAGAAATGATAGTATATACGTCATAATTACTCTCCTTGTTGTCAAATATTTGGGTTAGCATACCATTATTTTCATTTTCTTACTGTAACCGAATCACACAATAGAAAATATATCTATATATTGTCAATAATACAAGAACATGATAAGATATTTCTTGAGAACAATCGTGTTACAGGGTGGTTTGACCTTCATTTTATTTTACATAGAATGGGGGGTGGTGCTAATGGACAATAAGAATCCTTTTGATTTCAAAGATTTGCTTGCTTTCGGAATGTTCATTTTAGCATTACTGACATTCGTTTTTACGTTCTGTCGATAATGATTTAAAGCATAGAAAAACCACCCTCAGAACTTTGGCGAGTTTAGGGTGGCATTTTCTATGTAACCTTATAATCGGTCAACCCCTTGTGGGCGGTTGCTCTCTTTACATTTACAATATAACACGGTTATTCAAGATATGCAATACTTAAAACACAAATACCGCCACTCCATACGCCGGCAGTTCATATTCCAGATGATAAGGTTTTCCGTCACATTCTCCTTTTACCGCTTTGAACACCGGATTTTCCACCGGGGAATTTCCGCCATATTGGGGATCTGCGCTGTTCATGATCAATTTATACTGTTTCTTTTTATCTACCCCAACCCAATAATCTTTTCGTTCTACCGGAGTGAAGTTACATACAAACAACAGATTATTTCTCTTCGTCGGTGACCAGCGAACAAAGCTGTAGATACTGCGGTCTGCGTCATCCGCATTGATCCACTCAAATCCCTCATATCCATTATCATTTGCATAAAGAGCCGGATATTTCTTATACATATGCAAAAGATCTTTCACATACTCCTGCAGCTGCTGATGACGGGCTTCCTTCAGAAGATACCAGTCCAGTTCTCTCGCTTCGCTCCACTCCTGGAACTGACCAAATTCCTGCCCCATAAACAGCAGCTTTTTGCCCGGATGCCCAAACATAAAGGAGTAACCAGCCTTCAGATTCTCAAATTTATCATCATAAAGCCCCGGCATCTTATTGATCATAGAGCACTTCAGATGCACTACCTCATCGTGGGAAAGCACCAGTACATAATTCTCGCTGAACGCATACGTCATGGAAAATGTCATTTTATTGTGGTTGTATTTCCGAAAATAAGGATCTAATTTCATATATTCCAGGAAATCATGCATCCAGCCCATATTCCATTTGAAAGAAAAGCCCAGACCATTCTCCTTTTCCACATCGCCTGTCACCTTCGGCCATGCCGTAGACTCTTCCGCGATCATCATAACGCCCTTATTTCTGCCCGGCACCAGAGTATTCAGATGTTTGAAGAACTCAATAGCCTCCAGATTCTGGTTGCCGCCATATTTATTCGCAACCCACTGACCGTCCTCTTTTCCATAGTCCAGATACAGCATAGAAGCCACCGCATCCACCCGAAGTCCATCCACATGAAATTCTTCTACCCAGTAAAGGGCATTTGCCAGCAGGAAATTCTTCACTTCATTCTTTCCATAATTAAAAATCTTCGTACCCCAGTCCGGATGCTCTCCCTGTCGCGGGTCAGCATGCTCATAAATGCACGTTCCATCAAACTCTGCCAGCCCATGAGCATCCTTTGGAAAATGCGCCGGCACCCAGTCAAGGATCACGCCAATTTTATTTTTATGAAGATAGTTCACCATGTATTTAAAATCCTCCGGCGAACCGAAACGGGCGGTAGGCGCATAATATCCCGTCACCTGATATCCCCAGGAACCGTCAAAAGGATGCTCTGCAATTCCCATCAATTCTACATGAGTATATCCCATCCGTTTCACATAATCCGCCAGCGTATGCGCCAACTCCCGATAACTGTAAAATCCGTCAGGATCCTGTTCCGTGGCAGGATGCTTTCTCCAGGAACCGGGATGTACTTCATAGATAGAAATGGCTTCTTTTTTGGGATCTGCCTCTCCCCGTTTCTCGATCCAATTACTGTCTCCCCACTGGAATCCGCTGATATCCGCTACTCTGGAAGCATTTCCCGGACGCATCTCAGACCAGGTCGCATAAGGATCTGCCTTGTAAAGTTCCCGTCCATCCTGCGTCACAATACAAAACTTATACAGATCTCCCACTTTCACTCCGGGAACAAAAATTTCCCAGACACCGATAGGTCCGGTCTTTGTCATAGGAGCCGCATCTGGCTTCCACTCATTAAAATCCCCCACAACACTCACTTCTTTTGCATTCGGCGCCCACACTGCAAAATACACTCCCTTTTTCCTATTTTGCGTTGTAACATGAGCTCCCAATTTTTTATAAATATCATAGTGTGTTGCCTGCCCAAACAAATACTGATCCAGCTCCCCAAATTCCATTTTCTTCATACCTTTCTCCTTTTCTATCCCACTGCCTGATTGCCTATTTACTCTCTGCTGCCAAAATCGCCGCGCCATTTTCCGGCAAATGTATCACCAGTTTTCCATTTTCCTCCCGGCATACCTCTCCATTCAGCAGATTAACATACTTCTTTCCTCCAATCGGAACCGATATCCAAAGATCGGCGCCCTGCCCCTCATCATTATTCACTGCCACCACCAGCGCCTGCTCTTCCTGTATCCGGGCAAAAGCGTACTGACGGTTGGTAAGCAGAAGCTCCCTGTAGGCTCCCAAAATACTTTCCGGGTGTTCCTGACGAATCTTCCCTAAGCCCCTGATCCATTCGCATAATTCTGGATTAGGACTGGATGCTTCCATCTCCTCCAACTTAAGTGCCGGTCGCAGAGGATCATCATTGCCCCCTTCTTTTCTTCCTGAGATCCCCCATTCCGATCCATAATATACAGATGGGATTCCCGGCAAAAAATACAGCAACGTATACACCAGCGGTAAATGCTCTTTTACCCGAAGTTTGCTTGCCAGACGGTCTACATCATGGTTATCCACAAAAGAATAAAGCTTCATTCCCCGGTAAATACCACCGTTACTGTCAAATTCCCGCCGAATCGTATGTGCGATTTCAAAATAATTATGATCGTTGTGACCGGAATACAGCCCCTTGTGCAGCTCATAATTCGTTACACTGTGGAGAAGTCTCGTTCCATCCTGAATATATCGGGCGTAATCGCCATGAATCACCTCACCCATCAACCAGAAATCCTGTTTCCACTCTCCGGTACGGCGGCGCAATTCTTCCATAAATCCAAAATCCAGACAATCCGCACAGTCCAGACGAATACCGTCAATATCAAAATCCCGAATCCAACCGTGGATACTTTCCAGCAGATACTCTTTCACTTCCGGATTCTGAAGATTCAGATTCACCAGTTCAAAACAATTTCTCCAGGCTTCATAAGAAAATCCATCATTATACCAGGTATTTCCCCCAAACCAGATTCCCTTATACCAGTTCACATACCGAGACTGCTCCCTGTTCTTCTGAATATCCTGAAAAGCGAAAAATTCCCGTCCGGTATGGTTAAACACACCATCCACCACGACTCGGATGCCCTGTTTATGCGCCTCCTGTACAAAACTTCTAAAGTCCTCTTCATCTCCCAAGCGTCTGTCAATCATCCGATAATCTCTCGTATCATATCCATGGGCAGAGGATTCAAAAAGGGGACCTATATAAATTCCGCTGCACCCCAAACTCCTGATATGGGGAAGCCATTTTTTCAGCTCCGGCAACCGATGCGTTACCTCTGTCTGATGATTCTCTCTGGGCGCTCCCAGCATACCAATCGGATAGATATGATAAAATACCGCTTCTTCAAACCATAATGCCACGTAAATACCCTCCTTATGAATAAATTCCATGGAGAAACTGATGAACAATCTCATACGTTTTCTCATCTGTCATGACCAGCCTGGCAGTTTCTTCCCGTTCCCTGCCCAACATCATCATATGAGAATCGAGAATCCCCATAAAACTAACGGCAAACTGCTCCTGCCGTCCTCTCATATTTCCCAACATATCTGCCGCATCTTCAAAAATCCTTACTACCAGCTCATAATACTTATGAATCAGCGGATATACCGCACGAAATCCTTCCGTCTCACGCCCTGCATAAAACTGACTCAGCATAAACAAATAAAACTGCCAATGACTGCCGGCAAAATCAAAATAAGCTCTTGCCACACGATACAAAACTTCAGGAACCTGTCCGGGAATCTCTACCGCCTCTCGAAGTCTGTTTTCCAAAATCTCACTGTTGGAGCGGAGAATCTCTTCCAGAAGCCCCCGCTTACTTCCAAAATAATAATACAAAGTGGGTTTTGTGATTCCTGCCTGATCCACAATCTCCTGGACTCCCACCGCATCATAACCACGGGCGCAAAACAACTTCAGCGCTGTCTGCAGGATCGCCTCTCTATTATCCAAACTCTTACGCCTCCCTTCCCTAAAACAAAGGAGCATCTTCTTTCTGAATCTATTATACCAATCGGTATAGAGAGTGTCAATGACAACTCCATGAGAAAAATAGCCAAATCCACCGCAAAATACCGTCCGTTACATGAATATATACTTTTTCAGTATTCATTAAAAAATGTCACCACTTTTCCCTAAAAAAAATGGTGACATTTTTTTGCAAACTGTAATTTTGTAATATTTCTCAACAAAATTGTTCTATTTTTCAAAGGAATTGTTGCAATAACAACACGAAAAATGGTGACACTTTTTCAAAATTTCTACAAAATATACTTTCTCACATCTATCAGCAGAAATCACCATCGTTGCTATGAACAATATCCAAGGTAATTTAAAAGTTACATAACTTATGGAAAATTACAGAAAAGTTTCACGGAAATTTAAGACCTTCCACCAGGAACCCATGGTATAATAATTGCACAAAGTGCAATTTACGCCAATGTTCCATTGGCTTGCTGTCACTGACGTGACAGATTATACCAGACAGCCCACGGCTTGAAAATCAAATGCCCTTACGGGCGCTTTCTTTTCTGCGCACGTGGTATAATAATTGCACAAATCTAAAGTTTTAAAGGAGTGATGATATGCTTTGTCCAAAATGTGGAGAAGAAGTCACCGGAAATTACTGTTGTTTTTGCGGCGCTTTTCTGGAGCCCTCCCAAACAGCAGATTCTACAAAAACTACCGCTTCCAGCCACCCATATACTTCTGAAAAAGCTTATTCTAAGTCTTCAGGCGCCCGCAAAAAAAGTTCTGCCTCTTCCGGAAAGGCAACAAAAAAGTCCGCATCAACACCTTCCCGGCAAACTGTAAAACAAAAAAACAAGGTAAAAAAGAAGAAAAAACGGAACGTTCTTTCTACTGCCGGTTCTTTTACTACCGGAAGTGTCCGCTCCGTCTGGAAACTTTTCATTCTTGCTGCCCAATGGCTTTGCAGCGGCGCAATGCTTCTGTCTTCCTTTTTCCTTTTTAAGGGATTCTGGATTTCCCGCAACGCTCTGGGATCTATTTCTGGTATCGTCAAAGAACACAACTATGCGCAGGGCATCTTCCTTGCAGGCGCTTTATGCATCGTCGGTTTTGGCCTCCTCCAGACTCTATGGATGCTGAGCCGTAAAAAAATGCCTGATCAAGGCAAAATAAGAAGAATTGACATGGGAAGAGGATTCTTTGGCTTTCTCGTTTTTATCTTACTGTATCTTGCTGCAGGCTATCTCAATCCTCTGATACCGTCTTCCCCTGCCCCTCTCACCGGGATTAAACAAATCTTCACGGTGATCGCCGGACTGGGAACATCCTTTTTCATGCTAAACCTTCTGGGTGTAATCCTCTGCATTATACGAAAAATTGGAACACGCTAACCAACCTGAAAGTGGAACTACCGGGCAAACATTACAAAGAATATTTATGCACACTCAAACGAATTTGTCGAGCACATCTTTGAGACTTCAGGCTCAAAGTGAGCGCAGA
>OLQX01002857.1_pt1 | contig 10723 bp, 10 predicted proteins | sample 1672581 | NCBI WGS metagenome assembly OLQX01 (sample SAMEA3136701, study PRJEB25190) | human gut metagenome | reverse complement strand
TCAGACATTTTACATGTTTGTTGCATTGGAATAAAAAAATAAACCACTATAATAAAGGGTACAAACTAATACCGTGGATGTCTGAGTTGACATAAAACAAATAAATCCCCTAGAAGGGTTATGGGCATCCATTTTTATGGAAGGATAGGATGAAGAACGAAACTGAACGGTCAAATGAAAACAACAATATAGTACAGGAAACATCTGTAGCACAGGATATTGTTCAGTTGTTATTGAAGATTGCATTTATTATCTTAGCAGTATTTCTTATTTTTACATTTCTCTATGGAATTGTAAGAATAAATGATGTCTCCATGAAACCGGCAATCAAAGACGGTGATCTGGTCATGTATTACCGATTGGATAAAAGGTTTATTTCCGGTGACGTTGCAGTGTTTAAAGACGACGGCAGAACCACGGTCGGACGTGTTGTGGCGGTAGCGGGAGACACCGTTGACATTACCAAAAACGGACTAAAGATAAATGGTGCAGAACAGATATCTCAGGACATTTACTTTGATACCACCCAATTCAAAGATGGAGTGGATTTCCCGGTCACAGTCGGGAGCGGCCAGGTATTTATACTTGGAGATAACAGACCTCAGGCATCGGACAGCCGAATTTATGGTTGTATTGATATAAAAGATGTCAAAGGAAAAGTCATCGCGATTATTCGGAGCAGGGGAATTTAATTACCGGATCCATTAATCAAATAAAAAACAAAAGAATTCACAAGGGAGGAACTAAAATGAGCATGAAAAAATTCACCAAGAAAATGCTCGCTATTGTCGCAGCAGGTGCTATGACAATGGGACTGGCAATGCCGGTATTTGCAGAAGGGGCAGGCACAACGACAAAGGAAGCGTATATTACAAAGGTTTTTAACACTGAAGTAGCAAAGGATGTTAACTTTACATTTAAAGCAGAACAGCAGAAAAACGGAGCAGGTGTTGATAACTTAGTAGAGACTAAAGCAGATGTTACAATTAATGATGCTAAGTTTACAACAAATGATGGAACAGGTACTATAACTAAGAGATGGGCTGTAACATTTCCTACATATAAGGAAGCTGGTAAGTATAGTTACAAAGTAACAGAAACAGGAAACTCATTGGGGCTTGACGACAAGGGTACGAAAGAAAAAATGCTTATGTCCAAAGCTGAGTATATTATGGATGTATATGTTTCTAATACAGCAGCTGGTGGTTATGAGATTTCCAATATCATTGTTAGCAAGACTAAAAATGATCAGGGTGCAGCTGATTCAACCACTGGAAAAGTAGATATTAGTGATGGAGTTAATAACGGATTTAAATTCGAAAACACTTATGTCCAGGAAGCTGGTACAGGCACAACTCCATCAAATCCAACACCGGATCCTAACTATACTGAAAATGGTTCATTGAAGATTTCTAAAAATGTTATAGGAAACGAAAGCTCAGATACAAGCTTTGCAGCTTCTACTTCTGACGAATTTAATTTTACTGTAAATTTTGCATTCCCAGCAGGAACAAATAAAACCACATTTGGTGGTGTAAAAGTTAATGGAACTGAGATTACAATAGGTGATGACGGAAATGCTACATTAATTTTGAAGCATAACGAGACTAAGAAATTTACAGGTGTTCCAGTAGGAACTAAAATCATCGTAACTGAGGCTGCAAAAGCAAACTACAAAGGAAGTGCTGCTGTTGTAATTAATAATGAAAACAAAGCAGCTGTTGTTGCAACAAAATTTAATGAAGAGATTAAAGTATTGGATGACACTGCTCATACTGGTTATAAACTTGGACAGACAAAGAACACAGTTGACGTAACCAACAAATTCAACAACGTACCAACAACTGGTATTATCATGAACACTCTTCCATACGTTCTGATGGTTGCTCTTTGTGCTGTAGCACTGTTTGGATTCGTTGCTTTCAAACGCAAAAAAGTACAGAAATAATTTTATAAAATCATAAAAGAAACAGCAAAGGGAATGCGTGCGGCGATACTCCGTCGCATTCCCTTTTGCAATAAGAAAGGAAATTTCAGGAATATTTCATATGAAAAAAGCAGCAAAGTTTTTAGTCAAAATAGTCGATCATATGGTGAATTTTATAGCGTTATTGCTGATTCTTATGGTAATGTTCCTGTCATGCTATATGTTATGGGATTCCAATCAGGTATATCAGGCGGCTGATGCGAAGAACTACGAAGCCTATATTCCAACAGAAAAACATACGAAATCTTTTGAAGAATTGCAGAAAATCAATCCGGATATTATTGGCTGGATTCGAATAAATGAAACAAACGTTAATTATCCGCTGCTTCAGGCAGAAGATGATGATACTTATATGAATACGGATGCCGAAGGCAAGTATTCTTTAAGTGGTTCCATATTTTTGCACTGTGCAAACAAACCGGATTTTTCCGATTTTAACAATATGATTTATGGACACCATATGGAAAAACACATGATGTTTGGAGATGTGGGGCTATTCACAGATAAGGAGTATTTTGACGAACATCCATACGGAAATCTTTTTTTTGATGGAAAAGATCATGGAATTGAATTTTATGCATTGATCCAGGCAGATGCTTATAATGAACGGCTGTTCAGTGTCAGTTCAGAGGAACCGGAAGCAAAACAGGCGTGTCTGCAGGAAATATCAGACAATGCTTTATATAAAAGAAACTTTGAACTTACGGAAAATGACCATTTGGTTCTTCTGATAACATGTACTTCAGAGATGACAAATGGAAGAAATATATTAGTAGGAAGGCTTACGGATCAGGTCTATCCTGAGAAAGAGAAAGCCAAGAATCTGGGAACGGGAATTGATGAATTTAAAGAAATGATGATTCAGGTGCCGGCTATTTACTGGATACTTTTGCTTATTATCGTACTATTGATAGTAGATAGAAAAATGAAGAAGGGAAAGAAAAAACATGAAAATCCTTGATTTAAAAAAAGTAACTATCATATTGGTGACTATGCTCCTTTTTCTGAGCATGCAGATATCAGCTTTTGCATCTGATAATTGTACTGTAGTAAAAATTCCGGTGAGACAGATTTTTGACAGTGAAGTGGAAGGCATTGCAGATGAATTTTCTTATATTATGACAACAGATCAAAGCGACGCACCAATGCCCGCCGGAAGCTGCAATATGCAGTATTCCTGGACAATGGAAAAGAATGCAGCAACAGAGATTATACTGAATGTAAAAACAGCAGGACAGTATCATTATAACATTTATCAGACGACAGAAAAAAAGGATGATTATAAATATGATCAAAACAGGTACTATGTGACTGTCGAGGCTTACTATAATGAATCGAATCAGTTAAAAGTTGTCACAATTGTAGCAAATGAGAAGGGGGAGAAAATAGAAGCAATCTCTTTTAAGAATAGTTATATTGGAGAAGAGAAGCCAAATCCAACACAGCCCTCAAACCCGTCACAACCATCTGGTCCGTCCAATTCAGATGAATCAGGAAAGATCAATAGTGTAAAGACTGGAGATGACAGTCCTGTTATGGGATATTTCTTATTGCTGTTTGGTTCACTGATTTGTCTAAGCGTTTTAATCCATAAAAAGCAGAAAAGAAATAAGGGAGAATCACAAGATGAGGCATAATATATGGAAAAAATACTTAAAAATTTTATGTTCTTGGATTTTGATTCTTTCTATATGTTTTTTATCCTTAAATGTAGTAGTTGAAGCATCAGACACAGATAGGGAAATGAAGCCAGTAAGTGAGCAGCAGTCTGAGACAGAAGAAACGATTGATATAGGAGAACAGTCTGAAACAGAGGATTCCGCAGACCAGATAACAGATCTGAATGCACCGGAACAAATGTCTGTACAGAGTCTGGAGGAAGAATTACTGGCGGTTGCCGAGAATGGAGAAGAAGCCTCAACAAATAGAGTAGAGTATGTAGATGTCAATGGAAATCCAATTACAGGAGCACCTTCTGTCATTCAATTTGGAGCAATTGCGGATCATAAAGAGCTATCTATAGAAGGCCGACATTTCGAGTTTAAGAGTGCAAAAGTAGATGGAAAGAACTGTGTATACATCGGAAAATATAATGGCACCATTTACTATAGTACGGATGGTGTGATTGCAATTAAAATGGATGATACTCAGAAACTAACGATGATGTACCAGGAGTATCATCTGGTCAGCATAAAGGAAGTAGTTCCTGATAGTTGTACACCTGGTACAATCACCAAAAAAATGGCAGCCTTGATGCGCCGCTTGATATATCGAATCAGATTCGTGTAAATGCGGGAGAAAACTTTATAATTTCAGTAACTCCTGGCACAGACACAGCAAAAGCAAATAATCCCAAAGCGAAAAGATTTATAATCGAATCCGTTGTTTCTCAAGAGGGTGCGACAATTACGAAGGAAAATGGAAATGAAAACAAAGCTACCTATTCCATTAACTTTGTAAAAGACGATACGATTACAATTACCTATAAAGAACAAAGTATTTACAGAATATTCATTAATACAAAAGATATTAATGGAGAAGAATATATTAATATTGCGCATAGTGAAAAGAATGGCTGGCAGTATTTGAAAGATCAGGACAAAATCATGTGGACTTTTACACCAGATGATGTTTATGAAATGTCAGGCTACAACTTAGATATTCCTGCTTTTCATACGAAAAGAGGCTACCGTGTAATACATATGGTGGTGAATGGTACTTCCATTCAAGCCTCTTCTGAGAGCGGAGTGAGTGAGGTGCCAATAAGTAAAGGCGATAGTGTTTCATCGGCTCCAGGTAAATTAAGTTTAATTACCAAGATGACAGATAGCTACACAACTACTAGAGGTGATGAAAAAAATTGTTCTTATGAATATAAGATGGATTTGAAAGTCCGAACCGGTAAATTTGAGGATTATAATTTTACCTTAGTACCATACAAAGAAGAGCGCGGAAAGCAGGCTGTGACAGTAAGGCTATATACGAATCAAACCCGAAGCGGCGAAGGTTTGGACGTAGTTATGTGGGACTATGAGAAACAAGCACTGGTTCCTGTAAAAGATAATCAAACCATAGATATGGATCCAGTAACGTATAATGGAAGTAAAAACATAAGACAGGTACGAATTTTCTTTGCCAAGCCAAAAGCCGGGTATGAATTTACAAATGGACTTCAAAATGCTATTGGTGTTATGTATGGACAGCCTCATGGCGACAATCCTAGTGGGGATGGAAAAAAGAATGATGCTGATGCTGGTAACATAGATGCAATGACAGCTACGTCACTTATAAGAGGGAATAATTCCTTTAAAATATATGATGATCAATGGCAGGCTGCACAAAAAGCTGCGAAGGAAAAAGGTTATACCAGATATTTAGCGTGGGGAGGTGCAAAACCTTTACTAACAGATAATGACTGGCGTTTATATTCTGCCTCTTTCATGGTTGCATCCAGTAGCCTATATGTACATTATAATTCCGGTGCCGGTATGGGAGTGCTTCCTAACAATGCAGATGTGAAGAACATTCCGGATAATCCGAAGACAAGGAGTTATAACAACACTCCTATGCATTCTTATGGAAAGGATCTGGAAACTGGAAAGGGAATAAGAACTATAGGTACTACCTTTATTATGGGTGAAGGTTGGGCAGAACCCACTTGCGAAGGCTATGAATTTATAGGATGGAAGCTGAAAAACAAAGCTGGTAAGTTAAGTCAAGAGACATATAGTAACGGTGAACTCTTTACGATTTCTGATGAGAATTACGGATATGCAAATAATACGAATCTGCCTGTATTTGCATCTAAAAATTATACAGGATATCAGATTGTTGCACAGTGGAAAAAAACAGCCAAAAAAGAAATAAAGGTTGAGCATTATCTCAAGATACCGGATGGAACGGAAAAACTTGAGAAGACAACTTCAGGAACCATTTCATTTTCTGCTGACGGCGAGACCGTTAAGGCGTTTGCGAACCCTGAGCCGGATGGAACATTTCCAGGTTATGTATTTGATGAAAGTGATAAGCGAAATACATTAGAAAAGGATGTGGAGAACGGTGCTTTATCAGAGCCTGTCGTATTAAAACTGTATTATAAACCTACTGTCTTGCAAGTCAGTAAAACAGTGGCAGGATATAATCAGGAACCGAATAAAGAATTTACATTTACACTTACAGCAGCTCCACCTGCAGGAGCAGATCCGGGCATATCGCAGATTAAGGACGGACAGATTTATATTACAAAAGGGTCTAAGGCGACAGCAATACCCCTTTCTTTTGCAAATAACCAAGCGACCTTTACATTAAAAAAAGATGAATCTGTAAAGATTAATTGTCTGCCGACAGGCTGGTCATATAAGGTGTCCGAAGAGGATCCGGGTAAGAATTATAAGACAACATATAAAATAAATAATGGTTCCGCCACAGATGGAAGAGATGCATCTTTCAAGATGGACAAAGAAATAAACATTGCGTTTATTAATAAATCAACAATGGAACCGCCTGTAACAGGACGAACACTTGCAAACAATGGCCTGATGGTTTTGATGTTTTTAGTTCTTGCTATCAGTATAGTTGGTATGGTATTCTTTAAAGGAATAAAAAAGAAGAACTGAAAAAGCTGATAATGAGGTAAAGAGGAAAGGTTATACAATATCCCGAATTTATTAGACTTGAGGCGATAAAAGATGAAGCGCAAGGATAATAATTCGGGATTTTTCCTGCTTTGGAGAGGAGCAATTATGCAATTAAAAATTACAACGGATTATGCGATCAGAATAGTATATTATCTGGCTTGTCGTGGTGAAGTAATCACTGCGTCTGAGTTAGCTTACGAATTAAAGATTCCAGAAAGCTATATTCCAAAGATCACAAAAAAATTAAAAGAAGCGAATATAATTACAGCTTGCGAAGGAATAAAAGGTGGGTATTCACTTGTGAAAAAAACAGAAGATATTTCTCTGTTTGACATAATATCCTCCACGGAAGTAACCATGAAATTAAATCGTTGTTTAGAAGAGGATGGGTTTTGTTCCAGAAATGCAACAGAGCATTGTAAAGTACATAAAATATTGCTGGATGTGCAGCAAACTTATGACAATCTACTAAAGGGCATAAAGGTCTCGGAGATTATAAAACCAGATGCCGATGGGTTATCAGAATAGCTAAGAAAACAAACTAGAGAATATGAAAAAAATTATAGAAATAACTCCACCAATATATTAAAATAGATATGGCATAATAAAGCAAAAGAAAGATGAATCAATTCAATTGTAAAAGGAAGGGAATACAAATGGGGTATACAGTAAAGGACTTGCTTGAATCAAACAAATTCCCGGAAATGCAGCTGATAAGTGATCATTCCGGAATTGATCGTGAAATTAAAGGAGCCCGAATCATTGAAATGCCAGAAATGGAAAAATTCCTGGTGGGGGGGGGAGCTGCTCCTAACGAGTATGAGAGCCTATGAGGATACAGAGGAAGATGTTTTTTTGTATCATTTAAAAGAATTGGATAAAAAGCAGATAAGTGGATTTATAGTAAAGTGCTATCAGAGAACTGAACACCTGAAAAGACTGTTTAATATTTTAATGGAATTTTCGCAGGAGTATCATTTGCCCGTGATAGAAATTTCTGAGGATTTGTATTTTTGGGGAATTATTAAGCATATACTACTTCAGTTGTGTGATATTGAAACTGCAAAACTGAAATATTTTAAGATGACACATGATAATTTAAGTAATATTTTACTGAACATGATAGATTCAAGGGAATCTATAGAGAGAATATTTTTCTTGATCAGTACCATGCTCGGGAATCCGGTCGGTTTATATAACGCAGATGGAACCTGTTTTTTTTCAAGTAATTCGGAAACACAGGATTTTAGAATGGAAAAAAATATTACGGAATATAAGCCTGAAATTATCACAAGATATCAATATTTGTGTCAAAAAAGGAAAAATACGAAGTATGTTGAATACATTAAGAAACTCGATATTTTTAAAAGGCAAGAAATGTATTTTGTTGTTTCAGAACAGAATGAACCGTTAGGAAAATTGGATTTTATCGCATTAGAGAATATTATCATTACATTACAGTTTAGTTTGATCAGACATGTAATAGAAGAGAATCTTGAAAAACGACATCTAAGAGATTTGGAATATCGTATGCTGGATGGTTCGCTGTCAAATGATGAAGAAAATGAAGTTGCAGGTATGCTTGGTCTTAATGATGCAGAGATATATCGGGTTGTCACTTTCCGTATGGATGCAATAAAGAATATAGAAAAATTTACCAATGCCCAGATAAAAGAAACAGAAATGGTCGAAAAGGAAATTATACGTTATTTACCGAGGGAGCATATTTTTTTGCAAACCAACCAGATTGTATATATTCACAGAGAAACGGAACGGGAAACCGGATTGGAATTTCGTAAAAAACTGGAGAAACTGCAGCAAACGATACAAGAATTTCTAGTTAATAGGGGAGTTGAAATAGATTTTCTGATTGGTATAGGTAAAACTGTCACAGGATACCATGAATTGAAGGAGTCTTTTAAATCTTCTAAAATTGCGCTTAAATATATTAAAGTTATTAGACGAATAATCGGAGACGAGGATAAGTCAGTTATAGATAGTACAAAGATAGGATTCTTTAATCATGTACTGGAAAAGATGAAAGATATAAATCAGTTGCAAGCGTTTATACCAGAGTCATTGAATAAACTTCGCCAGCACGATATTCAGAAAAATGGAGAGCTGGTTGATACATTGGAATGTTATCTGAATGTCAACCAAAGCTTAAAAAAGACTTCTGAATTAATGTTTATTCATTATCGAACTGCTTCATATCGTTTGCAGAAAATAATAGAAATAACGAATATAGATTTTAATAATCCAGCAGAAGTGCTTAGTGTTCGAATTGGATTGATAGCAATTCGAGTTCTTGAAGTAATGTAGAATTTTTAAGAATCTTTTGGAGAGGCAAAGATGAGATTCATAATATTAAAAATATTAGAATTGTTATAAAAGATAACGAATCACACAACAACATGGTTAGTGTGGTTCGTTTTTTTTGCCTGTTAATCGAAAATGGAGCACTTCGAACAAAAAAACGTTAAAAATTTTTCGTTCGTTGCACATTATATTTATAAATTTAATAGCGTATAATATAAAATTAATGAGAAAAATTATCGGTGAAAAACATTGAATATATCAATTTCTGAATATTTTTTTGATATAAACTAAGACTTTGCAGGGTTTAGATTAGAGGGATAACGATGCAACTAAAAAATTCAACAGATTACGCAATTAGAATTGTATGTTACTTAGCAGCACAGGAACGGATGGTATCTACATCAGAATTATCACGGAAGCTAAATGTTTCTGCTAATTATGTTCCTAAAATAGCGAAAAAACTGAAAAATGCAAAAATAGTCACTGCCTGTGAAGGTACAAATGGTGGCTATATGCTGGCAAAACAACCGGAGAATATTTCTCTGATGGAAATTATATCGTGTGTAGAGGAAACAATGGCAATTAATCGTTGTTTGGAAGAAGATCGTTTTTGTTCCAGAAATTTGGAAGATACCTGCAAGATACATAAAATATTGTTGAGCTTGCAGAATACATACAATAATAAATTAGAGAGTGTAAAGGTTTCAGACATTATCCGCCCTGGAGAAGATGAATATTTTGGAAGATTTTATGTTGTATTAAAACTGAACTTAAAGGAAAAAAGCTACGAGTGTGTGTATTCACATATCCGTGAAGTATATGAGAAAGCAAGAAAAACAGAAAACTATGAAGAGTTCATAAGCCAATATGTAGAAAGATACGTGTATGCTTCTGACAAAAAAATGGTTCAGGACTTCTTATCAAGTGAAGGATTAGAAGAAAGATTAGTTGATGGATGTATGGAAAAAGATCTTCCGTACCGTAGAATTACCGGAAAAGATAAGAATGCATATGTTTGGATGGAAGCAAAAAAATATATAGATGCAAATGAGAATACTGCAATTATTACCTTACATAATGAGAAGATTGTCCAGAACACAGTTATAAAGATGGAACGAGAACTCATAAAAAAAGAACAGGATATGGCAAAGCAGTATTGGGATATGGTATCACTTTTAACTACTCTATTGAATCATAATCATTTAGTTGAAGCAGGATACCAAGACGATATCAGTTTCTATACGAAACAGGTATATCTTCAATTGCAGAATAAATATCCGGAATACGGGATTACGGATGAAGAAATGAATGTAGTAAAGCAACATCCATTAGTAGGTGCAGCGATGACCCAGAGATTCCCAGAGGGGGTAACAACGGAAAAGCTGAATCAATATAGCTATGAAATATGCAGACATCACCATGAAAGATATGATGGATCAGGATATCCGGACGGTTTAAAAGGGAATGCGATTCCGATGTGTGCACAGGTCGTTGGGATTGTTGATGCTTACGATGCATTGATCAATGATCGTCCATACAAAAGGAAATATGAACCTGAAGAGGCAATCCAGATGATTTCAAATGGTGAATGCGGAGCATTTTCCAATCAGCTGATGCAATGCTTTCAGGAGGCAGCAAAGCAGCAAAAATGGCTAAAAAGGAAAAAATTAAAGTAACAAGTGAAGACAAAAGATTAGAGGTCCAGATATGAAGAAAAAAAGAAGGATAGAGAACAGAATTATCGCAGTAATACTATGTATGGCTATCTTATTTTCTCAAG
>OLQX01002852.1_pt1 | contig 10736 bp, 9 predicted proteins | sample 1672581 | NCBI WGS metagenome assembly OLQX01 (sample SAMEA3136701, study PRJEB25190) | human gut metagenome | reverse complement strand
ATACGGCTCCGCAAGCCATGCGGGCTTTGGTCTTGGCTTTGAGCGCTGCGTTATGTATCTGACCGGTATGGGCAACATTCGCGATGTCATTCCTTTCCCGAGAACGGTAAAGAACTGCGAATTATGATAAAAGGTTTGAGCGGGATGAACTTTTGGGTTTATCCCGCTCTTTTTTTGTTGTATACTGTATAAAGTGAAAACGATGTACTAGAATGCAAAAAAGGAAGATACGGATGGGAAATCATCACTGGAAAAAAATAGCAGCAGTTATGCTTGCGGCAGCGATCGGAATACAACCTGTCTATGTGCAGGCAAAGACACGGGAAGAAATTCAGCAGGAACGAGAACAGAAAAAGAGCGAGCAGCAGGGCACGCAGAGTCAGTATAAGCAGAGTCAGAGCAAGGTCAGCAGTCTGGAAGGTCAGCAAGACGCTTTGGAGGAAGAAATACAGGAGCTGGATTCCCAGCTGGTAGAGGTCATCGCCAGTGTAAGTCTGATGCAGGATCAGATCAGCGATACCGAAAAGCAGATCGTAAAGGCGCAGGAGGACTATGACGTAGCGAAGGCGCAGGAGGATGCACAGTATCTTGCAATGAAGAAGCGTCTCCGTTACCTGTATGAAAAGGGCGATACCAGCTATATCGAGATCCTGAGCAACGCCTCCAACTGGAGTGGCATGCTCAATCAGGCGAATTATGTGGAGAAGCTGTATGAGTACGATAAACAGATGCTCAACCGATACATCCTGATAAAAGAAGAGGTCGCACAGAAAAAGAACGATTTGGAAGATAAAAAGAGCGACCTGGAAACGCAGAAATATGAGCTGGAAGAGGAACAGGCTTCCATGCAGCAGATGATCGATGAGAAAAAGTCCCAGGCGAATGATTTCGATGCGCAGATTGCGAAAGCGAAGCAGGAAGCAGCGGCATATAAAGCGTTAATCAAACAGCAGAATTCCGAGCTGGCAAGGCTGGATGAGGAAGAAAACGCCATCATCAAGGCCGAGGAAGAGCGCCGGAAAGCCGAGGAGGCTGCGAAAAAAGCGGCGGAAGAAAAAGCAAAGGCGGAAGAAAAAGCTGCAAAGAGCAGCAATTCCGGCTCTTCTGACAGTAGCTCGAATCGCGCAGGCAGTTCCGACAGCTCCTCTTCCTCCGGCAGTTCTTCGGGCGGCGGCTTAAAGACCGTTCCTCCTGCCAGCGGATCGAGTGGAAGCGACATTGCGGCGTATGCCTGCCAGTTCGTCGGAAACCCGTATGTAGCGGGCGGAACGAGCCTGACAAACGGTGCGGACTGCTCCGGATTTATCTGGGCAGTGTACAGGCAATACGGATACGGCCTGCCGAGAAACTCTGCTGCTATGAGAAGTGCAGGACGCGAGGTTTCCTATGAAGCTGCTCAGGCAGGCGACATCGTCTGCTATGCAGGCCATGTGGCGCTGTATCTGGGCGGCGGACGAATCGTGCATGCCAGCACAGCGAGAACAGGAATTAAGTACGGATATGCGAATTATAAGCCGATTCTGACAATTCGGAGAATTGTAGGATAAAAGAAACATAGAAACTCCGGGAACAAGATACCTTCTGTATCTTGCCCCGGAGTTTTTATGATAATGAAATGTCTGCAAAACGCGCATTTTGTTGCTTTAAAGACTCTTTTTCAGAAACTTGATCGTTTCGTCGATCAGCTGGGATACGGACAGATCGGCGGTTCCGATGATGTGGTTGTTGCAGCGGTTGACCGGAAGCAAAAGTTTCTGGGCATGGCTCTGTCCGACGGCGACTGCCATGGCGGGCGTCACTTCCCCAAGCAGGGAGTCTGCGGACAAAATGCCGAGGGGACCGATGATAAAATCCGCATCCCGGCAGGCAACAAGCACGGGATTTTCTCCGGTTGCACCGAAGTCAGCCCCGGCTTTGAGCATGGCAGCGGTTGCGGTTGCGTTGGTGCCAATGGCATACAGTTCACAGTTGGGCAGCTGCTCTTTACGGAGGCGGGCAGTCACAAGACTGCCGATTCTGCCGCCCTGACCGTCAATTACTACGATTTTCATAAATCCTCCATTTAGAGACATTTTGCACAGAAAAAATAGGAGCTGAACAATATTGTTCAGCTCAATTTTTTATCTGGCTCAGTCGTCGTTATCTAAAGCCAGTCCTTTTTTATACTTTGCGACAGCAGCCTGGATCTTATCGTTGGGATCGAGCAGATCGCTGATGGAAGTATCATGGTTCAAGGTATCGATCAGATAAGCAACGTATTTGCTCATATCACAGTTGACGTACCACTCCCGCTTTAACAGCTCTTCAGGCTGATAAATCAGGTTGGTGGTCAGGACACGGTTGATATTGCCGCATGCATAAGCCTTGTCGAATTTCTCCATACCGCTTGTGAACAGACCGAAGGTGGTGCAGATGAAGATCTTACGGGCACCGCGCTGCTTTAATGCGGATGCAACTTCGAGTACGCTTTCGCCGGAGGAAATCATGTCATCGATGATGATCATGTCCTTGCCTTCTACGCTGGTACCCAGGAATTCGTGAGCAACAATCGGATTTCGTCCGTTAACAACTCTGGTGTAGTCTCTTCTCTTATAGAACATACCCATATCCAGACCGAGTACGTTTGCAATGTAAATTGCACGTCCCATACCGCCTTCATCCGGGCTGATAACCATCATGTGGTTGGAATCGATCTGCAGGTCGGGCTCGGTGCGCAGCAGGTTTTTGATGAACTGATAAGAAGCCTGAACGGTTTCGAAGCCGTTTAACGGGATGGAGTTCTGGACTCTCGGGTCATGGGCATCAAAGGTGATGATGTTGTCGACGCCCATCTTTACCAGCTCCTGCAGAGCGAGTGCGCAGTCCAAGGATTCCCGTGCGGTGCGCTTGTGCTGGCGGCTTTCATAAAGGAAAGGCATGATAACGGTAATTCTTCTTGCTTTACCGCCGACAGCAGCGATGATACGCTTCAGATCCTGATAATGATCGTCAGGAGACATATGGTTTTCATGACCGCAGAGGGAATAGGTCTGGCTGTAGTTGGTTACGTCAACCAGCAGATACAGATCCGTACCGCGGACAGATTCCAGAATAACGCCCTTGGCTTCGCCGGAACCAAAACGCGGCACCTTGCTTTTTAAAATGTAGGAGTCACGCTGGTAGCCTGCAAAGGCAAGGCTGTCTTTGTGCTCGCTCTCGCGCTGGGTGCGCCATCTTACAAGATACTGGTCAACTCTCTGTGCAAGGGATTCGCAACCCCTTAACGGGATAATCCCCAGGGAGCCAACCGGAATGGTTTCGAGATTTCTGGTTTCTTCACGTTCCATCATGGAAGTTCCTCACTTTCTGAAGGTAAAAGTTAATATTTTGGATATCTGTGTCAGCGGACCGGACCCGAGACAGCGGATACCTTTTTACACATACGAATATCAGGGCCGGTGAGTTTACAGAATTCAAAATTGCTGGCAATTCTGGAAAAAATTCGGTCCTGATAACGGTTTCTGCAATCTTCCAGAGAAAGATTGGTAGAAATGATAACGGATTTTTGCCGGAGCAGACGTTCGTTCAAACAGGTAAAGAAATGGGAGAGCGTCACTGCCGTGGCAGTTTCGGTGCCGAGATCGTCGATAACGAGCAGATCGCAGCTGTAGAGATCCGCACAGAGTGCGGAAAGCTCTTCCCGTGCCCTATAGTCAAACGTGTTCCTGGCGAGTAAGTCGAAAAGGGATGCTGCGCTGAAATAAAGCACAGAACAGCCCTGCTCGATACATTCCTTTGCAATGCAATTGGTCAGGAATGTCTTGCCCGTACCTACTGTACCATAAAAGAAAAGGTTTTGGTAGGACGTTTTAAAATTTGTGCAAAAATTTTTACATTTTTCGACAGCCTGGCGATAGGAAGTCAGTTCGTCTCCCTGAAAAAAGGAATAGGAGAGCGTGTCGAAGTTTTCTTTTTCGAGCATTCGTTTCAGGTTGGACTGTTCGTAAAGAAGCGCGATCTCCGCCTGACGGAAGCAGTGGCATTTCTGACCGTTCACATAGCCGGTGTCCTGACAGTCAGGACAGTCGTAGATCGGATCGAGAAAATCTGTCGGGTAGCCGTTTTCCAGCAAAAGGGAGGCACGTTTCTGTGCAAGGTCTTTGAGCTGGTCTTTGAGCTGTGCAAGCGCATTTGTATCCCCTGCGAGCATCCTTTTGCCCTGTGCGACAGAGGTGGATGCAACGGCTTCGTCGAGGGCCTGATAGCCGGGGACTGTCTCATAAATGTGATGCAGCCGTTGATCGTGCAGATGGCGGTTGCGGGTCTGATGTTCTTCGTATTGCCGCAGGATGGAATTGTATTGGGAAACAGTCAGTGCCACATCAAACCTCCTTACTGCTTCAAAAGCGCCTCTTCAAGCGCATCGAAATCATAGCTGGAATGCATGAAACTGTTATATTCTGCTGTAGAACCGCTGCGCGCCGGGCGAGATGCACGCTCTTTCTGATGGGAGCTGTCGAGTCTGGCGATGTCTGCGACGTGGTGGACGCCTGCCTTGTACCAGGCAGCGAGGATGCTGTCTGCATAGGCGAAGCGGTGTCTGTCGGTAGCCAGGACGGTGCGTCCGCAGGCTTCTAAAATAACGTCGAGCTCAAAGCAAAATTCCTCTGTCCAGCGGCGGATATAGGCGAGCTCATTGCGTGCGGGGGTATTGGTCTTGCCGAGTGCGTTCATAATGGAATAGACGTTCTTGTCATAACGGGAAATATGACCTTCTGCCTGGGCAGGTGTCGTGATTCCGGCTTCCGCCCAGGCGATCGCGACCTTTTCAATGTAGCGGAAATCCTTTTTGCCGCGCTCGACGCAGTATTGCAGCAGATAGTCGATCAGGTCATCGGAGAAATGGAGCTTATCCGTGAAAAAGAGGATCGACTTCATATCGGCGGGGCTTAATGTGCGTCCGAGATACTGCTCTGCGATGAAAATCAGCTGCGCGGTGTTCTCCTGCTGCTGGAAGGATTTGAGCTCGTCCAGACTGTATGCAGGCTTGGCATAGGGATCGGCAGGCTCAAGGGACTGGTGGGAAAGCATCGTAATGCTGCGGATCTGCGGTGCGGCCGTGCGCCCGGAGGAAGCAGCCGCAGTGTTGGACGTATCGCGCGCGGCTGCTCCGGGCAGGGCCGCGTCAGCGCCTTGCTCAGAATTGCGGGCTGCGTCGCCAAAGCGTTCGGCATCAGAGCTGCGAGTCGTGTCCGCAAGCCGTCCGACGTCGCGTGAAATATGTCCGGTGGTCAGCTCCGTAGAAAAATCAGATTGTCCTGCGTCCTGTCTCTTCCCCTTGGAAAGGGGGAGCAGACGGATCTGCTGCAGGGTTGTGCGGTCGGGCGAAAGCTTAAGCGTCAGGACGCCGCACTTTTCCCAGTAGCAGAGGGCGCGCAGAATGTCCTTTTCCGTATGATTAAAGCGGTCTGCCATGTCCGAAATGCTGACAGGATCGCCTGCCTGCAGACGGCGCACAAGAAAAAGATACACCTTTAACTGTGCATCGTTGGCATCTTTTAAATATTCATCGATAAAAACGTTGGAAAGGACGGTAGCATCCGCTGCTCCGCCGCACAAAAAAATCTCACTCATACTAGTATTCCCGGTTCTTTGTAAAAATTGCTGCAGTTTGTCTGCGTCCTGCAGACTGTGGAAAACTCTTCAATTCCTTTTGGCAAGCCCCATTTTAACACAGACATTTTAAAAAGGAAACAGGAAGTTTCCGGCTCAGGGCTGATAAACACTGGGGTTTTCGTGGATGTGGATAATGTGGAAAATGTGTAAAAGATTGTCAAAGGCGCAGAAATATCATCTTTTTTTGGAAAAAAATATCCACAGCCAGAGAGGAAAGTTTTCCACGTTCTGGCTGTGGATAATGTGGATAAGTTATCTGGAAAGCAGGTTTTCGCCGATATTTACAACATCTCCGGCTCCCATAGTTATCAACAGGTCCCCGTTGATACAATTTTTTAAAACGAAGTCCTCAATTTCCTCGAATGTATGGAAATAAAAACATTCTTTGCCCTCTTTCTGTACCAGAGCCTGCAGATCGGCAGAGCTGATGCCGAGGGTGTCAGTTTCACGGGCGGCGTAGATGTCTGCGAGGATGACCTTATCTGCCAGCGCGAGGGACTTGGCAAACTGAGGTAAAAACGCTTTCGTTCTGGTGTAGGTGTGAGGCTGGAAAATGCACCAGAGCGTCTTGTGCGGATAATTGAGCGCAGCGTGCAGGGTCGCGGCGATTTCAGTCGGGTGGTGTGCGTAATCGTCCACAATTGTTATACCATTTATCGTTCCTTTATATTCGAATCTGCGGTCAGTCCCGCGGAAGTTCAGCAGCGCCGCCGCGGTATCCCGGTAATCGATGCTGAGCAGATCGGACAGGGCGACTGCAGCGAGGGCGTTGGAGATATTGTGTTCCCCGGGAACACCGAGGGTAAGCTGTCTGGTCTGACCGTTTAAGCTGTGCACGGTAAAGGTTGCGTCCGCTGTTTTATTATAGGAAATATCGGAGGGATAATAGTCGGAAGCAGAGGTTGTGCCGAACGTAACGACGCGGCATGCCAGACCCTCTGTGATCTCCTGCCAGTTTTCGATGTCGCCGTTGATAAACAGCGTGCCGTCCGCAGGCAGAAGCTGTGCAAATTTGCGGAACGAAGCACGGATATCTGCCAGGTCTTTAAAGAAGTCCAAATGGTCTTCTTCGATATTCAAGATGATGCCGATTTTCGGGAAAAAGCTTAAAAAGCTGTTGGTATATTCGCATGCCTCTGCGACGAACAGACCGGAGTGGCCGACGCGGATATTGCCGTGGATGGATTTCAAAATGCCGCCGACAGAAAGGGTCGGGTCGGCATTTGCCTGCAGCAGAATCTCGGAAATCATGGAAGTGGTGGTCGTTTTGCCATGGGTGCCGCTGACAGCGATCGGCGTGTCGTAGTTTTTCATCAGCTGTCCGAGAAATTCCGCTCTGGACAGCATGGGAAGCTGCAGCTCTTTGGCACGGGAAAATTCCTGATTGTCTGCATGTACTGCGGCGGTGTATACGACGAGGTCGATGTCGTCTGTGATGTTTTCCGCTTTCTGGGGCTTGCCATAGTTGACGTGTGCGCCGCTTTTTTCGAGGTGCTCGGTCAGGGCAGAGCGGTTCCAGTCGGAGCCGGATACGGTAAAGCCCTCGGATAAAAGAATTTCGGCGAGGCCGGACATGCTGATGCCGCCGATGCCGATAAAATAAACGTGAATTGGATGGTTAAAATCTACCTGATACATAAAGAATCTCCATTTCTGAATTGGAATACTGTACTGGGTCAATTGTAGCGCAAACTCTCTGAAAAAACAAATAGAAACTTCGGCGCCGTCTGCAGCGCTTTTTTTCTTCGACAAAATAACAATGTGTTATCGGTTGACAAAACATACCGGAAAAGACGAAAAAGGACATTTTGTGAATAATTAAAGAAGGAAATGGGAGCGATAGCTTGAGAAAATTGAATATTTTGAATAAAAACATAAACCTACTAATTTGATTTGTGTCTATATTTCACAAGAAAAAAGGTCGAAAAGGGCGTGCAAATGTAAAATTATTATTCACTTTTACAGATGCGTGTGATATACTTTTCTTAAGCCCGGCGACAGCCGTGGGAAAGTTGATAGAAACAACGAGGTGAGGACATGATTAAGAAGGAAATGATTGCCATGTTACTGGCAGGCGGGCAGGGAAGCCGACTGGGCGTGCTGACTGCAAAGGTAGCCAAGCCTGCAGTTTCATTTGGCGGAAAATATCGGATCATTGATTTCCCATTAAGCAACTGTATCAATTCTAGTGTTGATACAGTCGGTGTATTGACACAGTATCAGCCTCTGCGGCTGAATACGCATATTGGGATCGGTATTCCGTGGGATCTGGACAGGAATATCGGGGGTGTTACTGTTCTGCCTCCTTATGAAAAAAATGAAAACAGCGAATGGTACACCGGTACAGCAAACGCGATCTATCAGAATATCGAATATATGGAGGGCTTTAACCCGGAATATGTGCTGATTCTTTCCGGCGACCATATTTACAAGATGGATTATGAAGTGATGCTGGATTTCCACAAGCAGAACGGTTCAGAGTGTACGATCGCCGTTATGCCGGTTCCGATGGAAGAAGCCAAGCGCTTCGGTATCATGATCACCGATGAGAACAAGCGGATCGTAGATTTTGAGGAGAAGCCTGCCAACCCGCGCAGTAACCTTGCATCCATGGGTATTTACATATTTAACTGGAAAACGCTGAAGCAGGCACTGATCGATAATGCAGATCAGCCAAACCTGGATTTTGGCAAGCATGTCATCCCTTATTGTCATAAAAACGGCGCACCGATGTATGCATATGAATTTAACGGTTACTGGAAAGATGTCGGAACCCTGACCTCCTACTGGGAAGCGAATATGGAGCTGATCGATGTTGTTCCGGAGTTTAATCTTTATGAAGAATACTGGAAGATTTATACAAAGAGCGAGATCCTTCCTCCTCAGTACGTTGCAAAGGGCGGTGTGATCGAACGCAGTATCGTCGGAGAAGGCTCTGAGATTTACGGACAGGTTTATAACTCTGTAATCGGCTGCGGTGTTACGATCGGTAAAGATACGGTTGTGCGTGACTCCATTATCATGAACAATACAGAGATTGGGGCGAGCTGTGAGCTTAGCAAGGCAATCGTAGCGGAAAACACGAAGATCGGTGATCACGTCAGACTGGGCGTCGGGGAGGAAGCACCGAACGATACTGCACCGCATATTTACTGCGACGGTATTGTCACTGTTGGTGAGAAGAGCGTTGTGCCTGCCAATGTATCTGTAGGCAAGAATTCCGTTGTATTCGGCATTACGACAGCAGACGATTATCCGGATGGATATCTGGCAAGCGGCAAAACATTGATTAAGGCAGGTGACAAACAGTGAGAGCAATCGGTATCATTTTAGCAGGCGGCAATAACCGCAAGATGAGAGAACTGTCCCAGAAGCGCGCGATCGGCGCGATGCCGGTGGCAGGCAGCTACAGAAGTATTGATTTTGCGCTGAGCAACATGACGAACTCTCATATCCAGAGAGTCGGCGTGCTGACCCAGTATAACGCCAGAAGCTTAAATGCACATTTAAGCTCCTCCAAATGGTGGGATTTCGGAAGAAAACAGGGTGGATTGTTTCTGTTTACTCCTGCGGTAACCGCGGAGAACAGCTCCTGGTATAGAGGCACGGCAGATGCCATTTATCAGAACCTCTCCTTCTTAAAAAACAGCCATGAGCCCTATGTAGTTATTACCTCCGGCGATTGTGTATACAAGATGGACTACAACAAAGTCCTCGAATATCATATTTCCAAAAAAGCGGATGTGACCGTTGTCTGCAAGGACATGCCGGCAAATGTAAACGTAGAGCGGTTCGGTACCATCAAGATGAACGAGGAAAGCCGGATCGAAGAGTTTGAAGAGAAGCCGATTGAGGCACGCTCCAATACCATTTCCTGTGGTATTTATGTTATCCGCAGACGTCTCCTGATTGATATGATCGAGCGCTGTGCAATGGAAGACCGTTATGATTTTGTAAAGGATATTCTGATCCGTTACAAAAATCAGAAACGGATCTTCGGATATAAGATCAAAGATTACTGGAAGAATATTGCAACGGTGGAAGACTATTTCGATGCCAATATGGACTTCTTAAAACCGGAGATCCGTAATTATTTTTTCAAACAGTATCCGGATATTTATTCAAAGGTTGACGATTTACCGCCTGCAAAGTATAATGTTGGAGCGAAGGTTGAGAACAGCCTGATTTCCAGCGGCTGTATTGTCAACGGCACGGTAGAGGATTCCGTAATCTTCAAAAAATCCTTTATCGGAAACAACTGTTACATCAAGAATTCCATTATTTTGAATGACGTATACATCGGTGATAATACGCACATCGAGAACTGTATCGTAGAAAGCCGGGATACGATCCGTGCAAATTCCTTCTATCGCGGAGAAGATGAAATCAAGATTGTAATAGAGAAAAACGACAGATACATTATCTGAAACGCTAGGGGGAATAAGTTATGACGATTACCGATGTAAGGGTTCGGAAAATTGCCAAAGAAGGTAAAATGAAAGCGATTGTATCCATTACCGTGGACGACGAGTTTGTGGTGCATGATATTAAAGTGATCGAGGACGATAAGGGACTGTTCATTGCGATGCCGAGCAAGCGCAGTGCAGATGGGGAATACCGCGATATCGCCCATCCCATCAGCCAGGGAACCCGGGAAAAGATCCAGGGAATTATTTTGGAAGCATACAATACGGCATTGGAAGAACCGATTGCATAACTTCTTAAATAAATACAGAAAATAAATACAGACTACAACAGACAGTCCCGGTGCAGCGATGTACCGGGACTGTTTTCCTGACCGGATATCCGGTTAGAAAAGCCATCTGTATGTCGCCGCAGATGGAAAGGGCAGCAGGGTACATTCTCACTTGCCCGAGCGGGGGAAACTGTGCTAACATGAAAGCACAACAGACAGCGCCTGCAAAAGCAGAAAAGGGCAGGCAGAAGCAGGAAGGAAACGGACAGAACATGTATGTAATTGCAGGACTTGGAAACCCGAAAAAAGAATACGATAATACAAGGCATAATATCGGCTTTTCCGTCATAGATATGCTGGCAGATAAGACCGGAATTTCTGTAAA
>OLQX01002851.1_pt1 | contig 10737 bp, 9 predicted proteins | sample 1672581 | NCBI WGS metagenome assembly OLQX01 (sample SAMEA3136701, study PRJEB25190) | human gut metagenome | reverse complement strand
GTCACAGGACGCGCCCGCCAGTATCATCTGCGGAATGCCCTGCCCTGTTCCCCGCTTTTCTTCCATCAGCTGTACCATTCTCGGCACAACCACCGCCGGAGATACCGCACCGAGCACGGCACCCATGACGGCCGCTTCTATCCGGTTGATGCCCAGAATGTGCGGCGCGAGCAGGAAAAACGCCAGAATCTCACAGCTTGCGGGCACGCAGGCCATCATGACAGCCGGTCGGCCGACTTTTTTCAGGTCAGACAGGTCGAGCGACAGACCGGCCTTGATCAAGATGATGATAAGCGCCATCTGCCGCAGCTCGGACGAGATGGACAAAATGGAATCGTCCAGCCAGTTCAGCACATACGGCCCTATCAGAATGCCCGTGAGCAGCATACCGATGATGCGCGGCAGACCGATCCGGCTGCATAGTGCCGCCGCAGCCAGACCGAGCAGAAATACGAGCGCGAGTGAAGTTAACATGGTTTTTCCTCCCAGAAACGCAGAAAAGCCGATGGCATCTGCGCAGAATCAGTACGCAGAAGTCATCAGCTTTGAATAATCGAAGCGGTTTAGGACGTTTGTCCAAGGGAGAACCTCATTCCCCTGTTGCAGTTCCCATTATACTGTATAGGAGCCGTCTTGTAAAGCGAAATTTACAGCGCCATCGCTCTCGCCAGCTTGCTGGTCGGCTCAACCACGAGGTCAAGCTGCTGCGCCAGCTCTGCGGCAAGCGCGTGGAAGGTATCCTCGCTGCCTGCGACATACTCCAGTTCGATCTCGCACAGCGGCGCCGATTTACCGTTATGACGCAGTTCTCCTTCGTCAAGCGCCATTTCGCACACGGTATCGCCCTCCTGCAGCAGAACCGCACACCGGCGGAACGAAACCGTGCAGATTTCCTGCAGGTCGGCTGCCAGCGCCCGCTCGCACAGGTCGTTCGGTGCACCAAGCTCAGGCAAACGGCGCAGACCGTCAAGCAGAGAGATCGCCTCGCACTGGTACTCCTCGTGGGCACGCATGCCGTCCGGCGTATCCGTGTTGCGCAGCTTCATGCAGCACACGCTGCGGTCGTTCTCGCGGCGCAGACGCAGTGCCGCCTGATGTTCCTTCAGCAGTCCGTCCGCCGTGTCAAAATAGCTGGATTCCATGTTGATGGTTCGGCTCTGGCTGCCAATCCGCGAGGAAGCCCACAGCAGAGCCTGACCGAGCAGCTTCTCGTCGGCACGCCACTTGTATTCCTTCTCCATCGTTTTATCCATTATCGCACCTGTCCGTTTCCGTAAATGATATACTTGGTGGTGGTGAGCGCGGTCAGACCCATCGGGCCGCGTGCGTGCAGCTTCTGGGTAGAAATGCCGATTTCAGCGCCGAAGCCGAACTCAAAGCCGTCGGTAAAGCGCGTAGACGCATTGACATAGACAGCCGCCGCGTCCACTTCCTCAAGGAATCGCTGCGACGCATCATAATCGCGGGTGACGATACACTCCGAGTGACCGGTGTTAAAGCGGTTGATGTGCTCGATGGCCTCGTCCAGCGAATCGACCACCTTGCACGAAATTTCGTAGCCGAGGTATTCTCTGCCGTAATCCTCATCGGTCGCGGGCGCAATGCTGTCACCGAGGATGTCCATCGTGCGCGGACAGCCGTGAATTGCCACATGATCGGGTGCAAGGCCCTCTGCTGCCATCGGCAGGAATTTCTCCGCAACGTCCTTGTGGACGAGCAGGCTTTCCGCCGCATTGCATACGCTCGGGCGCTGGCACTTGGCGTTGACGAGAATATTCTTCGCCATCTCAAGGTCGGCAGTCGCATCAACGTAAACGTGGCAGTTGCCCGTGCCGGTCTCGATGACGGGCACGGTCGCATTCATGACAACCGAGCGGATCAGTCCTGCGCCGCCGCGCGGAATCAGCACATCGAGATAGCCGTTCAGCTTCATCATCTGGGTTGCGGTGTCGCGGCTGGTGTCCTCCACCAGATTGATGGCGTTCTCCGGCAGACCCTCGGCCGCCAGTGCCTCGCGCATCAGCCTGGTCAGGCACATGGAGGACTGGAACGCCTCCTTGCCGCCGCGCAGAATGCACGCCGAGCCGGCCTTGAAGCACAGCACAGCCGCATCCACGGTGACATTCGGACGAGCCTCGTAGATAATGCCGATCACGCCCATCGGCACGCGCTTCTGACCGATGTTCAGGCCGTTCGGACGCTTGTGCATCCAAAGCACCTCACCGACCGGGTCGGGCAGCGCCGCCACCTGACGGCAGCCCTCAGCAATGCCCGCAATGCGCTTTTCGTCCAGCATCAGACGGTCGATCAGGCCGTCGTTCAGACCTGCCGCTCTGCCGTTTTCAATATCAATCCTGTTTGCCGCGATGATCTCGTCCGCATGTGCCATCAGCGTGTCCGCAATGGCGAGAATGCCGCGGTTTTTGTCGTTCGTGCCGAGCTTCGCCACCGCATACTTGGAGCGGCGGGCATCCTCGGCGATCTGCATGAGCGTTCTCATTATATATTCACCTCATAATCTGCACAATTTATCTCGTAGGGCGTGACGACCTCGGCACGCCGCTGTAAACCATCTGCAATTCGTTAGAAACGGCGCGCCGAGTCGTCGCGCCCTACGGTATACGTTAGCGTTCGCGTTGGAACAGGGTTCCAACCTCTTTACCGTCCACAATATCATACAAAAGTCCCTGCTTATCGCCGTTGGCGACCATCATGGGAATGCCTGCGTCCATGCAAAGCTCTGCGGCGGTGATTTTGGTCGCCATGCCGCCCGTGCCGTGCGCGGAACCAGCGCCGCCCGCCATACGGCGGATTTTTGCGTCGATCCTGCCGACGTGGTTAATCAGCTTGGCCTGTGGGTTGGTGCGCGGGTTGGAGTCGTACAGGCCGTCGATATCCGAGAAGATAACCAGCAGATCAGCATCGCACATGCGTGCCACGACTGCGGACAGCGTATCGTTATCACCGAAGTTCTCGATGTGCTTCAGCTCGGCGGTTGCAACCGTGTCGTTTTCGTTGATGATGGGCACAACGCCGATCTTGGTCAGCGCGGTAAACGTGTTATGGATGTTGGCGCGCTGGTCGTCATCGACGATATTCTCGCGCGTCAGCAGGATTTGCGCCACGTTGATGCCGTATTCCAGAAACATTTTGTCGTAAATGTGCATCAGCTCGCACTGCCCGACAGCCGCCGCCGCCTGCTTGACCGACAGCTCCTTCGGTCTCTCCGCCAGGCCGAGCTTTGCCGTGCCGACCGCCACCGCACCCGAGGATACGAGCACCATCTCGAAGCCGCGGTTCTGCAGGTCGCTGATCGTGCGTACCAGACGTTCGATACGGCGGATATTCGGCTTGCCGTTGTCATAAGTCAGCGTCGAGGAGCCGACCTTGACGACAATGCGCCGGACCTCGTTCATGTTCAGCATAAAAATGACCTCCAAAAGATAACGTGGAAGCCTTTTCCCGGACTTCCGCCAATATACACATTTTATCACACTAAAACGCGCGAGACAAGCCGAACACAAATCTTTTACACTTTATACACATTGTGAAAATTCTATACGGAGTTTTTTATCGTTTGCACAGAATTTTTATTTCAAAACCTGTCATATTGTGCTATACTATATTTTATCTTCTTATGCCTATTCGAGCAGAGCCGCCTGTTTTCGGCTGCTCTGCCTGCACTATATTTAATGAAAGGAAGGGACCCGTTATGGCAAACCGCATGGTTCTTCATATTGCCGGTCAAAAATACAACCTGGTCTCCAACGAGAGCGCGGACTATATGAATGAGGTAGCCGAGCTGGCACGCCAGACCGTAGCGCACTGCGGCGGCTCGCCGTCGTTTGCGTCCACACGCGCGCTGGCACTGGCAACGGTCACGCTGGCGGATGATTACATCAAGGCCAAGTCTGCCGCCGAAGCCGCTGAGGCAAAATGCCGTGCCCTCGAAGCCGAGCTTGCCGCACTGCGCGACCGGCAGGCGCCGAATAACGGCAAGCACCCGAATCACAACCGCAAATGAGGAATAAAGTAGAACTTCTTGCTCCCGCCGGTTCGCCGGAGGGCATTCGCGCCGCTGTGCAGTCCGGTGCAGGCGCGGTCTATATGGGTTTCGGCATGTTCAACGCACGCCGCAACGCACAGGGCTTTTCGCATGACGAGATGGCGGACGCCATCGCCTACTGCCGCGCACGCGACGTAAAAACCAATATCACACTCAACATTCTTGCGGGCGACCGCGAGCTTGAGGATGCACTCGAGGACGCAAAATTCCTGTACGAAGCAGGCGCGGACGCGCTTATCGTGCAGGATCTGGGGCTGGCGCGGCTCATCCACGCACACGCGCCGGATTTCGCGCTGCACGCCTCCACGCAGATGACCATTCACACGCTCGACGCAGCAAAGCAGGCACGCGACATCGGCTTTTCGCGCGTAGTGCTCAGCCGGGAATGCTCCCGCGAGGAGATCAAACTCATCACCGAGCAGGCCGGTGTCGAGACCGAGGTGTTCGTGCACGGTGCGCTGTGCATGTGCTACTCGGGTCAGTGCTACCTGTCCGCCGTGATCGGTCAGCGCTCGGGCAACCGCGGTCTGTGTGCACAGCCGTGCCGCCTGCCGTACAGCGGCGGCTATCCGCTGTCGCTCAAGGATCTCATGCTCGCCGGACACGTTGCCGAGCTTTCCGACTGGGGTGTGTCCTCGCTCAAGATCGAGGGCCGCATGAAGCGTCCGGAGTACGCCGCTATTGTAACCAAGGTCTACTCTGACCTGCTCCGCGAGCACCGCAGACCGACCGCCGAGGAGCGCGACATTCTGCGCCGCGTATTCTCGCGCGACGGCTTCACCGACGGCTACTACACCGGCAAGCTGGGCGACAGCATGTTCGGCACCAAGACCGATGTGCCGATGCACGAGGTAAAAAAACTCTATGACGAGGCCGCGCACCGCTTTGCCGAGGGCAAGGAGGCGCCGCTCGTGCCGGTTTCGCTCTGCTTTACCGCCCGCAAGGACACCGGCGCGGTGCTCAGTGCGGACGGCGTTTCGGTCGTCATGCCGGTGGAGCAGGCGCAGAACCGCCCGACCACACCGGAGATGATCGAAAAATCGCTCAGAAAGACCGGCGGCACGCCGTTTTATATTGAGAATATGCGTATCGAGGTGCAGGACGGTCTGATGATCCCGGCGTCCGTGATGAACGGCATGCGCCGCGATGCACTCGACCTTCTGCTGGCAAAACGCGGCGTTGCGCCCTCCCGCGACTGGCTGCACGGCAGCGTGCTGCCGCGCGACGATGAGACCGCTGCCCGCGAGGGCTTCCGCGGCTATACCGCAGCCGTGCGCACCAAGGCGCAGGCGGATGCGCTGCGCGAGCTTGGTCTGGAGACCGTTTACGTCCCGCTTGAAGTTGCGGCACAGACCGGACTGCCCGCCATCCTGCCGCGCGTGTTCTCGGACAACGAGCAGCCGCAGATCGAGATGCTGCTCGGTGAAGCCATGAGCCGCGGAACCGACACGGTTCTCGCCGGAAACATCGGCCACATCCCGCTTGCCAAGCGGCTTGGCTTTACCGTGCACGGCGATTTCGGTCTGAACGCCTACAACAGCAAAACGCTGAGCGCACTGGCTGAAATGGGCGTTTCCCGCCAGACGCTTTCGTTCGAGGCTCGTCTGGCGCAGATTCGAGATATGCGCGGTCCGCTCGAGACCGACCTGATCGTCTACGGCCGTCTGCCGCTGATGATCTTTGAAAACTGCGCGATCCGCCGTCAGCACGGCGGCAAGTGCTCGTGCCAGAACGGCGTGACGTACCTCACCGACCGGCGCCGGGAGCGTTTCCCGCTGCTGAACGAATTCGGCTGCCGCAACACGCTGCTGAACAGCCGTCCGCTCTGTCTGCGTGAGGATTTTGCCCGCCTGGGCGTACAGACCGCGCGTCTGCAGTTCACCATCGAATCGCCCGAGGAATGTGTGCGGATTGCCCGCGCGTTCCTGTCCGGCGCACCGCTGGACGGCGAATTTACCAACGGATTATATAAAAGAGGAGTCGAATAATGGAGATCGTTTTAGCGTCCGCTTCGCCGCGGCGCAGGGAGCTTCTGAGCCTTATCACCGAACACTTTACGGTCTGCCCTGCCGATGCGGACGAAACCCTGCGGGATGCGCCGCTCGGCGAGGAAGTCACCCGTCTTTCCCGCCTCAAGGCCGAGGCTGTGCAGGCGCAGTACCCGAACGCCGTGTGCATCGGCTCGGATACCATGGTCACGATCGACGGACTGCGCCTCGGCAAGCCGAAGGACGCGGACGAGGCCGCTTCCATGCTCCGCCGTCTGCGCGGACGCACCCACGAGGTGCTGACCGGACTTGCCGTGCTCACGCCGAACGGCGGGGCGCACACGCTGCACACCTGCGCGTCACCTTCCGCGATTTTGCGGAGGACGAGCTTGCCGCCTACCTTGCCACCAGAGAGCCGCTCGACAAGGCCGGCGCCTACGGCATCCAGGGCCACGGCGCACTGCTCATCAAGGGCATCGAGGGCGACTATTACAGCGTCATGGGTCTGCCTGTGGCTCCGCTTTATACCATTCTGCGCGATATTCATGCGGTGTAAGCCGCATTTACCTGCTGAAATTCCACATTTCAGTGCAACATTATGAAAGGAAGATTCGTTTTGCGACGACGTCATAAAGTCGGCTCTCCGCTCCTGATCGGTGCGGCAGTCGTCATTCTGCTGTGCATTCTCTCCGCGGTGTACAGCGGCATCAGCGGCAATTCCTCGCCGATCACGAGAGCCGCCGGTGCGGTTGTCCGGCCGTTTCAGCGGTTCGGCACCGGTGTCGGACACTTTTTCAGCAAGGGGCTGGATTATTTCACCGAGTTTGATGCACTCAAGGCCGAGAATGAGCAGCTCAAGCAGCAGATCAGCGACAATGCACAGCTTGTGCGCGACGCACAGATCGCGCTCGAGGAAAACAACCAGCTGCGCTCTCAGCTTGGGCAGCCGGAGAACACCCGCACCACCACCACGGTCAGCGCCGAGGTCATCGCCCGCAGTCCGGGCGACTGGGCGGATACGCTGACGCTGGACAAGGGCAGCTCGAGCGGCGTCAACAAGGACGATCTTGTAACGACCGTGGACGGCATGCTTGGCTTTGTCAGCGAGGTGACCGACAACACCTGCGAGGTGACTTCCATCACCGACCCGAAAATGCAGTGCGGCGCGCTTGTCACCCGCACGCGTGAGACCGCCATTGCGGAGGGCGACTATAACCTGATGACACGCGGTGCGCTTCGCCTGTCCTATCTGCGCGAGGACTCCAAGGTGGTCGTCGGCGATACGGTCGAGACCTCGGGACGCGGCGGTGTATTCCCCAAGGGCATCCTCATCGGCACGGTGGAAAGCGTGCAGCCGGAGGAAAGCGGTCTGTCGTATTACGCGGTCATCAAGCCGTTTGTCAACGTGGACAGCGTTTCCTCGGTTTCCATCATCACCGAATACACGGACACAGCGGAGTAAGCCATGCAGAGAGAACATATTTCCATCCCGAAGCTGATCGCGTATGTGCTGTTTTCGGTGATTATCTTCGCGCTGCAGACCGGCACGTTCGGCGGCATGCGCATTTTCGGCTCTGCGGTCGATCTGCTGCCCGCACTCGTCACGGCAGCCGCGCTGCTCGGCGGCCCGGCGGAGGCGGCTGTTGTCGGCTTGACGGTCGGCATCTGCTATGACCTCAGCTTCACCGGCGTGGACGGTCTCTATCCCCTGTTTTTCCTGCTGTTCGGCTATGCCGCCGGAAAGCTCTGCCAGAGACTGCTCACCCGCAATTATATTTCCATGCTCATCCTCACGGCGTTTGAGTGTGTGCTGCTCGGTCTGCTGCGGTATCTCTTCTCGCTGATGCATGCAGGCGCGTCCTTCCTGATCGTCCTGCGGCAGCTTGCCGTCGGTACGGTGCTGACCTGCCTGTTCTGCTTTATCGTTTACCTGCCGCTGCGCAGGCTCAGCGGCAAATCCCGCAAGCGCAGCCGCTGACCCTTTGCGGAAAGGAGCACTTCCCCATGTTAAATAAACCTCAACTGCTTCGCCGTCTGCTCGCGCTGTGCGGACTGCTGCTGCTGTGCAGCGGTGTGGCGCTCTCGCAGTTATTCCAGCTGCAGATTCTGAACGGCGAAAAGTATGTCCGCCGCTCGGCGGAGTTTCTCACCACCACGTCTACGGTTTCCGCAGCCCGCGGTGAGATCCTCGACCGCTACGGCAGACCGCTCGTCACCAACAACACCGGCTTTTCGCTCGTGCTCATCTACTCGTCCTTCTGGGACGGCAACGACAAGCGGTTTGATACCCTGCTCGATCTGACGCACCGTATCCAGACCGCAGCCGTGGACGCGACCGCCAAGCAGAATGCCGCAAAGACGGCTGCTGCCACCGATACCTCGAGTGACACCTCTGCGGATGCCGCGGACAGCACGGATACGTCCTCGGACACCCCGACCGACACCGCGCAGGCGGTTTCTGCGGACACGGCGGCGATTCCGTCCATCAACGACCGGCTGCCGATCACGCAGTCCGCGCCGTTCACCTACAACAGCGCATCGCTGACCGAATTGTCGGGTTATATGAAAGACAGCGCCAAGTCGCTCGGTCTGGATGCGGTTACGGCAGCGGTAGATGCCGCCAAGCAGGCGAGCGAGACCGACCCCAAGACCGACGAGAACGGCAACACCATTGATCAGGCGGCACAGGTGGATGCGACCAAGCTGGTCTCCCCGACCGAGTTTATCAACGCCATGCGCGCCTATATGGAGAAAAACCTCGGCATGCCGACCGATCTCTCGCTTGCGGATGCCCGTACGATGGTCGGCATCTATTACAGCATGCGCACGGTCGGCTTCAGCAATCAGGCGACCTACACGCTCGCGGACAATGTGCCGATGGACCTGATCGCCTATATCAAGGAGCACAGCGCGGATTTTCAGGGCATTGAAATCCAGAGCGAAGCCGTCCGCCAGTACGACACCGCCACCGCCGCGCACCTGCTCGGCACGATCGGCTCCCTGACCTCCGACGAGTGGAGTTCCGACAAAAACGGCGGCCCTTACAAGGACAAGGCAGGCTACCAGATGAGCGATCTCATCGGCAAGTCCGGTCTGGAGAGCGCGCTCGAGTCCTACCTGCACAGCACGGCAGGCTCCCGCACGGTGGAGACCGACCTTGGCGGTTCGGCTATTGCCGAGCAGACCACCGCTACAGCTCCCAAGCCCGGCGACAATGTTATCACCACGATTGACCTTGACCTGCAGGAAGTCGCTGAGAAATCGCTGGCAGGCAATCTCTCCGCTTACGGCAAGGGCGGCGCGGCTGTTGCGCTCGACCCGAACACGGGCGAGGTGCTCGCAATGGCGTCCTACCCGACCTACGACCTGGCAAACTACAACAAAAACTACGCCTCTATCCAGGCGGACAGCCGCCATCCGGAGGTAAACCGTGCAACCTCGGGCGTGTACCCGCCGGGCTCCACCTTTAAGATGGTGACCGCCATCGCGGGTCTGGAGGAAGGCATCATCTCCGGTGACACCTACGTTACCTGCACCGGCACCTACGAGTACGGCGGACAGACCTTCCGCTGCAACAACCACGACACGCCCATGACGCTCAACGTCACGGATGCGCTCAAATACTCGTGCAATTCGTTCTTCTACACGGTCGGTCAGAAGCTGACCGGTGAGCACCTCGAGCAGTGGACTAAGAAGTTCGGTCTCGGCACGGCGACCGGCATCGAGGTCGGCGAAGCCACCGGTCAGGCAGCAGGCCCGACCTATCGTGAGCAGCAACGCAAGGCCGACCCGGCGATCCGCGAGTGGCAGGGCGGCGATGATCTGAACGCAGCGATCGGTCAGTCGGATAACGGCTTTACGCCGCTGCAGCTGGCAAACTATGTTTCCGCTATCGTAAACGGCGGCACGCTGTACAAGCCGACGCTCGTCAAAAGCATCAAAAGCTACGATTACAGCAGCTTTATGAAAACCGATGAATCCGAGGTGCTCGGCAAGATCGACATTTCGGATGCCACGCGCGAGCTTGTCATGCAGGGCATGAGCGAGGTTACCGACGAGGGCGGTACCGCAGGCAGCGTTTTCGCGGACTACCCCATCAAGGTTGGCGGCAAGACCGGTACGGCCGAGATGTTCGAGAACGGCGAGTCGTTCGACAACGGTCTGTTCATCGCGTTTGCGCCCTTTGACAACCCGCAGATCATTATCTGCGTAGTCGGTGAAGGCGCAGGCCACGGCGCTTACGTTGCGCCGATCGTGCGTGATATGCTCGATGAGTATTTCTCTGTCGGCAAGTCGGACCGCGCAGCCTCCCGTCAGGCGGAGAACACCCTGATTCGATAAAACAATTGTAAGCGAAACTGCAGTTTCGCGGCAGCTTAAGCCCGGCAAATGTGATTTTGCCGGGTTTTTTCTTTCCAAACCCGGTGCCATTTGAAGTTTTCGTCAAAAAATTCGCGTGGAACGCTTGTAAACCGCCCGCTGTTAGTTTATAATACACTTGTAGGCGAATCTGCAGATTTATGCAGTATTGCCTTAAGGCAATACTGCATAATTGAACAAGAGCGATTTGCGAGCAAATTTTGCGTTCTGACAAGGCGCGGTTTTGCGGTAATACTTGATGTATTACCGTGAAATCTCGGCAGCGCGGACGGAACTCGCGCAAGGAACCGAAGCCAAAGTCAG
>OLQX01002845.1_pt1 | contig 10746 bp, 3 predicted proteins | sample 1672581 | NCBI WGS metagenome assembly OLQX01 (sample SAMEA3136701, study PRJEB25190) | human gut metagenome | reverse complement strand
CCTGTCAGCAGAGCACGGAAGAACAATTCGATATTCTCCGCCTTTTCGGCAATTTCCTCCAAAACGGGTGTCACGATTTCCGCCTGCTCCAGACCCTTTCTGTCCAGAATGGTGCGGACGGCTCTTGCATACTGTCCGTCTGCGTCTGCACCGTAGTTAAACGGAATCAGAAGCTGTGCATTCTCTGCGCCGTATGTTTCACATGCCCGTATTGCGCCGCCCAGAAGTGCAGGCAAAGGCAGATATTCCTTGGAATTCATTTCCGCCCTGCCAAGAGAGAATACGCCGCGGTCAAAGGATTCCATCGGGACAGCATCATAGCCAAGCTCGGTATAATACGCCGCAAGGTATTTCGTATATGCGCCCAGATCGGGGAGAATCAGCTTTTTCCCCTTCTGCGGCTGACGGGAAAGCCTTGCCTCCTGCATGCGGACGTTCAGAATATCAAAGTTTTCGGGCATCGGCTTATTTTCCGTATGCTTTAAGCTATTCAGAAATGCCTCGATTCTTGTGATAACGCCGACACGGGAATAATGCTCATCCACCTCGATTTGCAGATAGGGCTTATCCCCCATTTCCTCGCGGAACATATGCGACACAACCGTATCAGGGCCGCAGCCATGGTTCGTGAGATACACCGCATAGAGATTCGGGTGGTTTTTGATTATCTTTGCACCCGAAAGGATATGGTCGCCGAAGGGCCAGAACATATTCGGATAATCCTTCGACAAATCCATAGACATTGCAGGCAGGTGTCCAAGCGTCATGACCTTATAGCCGCGGTTTAAGAGGATTTCGGGGATACCCATATTCAGCACAGGGTCGGAAAGACCGTAGTTTCTGGTAATCAGCACAATCACCTTTTCATCGGGTTTGACGGTTTTCAACATATCCGCGCCAAGCTTTTCCACATCGGAGGTATATTTATTGACCGCAAGCGCGCCCTTCATCAGCCCGGGGATACATCTGGACTTACTGAACCCAAGTTCCGCGACTGTTTCGAGCATAGCAAGACCCATCATTTTTGCGCCCAATTCCAAATCCAGAACAGGGCTGAGCAGCTGGATGCCCTGCTGTTCCAGACCGAGGGACTCAAAGATTGCTCTGGGTGCCATCTGCATATAAGGGCAGGCATAGCTATGAACGGTGTTTGCGTGGGGATGGCGGATGGTATGCACGGAAGGAATGAAGATATAATCAACCTTCCGCTGTGCCAGCTGCATCATATGTCCGTAAATCAGCTTAACGGGATAGCAGGTTTCCCCTCTTGCGTACTGCTGAGAAAGCTTGATGGTTTCCTCGTTTGTCGCATCGGAAAGGATAACATTAAAGCCAAGGTTTTTAAAGAATGCGTTTACCATCGGGAAGAATTTGAACATAATCAGTGTCAGCGGTACGCCGATGGTCTTTTTCTTCGGGTCAATCGTTGCATCGTAATCTTCTACAACAATCTGCCCTGCCCGTTTATAAAATGCCTTATTTCTTCTGATTTCCTCACTGGTTGCGGTGATTTTCTTCTCCTGCGCAGGGAAATCAAAGCCGAGGAAGGTGCTTTCCTTTTCGCCTACGGTTTCCTTTGCCAGAAGTGCCGCGCCAAATGCGCCGCTGATGGAAAAGACAGGTGAAACTGTGATTTTATCCCGATACGCACTCTGGAATGCGGCAACGATGCCGGGATTATAATCTACACCGCCCTGCAAAACAATCTGATTGCCGACCTTTTTATTGCCGACTACCTTATGCAGATAATTTTTCACAACGGAATGACAAAGCCCTGCGGCAATATCCGCCTGCGATGCACCCTTTGCCTCTGCCTGCGTGATGGCGGTTTCGATGAAAACGGTACAGCGTTCACCAAGGTCACAGGGAGCCTCGCCGGAAAGCGCAATGCCGCCGAAGTCATTGATGGCAATGCCCATTCTTGCCGCCTGCTCCTCGATAAAGGAGCCTGTACCTGCGGCGCAGATTTTGTTCATCTGGAAATCGGCAACCTCGCCGTCCTTCAGATAGATATATTTGCTGTCCTGTCCGCCGATTTCAAATACGGTATCCGCCTGCGGCACAAAATAGGATGCCGCCTTTGCCTGCGCCGTAATTTCATCGCGTACGGCATCCGCGCCCATCATAGAGCCGATTCGTTCTCTGCCCGAGCCTGTCACGCCAACGCCCAGAATGGGGAAGGTGCCGTAGGTTTCCTTGATTTTCTGCAAGCCCTTACGGACAACACCCTCGGGGTCGCCTGCGGTTCTCAGATACTGGAAATCAACCAGTTCCCCTTCTCTGCTGACCAGAACAAGGTCAGTACTCGTAGAACCGATGTCGATACCGAGATAACAGCCCTCGGCAGGCATTTCGCCGCTTGCCTTGGGTTCGGAAAGATCTGTTCCTTCTGTGAGCACCAGACGCTCCAGACTGCCGATTTCCTCTGCCTTATTCACGTTTTCTTCCAGAAGGGCAAGCAGTGCATCTAAATCCGTTTCCTGCTCGGCACGCAGAGCCGCACCAACTGCACCCGAAAACAGCGCATGTTCGGGGACAATCAGTTCATCCTCCTGTAAGGAAAAAATATCACGAATGGCGCGTCTGACACCTGTATTCAGCGTGACACCGCCGCAGAAAACAACGGGCTTTTTCAGCTGCAAGCCCTTTACGATAGTTGCTTTATAATTGCGAATCATGGCATAGCAAAGCCCCAGAAGAATATCCTGCTTGGGTACGCCCTCCTGCTGACGGTGGATGATGTCCGTTTTTGCAAAAACGGCGCATCTGCCCGAAAGGTTGGGAATCTCTCTTGCCTGCTGTACCAGCTTGGAATAATCGTCAATTTTCAGCCCCAGTCGGGACATCTGATCCTCAAAGAAGGAGCCTGTACCGCCTGCGCAATGCTCATTGACCGAAAAGGACGGTACTTTTTTGCCTGCATCATCCATAAATCTTGCGCCCTGGCTGCCGATTTCAATGATACTGCCTGCATTTGGTACGAGGAACCGCACGCCCTCCACCACGGACGGGATGTCCTCAATGCTCTGCAGGGCAGGCTTTATGGAAAGCAATGCTTCCTTATTATTCCCCGTAATGCAAAGCGTGCAGGGGCCTGTTTCAAATGCCCGAAGCCCTTCCAGAACGGTCTGCACCACGCGGCCGCAGTGCTTTTTGATCCATGTCTGTTCGATACTGCCCTGCCGCATGGATATGATTTTGATGGTGGAAGTCCCCAAATCAATACCTATTTGTCTCATTATTTTCTCTCCTCAAATCTATACAAATCCAAAAATATAGGGGCTTAAAAAGCCCCTGTAGACTGTAGACAAAGTTTTTATGCCGCGGAAAGGTTCGGGAAAAAAAGTGTGTCCCGACTGAAATCCGCAGGCGGAATTCAGTTCCGCCGAGGAAAACAGTGAGTTTCAAGGCTTTTCAGCCGATGGAACTCATCTGTTTATTCTTCTGTTTCAACAAGTCGAAATCCTGATTTCGACTTAGGGGGCGACCTTGTCGACACCACTGGGCGGGATATAGTAAAAATCATCATCCGGCATACTACCGCCGACTGCATCGGGGTTCAGATCATAGATAATCTGCAGGAATCCCGAAAGAATCTCCTTCATTTCCTTGCCCGTTACGGTGCAGATATTGCATTCGGGAATTGCCTTTTTCGCAATCTCGGGGTTCAGGAAGGTTTCAAATTCATCCGTCCATTCCGCCGCCTCGTCCACGTTTTCCAGACAATACTCGGTCGATTTCTTCGCCATATTCAGGAATTCCACAACCGCCTGTTCGTGCTCCTCAAGGAATTTTTTGCGGACAACCGTAACCGTTGTAACGGATTCCGCTGTGCCGTCCACTTCTTCCTCCCACGCCTTTGTTACATCAATGGCAACACGCAGATTGGGCACCAGAAGCTTTGCCACCTCTACAAAGGGCTGCGGCAGAAGTGCAATCGCGTCATCCTCCTCCTGCAAAAGATTCAGCACCTCAAAGGGAGTCGGGCGGAAGGAAAAATTTACATCATCGGAAAGCCCTGCCTGCTCCAGAAGGTAATCAAAGGTATATTCCGGAGGACCGCCCTCACCAATGGAGTAAACGGTTCTGCCCTTCAAGTCCTCCAGCTTGCTGATGTCGGGGTCTGTAGTCAGGATATACAGAAGCCCAAGGTTGCCGATATCAATGACCTTGATTTCCTCCTTCATATCCTTATTGTTATACAGAATTGCCGCAACATTGGAGGGAACGGTTGCAATATCATAATCCCCCTGGTTTAGGGAGGCGGCAACGGCGGAATAATCCACGCCTGCAACCTCGAAATTGAAGTTATTATAGGTTTTCTTTTCCTTTGCTTCATTCATGAAATAGCCAAGCCCCATGGAGGGAGGCCCCATGATAAGCCCCACATTGACATCCACCGCATCCTCACTGCCCGAAAGATCGCCTGTCGCAACAGAGTCCTCTTCCGCTTTTCCACAGCCGCTTACGGCAAGAAGTGCGGTTGTCGCCGCCAGAAGCAATGCTAACATTCTTTTTTTCATCGTTTCGCCTTTCTTATTTCTTCTTTTTCTTCTTCACTACATATACAATCACGCCGATAACAACCACAACAACCACAGCCACGCCAACCGCAACAGCGGTATTGCTTTCGGTTTCCTCGGGTTCTTCCTCTGTCACATCTGCGCCTGCAAGTGCCATCACGGCATCCGCATCCTCGGCATTCATCATTTCCACCTCAACCGTAGGCATTTCGCCGCCGTCCTTTGTGGGAATACCGGAAAGATTCAGTTCAAAGGTTGCGGGCCAGGAATGTTCCTTTGTCAGCCCTGAAATGGACATGGCCAAATCGCCCATTTCGATATCCGCATCAAAGCTTTTTGTGACAACGGTATAATCGGTGGAAAGCTTGCCCAGATTAACGGTAAGCTCTGTAATTGCGCCATCCTCATTTTTCTGGATATCCTCAAAATCCAGACCGGAAACGCTTCTTAATGTCATGACCTTATCGGGAATAACGATGGGGATTTTCACCTTTGCCGTTCCGTCCTTTTTCACAACCAGTTCCGCGTTATCCAGAACGGGGTTATAGGGAGGGAAGGTCGGGTTGGTCAGATGGGGATTCAGGGGCAGACCTGTATCCGCCTTATTAAACCACAGATTGCAGCTTACGGTATATTTCCCAGCGACCAATTCTGTCCCGGGTCTGCCGACTGCGTTTTCATCCGTCAGCATCAGGCCGCTTTTGCCTTCCTTCTGGAATTTTTTATAGGCATCCGTCAGCGTTTTCGCAGCTTTGTCTGCCTTTGTCTGCGTGGTTGCGGAAAGTGCCTTTTTCGCCGTTTCCAGTTCGCCCTCGATGGTCTTTACCGAGTCTTCGGTGTACCAGATTTTCGAAGGCTCGACATCCTTCCCATCCTCGGAAACGATAAAGTCCTTCTTTGCCGTTTCCACTGTGGAAATGATTGCCTTGAGCGCATCTGTATTCACGCCGGATTTATTTTTTGTACTTTTTGTACTACTCGCCGCGGTTTCGGGGATGCCCGAAAAATCAACATTCAGCGTCAGGGGGACATTCCAGTCCACGCCCAGAAGGGTCGGAAATTCTGTACAGTCATTGAATACATATTTTCCGCTTCTGTCATTCAGTTCAATCGTCAGGCTTGTGATTCTGCCTGTACGGGACGCTTCGCCCTCCTGCGCCGCATAGGTTTTGCTGTCTCTTGGCGCGCTCAGTACGGTCGCATTAGAGCTGCCGCCGATTTTCTGCAAGGTGAAAACGGGGTTCGGTACGGAAAAGCTGACCGTTGTTTTCCCGTTTTCATCCACCGTCACCGTTGCGTTATTGCTGACGGGTGTGGTCGGGGCTACTGCTTCATAGCCGCCCAGACCGAGGGGGTTATTGCCGTTTGTCATATATGCCGTTACACCGGGGAGCTGCTTATTCAATTCCCCAGGAACGAGCAGGTTTGCCGTTGTGGTATAGCTCTGGCTTTGTGCGAAAGCCACCTGCACCGATGAAAGCGCCAGCACAGCCGAAAGCATCAGCAATGCAGGCTTGAAAAATCTTGTTCTCATTTCTATTTATCCTTCCTGTAACTCACAAAAATTCATCAGCATGGATGCCATCTCACTTCTGGTTGTCACTGCCTTGGGGGCAAGTGTGGTTGTATTTGTGATAATGCCGTTTTCCAATGCCCAGCTTACGGCAGGCTTTGCATACGCCGCAATCTGCGCGCTGTCTGCAAGGGTGCTTGCCTCGTCCCCTGTTACCGCAGGAGAGCCTGCATTTCTGTACAGAATGGAAAGAATCTGTTCATGCGTCACACTGCCGCCCATGTTTGTGCCATCAGAAATGCCGTTTGCCATTGCCCATGTTCTGCCTGCGGCATACCACTGTGTGCCTTCCGCCTGTACGGCAGGGCTGCCTGCATAACGATAGAGGATGGAAACAAGCATCCCTCTTGTGGTGCCTTCGTTGGGAGAGAAGGTTGTCTTGCTTGTACCTGTCATCAGACCTTTTTCCTTTACATAGGCAACTGCCTTTGCATAGGATGCGCTTGCGGAAACATCCGTAAAGCCTGTTTCGGTTTTATCGGTTTTGTCTGTTGCAGTTGTCGGTTTGGCTGCTGTTGTTTTTGCCTCTGCGGGAATGGCAACCTCCAATGTCAGAGGAACTGTCCAGTCATAGCCCAGAAGAGTGGGAAATTCCACGCAGTCATTGAAAACGTATGTACCGCTGTTGTCCTTCAGAGAAATTTCCAGGTCTGTGATTCTGCCGGTACGGGAGGCTGTTTGATCCAGATTTGCATAGACTTCGCTGTCTTTTTTCGTATCTGTCACAACGGCATTGGTGCCGCCGTCAATTTTCTGCAGGGTGAATACAGGATTCGGGACGTTCAGGCTCAGCTTTAATTCGCCACTGTCTGTGACCGTCAGTGTTGCATTATTGCTGACGGGCGTTGTAGGGGCAACCGCCTCATAGCCGCCCAGGCCAAGGGGGTTGTTGCCGTTTGTCATATACGCCGTTACCCCGGGCAGCTGCTTATTCAGATTGCCGGGAACGGACAGATTTGCCGTAACGGTATAGGTTTTATCCGCCGCAAAAGCAGGAACGGTACACATCACTGTCGCCGCTGCCGTGATTACAGCAATTCTTTTTGCCATCGTTTTTTCCATTCTACTCTCTCCTTTTTACACCTTTAGGCAGAAGGAGCATTTCGGCTCCCTCCGCCTTAGGCTGTTTTGCTATTTTATTGCTTATTTGATATATTTTTCTGCGAATCTTACAAGCATGGATGCTGTTTCGGCTCTGGTTGCTTTTGCCTTAGGGTCAAAGCTGCCGTTTTCTCTGCCGCTGAGGATGCCTGCCTTTGCCATGGCTGCAACAGCCTCTTTTGCATAGTCGCTGATTGCCGCCGCATCTGTGAAGGATGTCTCATTTGCGCCATCCAGTGTGATGCCCTTATACTGTGCGAAACGATACAGCATAACTGCCATCTGTTCTCTTGTAATATCCTTCTTGGGTGCAAATCTATTGCCGCTTACGCCGTTTGCAACATTATTTGTTTCTGCCCATGCAACTGCTGTTGCGAAGTAATCCTTCTCGGAAACATCGCTGTAGGTATCGGTTCTGAACTGACCGCTTTCCACGCCGTCCATTCTGCTCAGAACGGTGATGAACATACCTCTTGTGGTTGCGGCATTGGGTGCGAAGGTATCCTTGCTTACCCCATTGAACAGACCTTTTTCTACAGCCTTTTTGATGTTGCTTTCTGCCCAGTGACCGCTGATATCGCCAAACAGTGCCTTTTCTTCGGGTGCCTGGTCATCGGTTTCGATGGGAAGTTCCGTTACCTTTTCATCCCCTACGCATACTGCGAAGATACCCAGGTTTTCTGTTTCTGCAACGTAGGTCTTGCCATCCTCGCTGAGGGTGAAGGGCAGTTCTGTTCTTTCTGCGGAATCCTTATCTGTGCCTGTTACCAGATAAATTTTTACATTTTCCTTCTTTGCGTCCTCGATTGCGGGGATATAAACCTTAACCTTGCCTGTAGGCTGAATTTCCTTGCCTTTCAGCTCTGCCTTTACTTCATAGATTTCCGTTTTTTCTCTGATGCCGACTGCTTTTTCTACAATATCCGCAGTTGTACCGGAGGAAACCTTGCTTGCGGAAATGGCTGCGTTGGAATCCAGATTCTTGCCGCCGTCAACCTTAATCAGCACATCCTCTTTTTCCTTTTCGGTTGTGCCAAGCAGCTTATTCAGCTCGGAATCGCTTACTTTATTGGAAGGCAGACCGCTGCTGCCGCCGGAGAAGTTTACATTCAGAATCAGAGGAACTGTCCAGTCCTTGCTGAGCAGAGTGGGATATTCCACGCAGTTCTTGAATTCATATTCGCCGCTCTTATCCATCAGCTTGATGGTCAGATGGCTGATTCTCTGCTTATATGTGCCAAAGCTGCCTTTTTCGTATTTCACATCGGTGATTTCCGCATTGGAGCAGCCGCCGATTTCCTGCAGAGTGAATACAGGGTTGGGAATATCCAGTTCCAGAAGATAGGTGCCGTCCTTCTGGGCTTTCAGTTTCGCATTATTGGAAACGGGTTCCGTGGGAGTTTTCTTCTCATAGCCGCCAACGCCCAGAGGGTTTGCGCCGTTTGTCAAGTAGGCATTTACGCCAAGGACAGCATTCTTTTCGCCGGGTACATACAGGTTTGCGGTTACGGTTTTCACCTCTGCATCCTCAGAGGAGCCGGAGGAAGAATTATTCTTCTTGCCATTCTGGGTGTAGTTGAAGTTGTCGCCGATGAAGTGAACATTGACATCCTTATCCTTCATTGCCGCAAGGATTTCATCGGGAATCACATCCGCATCTGCCAGTTTTACGGTTACGGTTGTGCCCTCAGCCGCATTTTTGATTGCATCAACATCTCTTGCGATTCTGTCGGCAACCAGAACCTTCTTGCCTTCTGCATTTTCCTCTGTAGGGGAAATTATTTCAAGTGCTTCTGATAATGCATTATTAAATGTTTCAATATAGTAGTTTCTGGATAATACATAGTGCTGGTTGTTATCATACTGTTCCATACCTTCTGTGTCATAAGTCCATTTAACATATTTTTTGCCATCACTTGTTGCAACAGAAGATTTGAATTTAACACCTTTATAATCAGCCAAGTTTTCTAATGTATCATCACCAAACAATTTTTCTTCAAATTTTTCACTGCTGTTGGTGCGACCCAATTTGAATTTAACATCACTGCCCTCAGGAATTTCATCAGAATAAATTGTTGATTCTGTATTACCGTTGCCTACAACATAGCATTTAGCCAATTCCTTGTCTATTTTAACTGTACTGTCCGCCGCATAGCTAACTTTTTTTACTCTTGAATCATATCCTGTTTCATGGTCATAATATCCGCCTGTAGACGAAGCACCCCAGTTATCAAATACCCAACCTTCGTTTATATCAATGGTAAAACCGTATTCGCCTGCGTCTTTTATTTTTTTGTCTTCTACTACCTGCCATTTATCACTTCCCAAATCTCTGCGGTAAAGAGTAAATGTGCCGAGTTTTGTAGGGAAATACTCGGTCATGTCGCTTAAAACCTGTCCGTTGTATCTGTTAGATGCAGAGCCTATGCCGTAGTTTTCGCTTCCTTCTTTCTTTGTTCCTGTGCTTTCATCACCGTCATACCATAATCCGCCCCAAGAGTCTGATGTCCAATAAATGTGCTTATAATCATAATAGAGTTTTCCGCTTACATATTCAAACTCATAGTTTCCGTTAATCTTTCCGCCTGTGGGAGTTAATTCATAGCTCTGTCCGCTCTGAGGATTCTCCGGAAGGGAAACTGTAGGCACTTTATATTCACCAGATGCTGTCAGTGCGCTTTTTTCGCCTTTGATAAAGCCGCTTACCTTAACTGTAAGTGCAGGTGCGTTAGATGTTTCGGAATTGAAAATTTCCGTAGCATAGGTTGCCGTCAGAACTTTCTTCTTGATTTCCCAGGTAATATCCTTTGTCTTGCTTTCATCACCATCGCTCCATGTGCAGCCATCTTTCAGCGTTGCTGTTGCATGGTATACGCCTGCATTTGTTGCCTTCAAAACACCGCTTACCGTATAGTTATCGCCTGCGGTTACACCAATCTGTTCCTGCCCATTGTATGTAAGGGATGTACCAATCTCGGGTGTATTATCCTCAACAATTACAATATAGCTCAAAGAGCCGTCTGCACCATCTATCGCAAGAGAAGATATATTCGATGCCAGGGAAATAAAGCGGTTATTCTGTTTGCTGCTGCTTAATGTCGTATCGACAATCTTCACATCAATTCTTCCGCTGTCATATGCTGTAGAAGTCAGTCTTTCCGCAGTTACCGTTCCATCTTTTTGCTTTGTGATGATATAAGCATTATAAGCATCCCCTGCCGTACCGCTTACGGGTACAATCAAATCAAAGTTTGTGTAGTCACTATCACCGAAACTTGCTTTGTTTACATCTGTTACACCAAGTTTATATGCGCCCTTAATTTCAGCATAGTCCTTGCCGATAGCCTGATGCACTTCATCTGCATCAACAGAGGATGTAATGTTCTGGTAGCTAGCTGTCAGCTTATCAAGATTATAGCTTATAGTTTTTATCTTGCCGCCGAATTTAAGAACTGTATTATCGTCAACGTCCCATTCCTTAACAGCTTTCACATTCGCTTTTTCCGAATTATAAACAGCAACTATTCTGCCAAGTTTATTTGTTTTCAT
>OLQX01002842.1_pt1 | contig 10756 bp, 9 predicted proteins | sample 1672581 | NCBI WGS metagenome assembly OLQX01 (sample SAMEA3136701, study PRJEB25190) | human gut metagenome | reverse complement strand
GAAAGAGGAGTATCTCTATGACGATAAGGCGCTGGAAAAATACAGAAAGACGCATGACGGTCCATTTACCTTACAGAGATACAAAGGTCTGGGAGAGATGGATGCAGAACAGTTGTGGGAGACAACCCTCAACCCGGAAACCAGACTTCTGAAACTGGTAGAGATTGAAGACGCAAGAATGGCATCCAGCGTAACCGAGATGCTGATGGGATCAGAAGTACCGCCAAGACGTTCATTTATTTATGAAAATGCGACAGAAGCGGAACTTGATATATAGAGATATATAGGATAGGAGAAATACAATGCAGGATTCACAGATCATCAGAACCGAATATTCGGACGTGATGAAAAAATCATATATCGATTATGCAATGAGCGTAATCATTGCCAGAGCCCTGCCGGATGTAAGAGACGGACTGAAACCAGTACAGAGACGTACACTTTACGATATGCACGAATTGGGGATCCGGTATGACAAACCGTACCGTAAATGTGCGCGTATCGTCGGAGATACCATGGGTAAATATCACCCGCACGGAGACAGTTCCATCTATGACGCACTGGTGGTCATGGCACAGGAATTTAAAAAAGGAATGATCCTTGTAGACGGACACGGTAACTTCGGTTCGATCGAAGGAGACGGTGCAGCCGCAATGCGTTATACTGAGGCGAGACTTGCGAAGATCACACAGGAAGCGTATCTGGCTGATCTGGACAAGGATATTGTAGACTTCATGCCGAACTTTGACGAGACGGAGAAGGAACCGGTCGTACTTCCGGTGCGTATTCCGAACCTTCTGGTGAACGGTGCGGAAGGTATCGCGGTCGGTATGGCAACCAGTATCCCGACACACAATCTGGGAGAGGTTGTAGACGGTGTCAAAGCTTATATGAAAAATGAGGAGATCACGACCAGACAGCTGATGAAATATATCAAAGGGCCGGATTTCCCGACAGGTGGAATCGTGGTCAACAAAGACGACCTGCCGGAGATCTACGAGACAGGAACCGGAAAGATCAAGATCCGTGGAAAAGTTGAAGTAGAAGATATGAAGGGCGGAAAGAAACGTCTGGTCATCACAGAGATTCCTTATACCATGATCGGTGCGGGAATCGGGAAATTCTTAAATGATGTCTGCAATCTGGTAGAGACCAAGAAGACAACAGACATCGTGGATATTTCCAATCAGTCGTCCAAAGAAGGAATCCGTATCGTCATTGACCTGAAGAAAGGTGCGGACGTAGAGAATCTGACCAATATGCTCTATAAGAAGACCCGACTGGAAGATACCTTTGGAGTTAATATGCTGGCAGTTGCGGACGGAAGACCGGAGACCATGGGCCTGAAGCGTATCATCGAGGCACATGTAGACTTCCAGTTCGATATGGCGACGAGAAAATATAAGACATTACTTAAGAAAGAGCAGGATAAAAAAGAGATTCAGGAAGGTCTGATCAAAGCCTGTGACGTGATCGATCTGATCATCGAGATCTTAAGAGGAAGCCAGAATGTAAAAGACGCAAAGGCATGCCTGATGAACGGGGAGACAGAGAACATTAAGCTCAAGTCCTCCATTTCCAAAAAGATGGCGGGAATGTTAAGATTTACAGAGCGTCAGGCAACAGCGATCCTGGAGATGCGTCTGTACAAGCTGATCGGTCTGGAAATCGAAGCACTTCAGAAAGAACATGAAGAGACGCTGGCTAAGATTGAAAAATATGAAGATATCCTGAATAATTACGATTCGATGGCAGCAGTTATCATGGAAGATCTGGACCGTATCAAGAAGGAATTCGCAAGAAAGAGACGTACGGTTGTAGAGAATGCAGAAGAAGCTGTATTTGAAGAGAAGAAAGTCGAAGAACAGGAAGTTGTGTTCTTAATGGACCGTTTCGGATATGCGAAGACGGTAGATGTAAGTACTTATGAGCGTAATAAAGAAGCGGCAGATAATGAGAATAAATACATCCTGCACTGCATGAATACCGGCAAGATCTGTATTTTCACAAAAGATGGAAAGATGCATCAGGTGAAAGTGATGGATATCCCATATGGAAAATTCCGTGACAAGGGACAGCCGATCGACAATATCAGTAATTATGACAGCACGCAGGAAGAGATCGTGTACATCTGCGACTCCGAACAGATGCGGTATGCGAAGCTTTTATTTGCCACAAAGCAGGGGATGATCAAGAAGGTTGAAGGAACGGAATTCCAGGTAACAAAGCGTACCATTACAGCAACTAAGCTTCAGCCGGAAGATGAGGTCGTGAAGATCCAGGTTGTGACGGAGAACCAGCATATCGTACTGCAGACAACGGACGGATTCTTCTTACGCTTCCCGGCAGCAGAAGTGACGGAGAAGAAGAAAGGTGCGATCGGAGTGCGCGGCATCCGTCTGAAGAAAGACGATGCACTGACAGATGTGTATCTGTTTGAAGAAGGAACCGAGTGTAAGATTTCATACCATGAAAAAGAAGTTACCCTGAACCGCCTGAAACTTGCAAAACGAGACGGAACAGGAACCAAATACAGAGGGTAAACGATATGATACAGAACATAGAACCACATGTATATAGAAATGAATATGTACCGGAGCCGCCAAAGGAAGACAGCGTGATCTTATATTATGAAGGTAGAAAGATCCTGGTGAAGATTGAGGATCAGGAGATCTCGTTCCTTACATTTAAAGAGGCGGCAGTTTACAATCCGGATGTATATGAAGAGTATACGTATCTCTTTTCAATTGACGGACAGGGATATTATCTGGCAGAAGGAATTGATCCGGAGAATTTCCCAGGATTCGAACTGAAGGACAATCAGTATTTCCGCGAGGCAAGACCGAAATACAGACAGTTTGCGGCAGTGACGGGATGGCAGCTTTACCGCTGGTATCAGTCGCGGAAGTTCTGCGGTCACTGCGGACAGCCGATGGTGCATGACGACAAAGAGCGTATGATGCGCTGCCCGGACTGCGGTATGATGGAATTCCCGAAGATCTGTCCGGCGGTGATCATAGCTGTCACACATGGGGATAAGATTCTGATGTCAAAGTATGCGGGAAGAGAATACAAAAAGTATGCACTGCTTGCAGGATTTAATGAAACAGGCGAATCCATTGAAGAGACGGTAAGGCGTGAGGTCATGGAAGAGGTCGGACTGAAGGTGAAGAACTTGCGGTATTATAAGAGCCAGCCGTGGTCATTTACCGATACGCTGCTGATGGGATTCTTCTGTGAACTGGACGGGGAGGACGGTATCACACTGGATACCGATGAACTTGCCATGGCGGAGTGGTTTGAACGGGATAAGATGCCGGTAGAGGCAGAAGACTTAAGCCTGACAAACGAGATGATGATGGCGTTCAAACACGGAAAAGTGTAAAAAATACGCAAAATCCCTTGATTTTACAAAAGAACAGTGCTATAGTTAATTCAGTTACATAAATCAATCGGCAGAAGAGTGGACATATTGTTCACTCTTCTTTGTTGCATATCAAACTATGCGCAGATAAGAGAGTGCCGACTGATATAGAAACATAGATAAGTAAGGTCTGCATAAGGAGGATTTTAGATTGTCAAAAAGAGAAATGTATGAACAGAAAACAGAAGAGATTCTGCTTCCAATCGTGGAAGAGTATGGATTTGAACTGGTGGATGTCGAATATGTAAAAGAAGGAAGTAACTGGTACCTTCGTGCATATATTGATAAACCGGGTGGAATCGGAGTGAATGACTGTGAGGTTGTAAGCCGCAGACTTTCCGATATTCTGGACGAGAAAGATTATATCGAAGATTCGTATATTCTGGAAGTCAGCTCACCGGGACTTGGCAGACCACTGAAGAAGGAAAAGGACTTCAAGAGAAGCCTTGGAGAAGAAGTTGAGATCAGAACCTACCGTATGATCGACAGAAAGAAGGAATTCACCGGAATCTTAAAGGATTACGATGAGACAACGGTTACGATCGAGATGGAAGATGAGACTGAGAAAACATTTGAAAAAAGCGAGATCGCACTGATCCGATTAGCATTTGATTTTTAAACGGCATGGATAAGTAAGGAGGAACAGACCATGAATACAGAATTATTAGAAGCGTTAAATATACTGGAGAAAGAGAAAGATATCAGTAAAGAGACACTGTTAGACGCCATTGAAAATTCACTGATGAATGCCTGTAAGAACCATTTCGGTAAGACAGACAACATCAAACTGATCATGAACAAGGAGACATGTGAGTATCAGTTATACGCTGAGAAAACGGTTGTAGAAGAAGTGGAAGACAAACTGGAGCAGATCAGTCTGGAAGATGCAAAAGAGATCGACAGCAAGTTCGAGCTTGGCGATATCGTGCATATTCCGATCGAGTCCAAATCATTCGGACGTATTGCAACACAGAATGCAAAGAACCTGATCTTACAGAAAATCCGTGAAGAAGAGCGTAAGGTTGTCTACGATCAGTATTTTGAAAAAGAAAAAGATATCGTGACAGGTATCGTACAGCGTTATGTTGGAAAGAATGTCAGCATCAACCTTGGTAAAGCAGATGCTATGCTGACAGAGAATGAGCAGGTAAAAGGTGAGGTCTTCAAACCGACAGAACGTATCAAATTATATGTCGTAGAAGTAAAGAATACGACAAAGGGACCTAAGATCCTGGTATCCCGTACACATCCGGAACTTGTAAAACGTCTGTTTGAATCAGAAGTTACAGAAGTAAAGGACGGTATCGTAGAGATCAAGAGTATCGCAAGAGAAGCAGGAAGCAGAACAAAGATCGCTGTATGGTCTAACGATCCTGATGTAGATCCGGTCGGTGCATGCGTTGGTATGAACGGAGCCAGAGTCAATGCGATCGTCAATGAACTGCGCGGCGAGAAGATCGATATCATCAACTGGAGTGACAATCCGGCAATCCTGATTGAGAATGCATTAAGCCCTGCAAAGGTTATTTCTGTAATGGCTGATCCGGATGAAAAGACAGCAAGCGTTATCGTTCCGGATTATCAGTTATCACTGGCTATCGGTAAAGAAGGTCAGAATGCAAGACTGGCAGCAAGACTGACAGGATATAAGATCGACATCAAGAATGAGACACAGGCAATCGAATCCGGTGAACTTCCGGAGAACTACATGGAATTAAGCGAAGGCGTATACGAAGAAGAGTACGATGACGATGCAGAAGAATTCGATGTAGAGAACACAGCAGATGCTGAATATGATGATGACGACGCAGAAATCACATTCGATGAAGTAGAGGATACAGAGGAATAGGTGATAATTCGTGGGAGCAAATAAAAAAGTTCCTATGCGTAAATGCGTAGGATGTCAGGAAATGAAGAGTAAAAAAGAGATGATTCGTGTCATCCGCACATCGGAGGGAGAATTTCTACTGGATGCAACAGGAAGAAAGAACGGACGCGGTGCTTATCTCTGCCCGAATGGTGACTGCCTTGCAAAAGCAGTGAAGAATAAGGGCCTGGAGAGATCCTTTAAGCAGGCTATCCCGAAAGAAGTGTATGAAGCACTGGAAAAGGAGATGGAAGTACTTGAGTCAGAATAAAGCATTATCTATGATCGGTCTTGCCACGAAAGCCGGCAAGGTTGCAAGCGGGGAGTTCTGTACGGAGAAAGAAGTAAAATCCGGAAGGGCATATCTTGTGATCGTTGCAGACGATGCATCCGATAATACCAAGAAGAAATTTCAGAACATGTGTGACTTTTATCAGGTCCCGATCTATTTTTACAAAGATAAAGATACATTGGGGCATGCAATGGGAAAAGAGTTCCGTGCATCTTTGGTTATCCTGGATGAGGGATTTGCAAAAGGAATCCGGAAGCATATAGACACAGAGAATCAGACAATTGCATAGAGGAGGCAGATTATATGTCAAATAATAAAGATATAGAAACAAATACAAACGAAAATACACAAAAATCAGAAACACCAAAGAAAAAGAATATCGTGCATGTAATACGTCCGCAGAATGCACAGAACGGTGGTAACAAAGGAAGAAGATCCGGAGGAAATCGTCAGAATTCCGGACAGGGAAAACCGATGCAGGTAAATAACGGCCGTCCGGCAAGACGTTCTGACCGTTCCGCAGCACAGAATGCGTCTGCAGAAGAAGCACAGGCTCCAAAGAGGACAGAGAAGCCGGCAGCAGAAAGAACACAGAACAGACGTCCGGAAAGAAGTGAAAGACCGGAGAGATCTGAAAGAAATGAAAGATCTGAAAGAAACGACAGATCCGATAACAGAAATAACCGTGGTGGTGAAAGACGTGGCGGAAGAGACGGACGTAACGGTGACCGCCAGGAAGGACGAGGCGGACAGAGATTCCAGAGAGGAGACCGCCCGCAGAACGGACGTTCCGACAGAAACCAGGGAGACCGTGATAACAGACGAGACAATAACCGTGGCGATGACAGACAGGGACGTAAATTCGGAGACAGAAACGACAACAGAAGAAATGACAGAAAGAACAACCCAAGCATTCCGGCTCCTGCAATCGAAGGACAGAAACCACAGAGAAAGAATGCCAAGGGAAAAGACGATCACAAGAAGAAAGATTATCGTCGTGATGATGAAGAAAGAATGCCAAAGGGCAAGAAGAAAAACGAGCCAAAACAGCAGCTTCAGAAACCACAGCAGAAAGAGCAGAAGGTAGAGGAAGAGATCAAACAGATCACAATCCCAGAGGTTCTGACAATCAAAGAACTGGCTGATAAGATGAAGATTGTTCCGTCTGTAATTATCAAAAAGCTCTTTATGCAGGGAAAAGTTGCTACGGTGAACCAGGAGATCGATTATGAGACAGCAGAAGAGATCGCGCTGGAATTCGACGTTCTCTGCGAGAAAGAAGAAGTTGTAGACGTGATCGAAGAACTTCTAAAAGAAGAAGAAGAGGACGAAAAGAAGATGAAGAAACGTCCGCCTGTAGTCTGCGTTATGGGTCACGTTGACCACGGTAAAACTTCCCTTCTGGATGCAATCCGTCATACAAATGTCATCGACCGTGAGGCCGGCGGTATCACACAGCACATCGGTGCTTATGTTGTAGAGATCAACGGAGAGAAGATCACATTCCTGGATACTCCGGGACATGAGGCGTTCACAGCAATGCGTATGCGTGGAGCAAGCTCTACAGATATCGCAGTTCTCGTAGTAGCAGCAGACGATGGTGTTATGCCGCAGACAGTAGAAGCGATTAACCATGCAAAAGCTGCAGGTGTAGAGATCATCGTAGCTGTCAACAAGATGGATAAACCAAGTGCCAACATTGACCGTGTAAAACAGGAACTGACAGAATACGAACTGATTCCGGAAGACTGGGGTGGAAGCACAATCTTCGTTCCGGTATCTGCCAAGACAGGAGAAGGTCTGGAAGATCTGATGGAAATGATCGCTTTAACAGCAGAAGTAATGGAATTAAAAGCCAATCCAAACCGCCGTGCAAGAGGTCTTGTACTGGAAGCAAAACTGGATAAGGGAAGAGGTTCCGTTGCAAATATCCTGGTTCAGAAGGGAACACTCCGTGTCGGAGATCCAATCGCAGCAGGTTCTGCATTTGGTAAAGTAAGAGCCATGATGGATGACAAGGGAAGAAGAGTCAAAGAAGCAGGTCCGTCTACACCGGTAGAGATCCTTGGACTTAACGATGTACCGAATGCCGGAGAAGTTATCGTCGGATGTGGAAATGAAAAAGAAGCAAGAAACTTTGCAGAGACGTTCATTTCACAGAGCAAGGTAAAACTTCTGGAAGAGACAAAATCTAAACTTTCTCTGGATGACCTGTTTACACAGATTCAGGAAGGCAACTTAAAAGAACTTGGTATCGTAGTAAAGGCAGATGTACAGGGATCTGTAGAAGCAATCAAACAGAGCTTACTGAAGCTGTCTAATGATGAAGTAGTCGTTAAGATCATTCACGGCGGCGTTGGTGCAATCAATGAATCTGACGTAAGTCTGGCTTCTGCATCAAATGCGATCATCATCGGATTCAACGTTCGTCCGGATGCAACAGCAAAAGAAACAGCAGACCGTGAAGGTGTAGATATCCGTCTGTACCGTGTCATCTACAATGCAATCGAAGATGTAGAAGCAGCTATGAAGGGTATGCTGGATCCTGTATTTGAGGAGAAGGTACTCGGACACGCAGAAGTACGTCAGACATTCAAGGCTTCCGGAGTTGGAACGATTGCCGGAGCTTATGTTCAGGATGGTATCTTCGAGAGAAACTGTTCTGTTCGTCTTGTTCGTGACGGAATCGTTGTATTCGACGGACCGCTTGCATCTCTGAAACGTTTCAAAGATGACGTGAAGGAAGTAAAAGCCGGATACGAGTGTGGTTTCGTATTTGAGAACTACAATGATATCAAAGAAGGCGACCAGGTTGAAGCTTACAAGATGGTGGAGACTGAGCGTAAATAATAAAATGAATTGTGGAAACTGTAATCTGGTGAAGCAATTATCTTAATAAAAATGATCAGAACATAGGTTCCCGGAATGTGTTTCTGGAACCTGTTCTGAAATTTTAAGGAGCAGAAAAATGAGAAAAAACAGTATTAAAAATACGCGTGTAAATGCAGAAGTTCAGCGTGAGCTGAGCAATATCCTGCGCGGTGGAATCAAAGATCCGAGAGTTGCACCGATGACTTCCGTAGTTGCTGTCGAAGTAGCTCCAGACTTAAAGACATGCAAAGCTTATATCAGCGTACTTGGAGACAAGAAAGCGCAGGAAGATACGATCAAAGGACTGCAGAGCGCAGAAGGATATATCCGCCGCGAACTGGCCCGTACGATCAACATGCGTAATACACCGGAGATCCGTTTTATCGTGGATCAGTCCATTGAATACGGTGTAAATATCAGTAAGAAGATTGACGAAGTGACAAGAGATTTAAAGGATGGAGCTGAAGAATAGCATGATAGTATTGGAAGAAATTCTGAAAGACAAACATACAGTAGCTCTGGGCGGACATGTACGTCCGGACGGAGACTGTGTGGGTTCCACAATGGGACTTTATATGTATCTTCATGAGCACTTCCCGCAGCTTGAGACAGACTTATATTTGGAAGGAGTGCCGGATGCATACCGCATGATCGAGCACACAGATGAAGTAAAAACAGAGATTCCGGCAGGAAAAGTGTATGACCTTTTTATCTGCATGGACTGCGGAGATCTGCAGCGCCTTGGATTTTCACAGGAGCTGTTCAAGTCTGCGAAAGAAACATGCTGCATCGATCATCATGTCAGCAATGCTGCGTTTGCCGATGTAAATTATATTGTACCGGATGCAAGCTCTACCTCAGAGCTGGTATACAATCTCCTGGATTATGAGAAGATCAGCAAACCGGTAGCAGAGGCACTGTACATGGGAATCGCCCATGATACCGGTGTGTTCCAGTATTCTTGTACTTCACCGGAGACGATGGAGGCAGCAGCACAGCTGATGCGCAAAGGAATCAATGGAAATGAGATCATTGACAGAACGTATTATGAGAAAACATACGTGCAGAATCAGATCCTTGGAAAAGCTCTGATTGAGAGCATGCTGGTTCTGGATAAGCGCTGTATCGTGTCTGTAGTGCGTTTAAAGGAAATGGAATTCTTCCAGGCAAAACCATCAGATCTGGAGGGAATCGTAAGTCAGCTTCGCCAGACAAAAGGCGTGGAAGTGGCAATTTTTCTGCACGAAATTGAGCTGCAGACATTCAAAGTCAGCCTGAGATCCAAAGAGCTGGTGGATGTAAGCAAAGTGGCACAGTATTACGGTGGAGGCGGCCATGTAAGAGCTGCCGGAGTCACAATGAAAGGCTCACCGCACGATGTGATCAATAATCTGACACTCCTGATTGAGCAGCAGATGGACGGAGCAGAAGAATAAAATAAGACAGGATAAAAAATGATTAATGGAATTTTGAATATTTACAAAGAAAAAGGATACACTTCTCACGATGTGGTCGCTGTTCTGCGTAAAGTTGCCGGTCAGAAAAAGATTGGACATACGGGCACCCTTGATCCTGATGCGACAGGGGTGCTCCCTGTCTGTCTTGGAAGAGCGACAAAACTCTGCGACCTTCTGACGGATCATGACAAGACGTATGAAGCAGTTCTGCTTTTGGGTCAGGTGACAGATACACAGGATACTTCAGGAACAGTGCTGGAGGAACACGAAACCACACAGTTGAAGGAAGAACAGGTAAAAGAGTGCATTCTGAGCTTTATCGGGGAATACGACCAGATTCCGCCGATGTATTCCGCACTGAAAGTGAATGGAAAGAAGCTTTATGAACTTGCGAGAGAAGGCAAGACCGTAGAGCGTAGGAGCAGAAAAGTGCAGATTCATAACATTACAATCAAGGCAATCGATCTTCCAAGAGTGACGATGGAAGTGGAGTGCTCCAAAGGTACTTACATCCGCACACTCTGCCATGATATTGGCGCGAAACTGGGCGTGGGAGGCTGTATGGAACAGCTTATAAGATCACGCGTGGGGAAATTCGCCATAGCAGACAGTGTGAAACTGGAAGAAGTAAAGCGACAGGCAGAAGAGGGAAAACTGAAAGATCTGATCATCCCGCTGGATGAGATGTTTTCTCATTTGAAAGCAGTAGTTCCTGCTGACAAATATTGCCCGATGGTTTATAATGGAAATGATTTTTCGATGTCTGGTAAACTAAATGCATCAATTGCAACCATAAAATATGATATACAAGGAGCAGTTAGAGGTGATGTATTAGAAATAAATGC
>OLQX01002841.1_pt1 | contig 10763 bp, 8 predicted proteins | sample 1672581 | NCBI WGS metagenome assembly OLQX01 (sample SAMEA3136701, study PRJEB25190) | human gut metagenome | reverse complement strand
TCATAAATTCCGGGAGCATGTATCTCGGAATTTATACAAGGGAAGAAAAAATGTGTCCGCAGGACGCGATTTTTCTTCGAGATTCGCTCGAAAGCGTGGTTTCGAGCGAGAGGCTGTTCGGAAAACGAAGTTTTTCGACAGCCTCAGGCGGACAACCGTCCGCCTTTTGGCTCAATCCTTCTTATACTTTGCAACGCCCTCGGTGTAGAGGTTGCCGCCGACCGAATCCTGCGACACGATGGCGGAGAAATTCTCCACGGTGAGACGCTTGACCGACTCACAGCCCAGCTCGTCATACGCGATGACCTCGACATTCTTAATGGATGCCGCCTTCGCCGCACCTGCACCGCCGATGGCTACCATATAAACCGCGCCGTTGCGCTCCATCGCATCCTGCACGCCCTGACCCCGCACGCCCTTGCCGATCATGCAGGCAAGACCTGCATCGAGCAGACGCGGTGCGAACGGGTCCATACGGCCGGAGGTGGTCGGGCCGACCGAGCCGATTACCTGACCCGGCTTTGCGGGGGTCGGTCCGGCGTAGTAGATCGCCGCGCCGTCGAGGTCGAACGGCAGCTTGTCGCCTGCGTCCATCGCGGCAACGATCTTCTTGTGTGCGGCGTCGCGCGCGGTGTAGACCGTGCCGGTCAGCGTTACGGTGTCGCCCGCACGCAGCTTCGGCGCCATTTCCTTGAGCTGTTCGGTTTTCAAATCGTAGTGTGCCATGCTTATTCCTCCGTTTTCGGGCGCAGATTGTTCAGAACCTCACGCAGTCCGTTTTTTGTCTTGTCCGGCTCGGGATGGGGCGTCTCGCCGTCCTTTTTGCCGAGCGACGCGCTGATCTTGTCAATTTCACCGAGCACCTCACCGGCCTTGCGGGCCAACTCGGCGGATTCCTGCTGGTTGCGTGCCAGCACGGTGCGGTAGTTCTCCTTGGTGGCATCCAGCTGGCGGCGCACCTGCTCGATGGTCTCCATCGACTTGCGGCGCAGCTTCTGCAGCTCTACCTTGGCATCCTCCTCGATCTGCTTGGCGCGCCGGTACGCGGAAAGCTCCATCTCGGCAATCTTCTCTCTGGTCGCATCGTATTCGCCGCATTTGGCCGACAGCTTGGCATTCTCCGAGGTCAGCCGGTCGTTTTCCGCCGCAAGCTGCGCCGCACGGGCGTTCTGCGCCTCGATCTCGGTCGCCTGAAGGGAAAAACCGCTTTCGATCTGGTCCAGCTGTGCGCGGATTTTATCGGTATCCAGCGTCATTTCGCCCAGCCGCTCGAGCAGCTCGGCGTTCTTCGCGGTAAGCGCCTCGTTTTGCGTGCGCAGCTCGTTCATCGCGGACTGAGCCTCGGTCAGCTGAGAGCGCAGCTCGGCGGTCTCGGTGTAGTATTTCGTGTCGGTTTCTTCTATGTAATGCATTACGTCCTCGCGGTTAAAGCCGCCGAAGATGGCACTGCGGAATCCACGGGTTTGCTCGTCCATTGCAGTTCCTCCCACAATAATCTTATATTAGTATAGCAAATCCTGACGATAAAGGCAATAAAAAGAGTGAAGAGTGCGTGGAGGCAGGAGAGAATATTGGTTTACCTTGTTTCTCCGTTTCAATATTACGATGAAGGTATACCGCAGGGTGTCACAATTCACCTTGCCGCACCCTGCAGGATACCGGTTCGAAATGATTACACGATGCGACCATTTTCTCGCAATGCACACACACCGCGGGAAATGCGGATTCTTTGTACATATTGAACAGAATGATATAATAATGTAAGGTAATGTGCCCGGATATCTTGCAATCAAAAATGGAAAGTGATATTATAAATCTATCTTGCAAAAACGAGGAAGATGCTCAATGTTAGAATTAAAAGATTTCGAGGCAGCTGCGGACCGACTGAAAAACGTCATCCACAACATTCCGCTGTCTACGTCCTGCACCTTCTCCGCCATGACCGGCGCAGAGGTTTATCTGAAGTACGAAAACCAGCAGAAGACCGGCTCCTTTAAGGTGCGCGGTGCTTACAATAAGATTATGAAGCGCTTCGCTGAGGGCGACCTGCACGCCGTTGTTGCGTCCTCTGCGGGCAACCATGCACAGGGCGTTGCCTTTGCGGCAACCGCTGCCGGTGTAAAATCCACCATCGTTATGCCGCGTTCCGCGCCGATCGCCAAGGTTTCCGCAACCCAGGGCTACGGTGCCGAGGTTGTTCTGGCGGGCAACATTTACGATGAAGCCTATGCCAAGGCGTGCGAGATCTGCGAGGAGACCGGCGCAGAGTTCATCCACCCGTTTGACGATGAGGATGTTATGGCGGGTCAGGGCACCATCGCGCTGGAAATCCTGCGCGACCTGCCGGGCGTTGACATGATCTTCGTTCCGGCCGGCGGCGGCGGACTGATCTCCGGCGTGGCTGCCTGCGCAAAGCAGATCAACCCGCGCATCCAGATCATCGGCGTACAGGCTGAGGGCGCACCGGCGATCGCAAATTCGTTCCGCACCGGCGAGCGCACTCCGTCCGATACCGTGCACACCATCGCTGACGGTATCGCCGTAAAGACCCCGGGCGAAAAGACCTTTGAGTATATCAAGCAGTATGTGGACCGCGTTGTCACGGTTTCCGATGACGAGATCGCTTCCGCTGTTCTGCTGCTGCTCGAGCGCTGCAAGCAGGTCGTTGAGACCTCGGGTGCGGCTCCGCTTGCGGCTGTACTCAACAACAAGGTGGATGTAAAGGGCAAAAAGGTCGTATGCGTGCTGTCCGGCGGCAATATCGACGTTTCGTTCATCCACAAGATCGTCGAAAAGGGCTTGATTACCCGCTGCCGTCAGCTGAAGTTCTCTGTGCTCATGCCGGATGCACCGGGCGCACTCGAGCATTTCTCGCACATCGTTGCACAGCAGAATGCCAATATCATCCTGTTCCAGCATGACCGCGTACAGACGGACCTCGAGATCGGCGAGGCGATTATCCATGTCGTCTGTGAGGTCGGCGGCGTTGACCACGCCAAGCGCCTCATCGATACCCTCACCGATGATGGCTATAAGGTGTTTACTTCGCAGATTTGATAAAAATGCAATGAAATTACAGCGTTCCGCTTGGATAGAGCGGGGCGCTGTTCTTTTTTTCGGAATAATGGAGGATGGAAAATGGAGAATGGAGAATGAACGCTGGGGTTTAACCTTCTTCGCATTGCGATATCACCGTATGAAATGTATACCGTAGGGTGCGCCGAGGTGAATTGCGGCGTAGCCGCAAGAGAAGGTGCCCTGGGGTATGACCTCGGCGCACCATTTGTAAATTCATCGGCAAACGCATACCCGTAGGGGAGCACAGTGTGCTCCCGCGTTATGGTTAACCGGGTGCGTGGCCGTTCCCTGCACAGGCTTCGGTCGTGCTGCGGGCGAACAATGTTCGCCCCTACGGTTACGCACGTTACAATCGTTAGAGACGGTGCGCCGAGGTCGGCGCACCCTACGGTATACATTTCATGTAATACCAAACCCGGAGAAACGCCGTAAACCGTATCGTTCATTTTCCATTCTCCATTCTCCATTTTCAATTACGCCTGCCTCCTCACTCCTGCCTGAATCAGTGACAAATGTAATATTGACAAATAAATAACGATGTGCTATTATCTCAGCGTGATAAGGAATGAAAAAACAGGTGGACGTTTTATCGCATTATTTGCCTTAAAACGGATAGAATAATAAAACCACGCATACAGTCAATCGCAGAAAGGAAGCATTACGCTATGGCAGCACACATCAACGACGAAATGCTGAACAAAATGGACGCATACTGGCGGGCGGCAAATTATCTTGCAGCCGGTCAGCTTTACCTGCTCGATAACCCGCTGCTCAAGGAGCCGCTGAAGCCCGAGCACATCAAGAAGAAGATCGTCGGTCACTGGGGCACGGTGCCCGGTCAGAACCTGATTTACGTTCATCTGAACCGCATCATCAAGCAGTATAATCTGGATATGATCCTGCTGTCCGGTCCGGGTCACGGCGGCAACTTCTTCGTGGCGAACACTTATCTCGAGGGCACTTACAGCGAGGTTTACCCGAACATCAGCGAGGACACCGAGGGCATGAAGCGCCTGTTCAAGCAGTTCTCGTTCCCGGGCGGCATTGCCAGCCACGTTGCCCCGGAGACCCCGGGCTCCATCCACGAGGGCGGTGAACTGGGTTATTCTCTGGCGCACGGCTTCGGTGCGGTGCTGGATAACCCCGACCTGATCGCAACCGTGGTTGTCGGTGACGGCGAGGCGGAGACCGGCCCGCTGGCAACCTCGTGGCACGGCAACAAGTTCCTCAATCCGGTGACGGACGGCGTTGTTCTGCCGATCCTGCACCTGAACGGCTACAAGATCTCCAACCCGACCCTGCTGTCGCGTATTCCCGAAGAGGAGCTGCGCAAAATGCTCGAGGGCTGCGGCTGGAAGCCGTATTTCGTCGAGGGCGATGAGCCGATGAAGGTACACCGCGCACTGGCGGACACGCTCGACACCGTAACCGAGGAAATCCTCGCTATCCGCAAGCACGCCCGCGAGACCGGCGACACGACCCGTCCAATCTATCCGATGATCGTGCTGCGCACCCCGAAGGGCTGGACCGGCCCGAAGAACGTGGACGGCAAGCAGATCGAGGGCAGCTTCCGCGCGCATCAGGTGCCGCTGATGATGGACAGCCCGGAGCACCTGCCCATGCTCGAGCAGTGGCTGCGCAGCTACCATCCGGAGGAGCTGTTCGACGAAAACGGCAAGCTGATTCCCGAACTCAAGGCGCTGGCGCCGACCGGCGAGCACCGCATCGGCGCAAACCCGCACGCCAACGGCGGTCTGCTCATGCACCAGCTGCGCCTGCCGGATTTCCGTGATTACGGACTGAATGTTCCGGCTCCGGGCAGTGTTGAGGGGCAGGATATGATCGAGCTTGGCGCTTATGTCCGCGATGTCATCAAGCTGAACATGGACAGCCGCAACTTCCGCGTATTCGGCCCGGACGAGACCATGTCCAACCGCCTGAGCCACATTTTCGAGGTCACCGACCGCGAGTGGAACGCCGATCGTCTGGACACCGACGAATTCCTGTCCGCAAGCGGCCGCGTGATGGACGGCATGCTGTCCGAGCACATGTGCGAGGGTTGGCTTGAGGGCTATCTGCTGACCGGCCGTCACGGCTTTTTCGCAAGCTATGAGGCGTTCATCCGCATTATCGACTCGATGGCGGCACAGCACGCCAAGTGGCTCAAGGTCTGCAACGGCCTGCCGTGGCGTCAGCCGATCGCGTCGCTCAACCTGATTCTGGCTTCCAACGTATGGCAGCAGGACCACAACGGCTTTACCCATCAGGACCCGGGTTTCCTTGACCACATCGCCAACAAAAAGGCGGATGTTGTCCGTCTGTACCTGCCGCCCGATGCAAACTGCCTGCTCAGCTGCTTCGATCACTGCATCAAGAGCCGCAACTATGTCAACGTCATCGTGGCTTCCAAGCATCCGCGTCCGCAGTGGCTGACCATGGAGCAGGCTGTGCAGCACTGCACCCAGGGCATCGGCATCTGGGAGTGGGCGTCCAACGATCAGGGCGCAGAACCGGACGTTGTTATGGCGTGCTGCGGCGAGACGCCGACGCTCGAAACGCTGGCTGCCGTATCCATCCTGCGGGAAGAGCTGCCCGAACTCAAGGTTCGCGTTGTCAACGTGGTTGACCTGATGAAGCTGCAGCCCGAGCGGGAGCATCCGCACGGCCTGTCCGACGCCGAGTACGACATGCTGTTCACCAAGGATAAGCCGATCATCTTCGCCTTCCACGGCTACCCGACGCTCGTTCATGAGCTGACCTACCGCCGTCATAACCGCAACCTGCACGTTCGCGGCTACAGGGAGGAGGGCACCATCACCACGCCGTTCGATATGCGCGTGCAGAATGATATCGACCGCTTCCACCTCGTCAAGGACGTTCTGCTGCGCTTGCCGCAGCTTGGCAACCGCGGCGCGTACCTCTACCAGAAGATGAGCGATAAGCTGGTGCAGCATCAGCAGTATATCACCGAGTACGGTGAGGATATGCCGGAAGTCCGCGAGTGGAAATGGGACAAATAATTAGGAATGAGTAATTAGGAATTAGTAATTACGCAGCGGGAGAATCTTCCGCAGGGGCGCACATTGTGCGCCCTTTTCCTTTGTATAGGCATAAAATGTTGAAAAGATTATAAAATGGCAGAGATGCAACCGTAGGGTGCGACGACCTCGGCGCACCGCATGTAAATTCATCGGCAGCGGTTATCCCGTAGGGGAGCACAGTGTGCTCCCGCGTTGATGTTCAATGGATGCGCGGGCGAACAATGTTCGCCCCTGCGGTTACGCATGTGCAGACGGTTTACACGGTGCGCCGAGTCGGCGCACCCTACGGTAAGGCTTTCTATCACGTCAATTACTAACTTCTAATTCCTAATTACTAATTACTAATTATGCTTGACATGCCGTCTGGTTCGTGTTATTATCTAACTGTACTAAAACACACAGTACAGTTGATACACTCTCAAATCAACAAAAGGAAAGGAGGCGCGTCAGGTGATTAAAATCGACTATCGGGATGCCCGCCCCATCTATGAACAGGTGGTGGACGGCATTGAGGGACTGGCTCTGCGTGGGGCACTGCCAGCGGACACCCAGCTGCCCAGTGTACGGCAGCTTGCGATGGAACTGTCGATCAACCCGAACACAATACAGCGCGCTTACGGAGAGCTGGAACGCCGCGGTGTGATTTACGCCGCAAAAGGACGGGGAAATTTTATATCGGACAATGCAGCGGCGCTGCGTTCCCAGAGGCTTAACGAACTGGGTGAGCAGATTACCGCACTGGCCGGTCAGGCGCGCTCACTCGGGGCGACCGAGGAGCAGCTGCGCGGCTGGGTAGAGAGGAAAGGAGAGAGCGAAACATGATTACGGCAACCAACGCGACCAAGCGGTTTGAGGACATCACGGCGGTCGATCACATCTGCGCGGAAGTCAAGGACGGTTCGGTCTACGGCCTGATCGGCTCGAACGGCGCGGGCAAGTCCACGTTCCTGCGCATGCTGGCCGGCATTTTGCAGCCGGATGAGGGCACGGTGCAGATCGACGGAGCGGACATTTTCGAGAATATTGCAATGAAGGAACGGTTTTTCTTCATCTCGGATGAGCAGTTTTTTTTCCCGAACAGCACACCGAAGGAAATGAAAAACTACTATAAGCGCTTTTACAGCAAATTCGATGAAGCGCGCTACCGCAAGCTGATGAACGGCTTTGGTCTGGACGAAAACCGCAAGCTGCGGACGTTCTCCAAGGGCATGAAAAAGCAGGTTTCGGTCATCTGCGGCGTATGCAGCGGCACGGACTACTTATTCTGCGATGAGACGTTCGACGGTCTCGACCCGGTCGTTCGCCAGACGGTAAAGAGCCTGTTTGCCGAGGATGTAGCGGACAGAGGTCTGACGCCCATCATCGCCTCGCACAACCTGCGTGAGCTGGAGGACATCTGCGACCATGTCGGTCTGCTGCATCGCGGCGGCATCCTGTTCTCGCGCGATCTGGACGACATGAAGCTCGGCATGTACAAAATGCAGTGCATTTTCCCGAATCCGCTGCCGGATTCCGCGTGGGAAGGCTTTGACATTCTGCACAAGGAGCAGCGCGGCTCGCTGTACACTATTACGGCGCGCGGCAGCCGGGAAGAGCTGCTCGCCAGGGTGAATGCGCTGAACCCGACCTTCTGCGAAATGCTCCCGCTGACGCTGGAGGAAATCTTTATCAATGAAACGGAGGTGGCAGGCTATGATGTCAAGAAACTCCTGTTCTAAGGGTCTCGTGCGGGATTGCATGAAACGCAATCTGTGGGCTATCGTGCTGTCCACGGTGGGATTCTTTATGGCGCAGCTGCTGCCGGTGATTATTACGGCGCAGCACAGCCTGGCGGAACATAAGCAGGATCTGGCCAATCTGAGTGCGGCCGATGCCGCGGCAAGCTGGCAAGGCTATGTGGAGAGTGTCGGTGAGATGCTCGGCGGACAGAATATGTTTGTCAAGCTGGCCGTCATCATTCTGGCGGTCACCTGCGGTGTGAGCATGTTCGCGTACCTGCACAATCGCCGCAAGGTGGATTTCTATCACAGCCTGCCGATTTCGCGCAGCCGCCTGTTCGCGGTAAACTACGCGACCGGTGCGCTGTGTGCGCTGGTGCCGTACCTCGTGCTGCATGCGCTGAGCATTGTCAGTGCATGTGCGATGGGCTTCGGTGAGGTGGTCAACGCATCGCTCATCGGCGTGATCGCGTCCAACGTCATTTTCTTCTTCCTGCTGTACGCGATGGCGGCTGTTACGACCATCCTGTGCGGCAACACGGTCATCACGCTGCTGCTCGGTCTGTGGGTGTACTTCGGACCGACGCTCGTAACCGCACTGTGGCAGGGTCTCAAGAGCATGTTCTTCCAGACCTATGTGATGGATGCTTCCATGACTTCGCTGTTGTTCGGCAACAAGTTTGCACCGCTGATTCAGTATTTCGGCGTAAACGGCACGAAAATGCATAGCTGGGCAGTGGAGCCTATCTGTGCGATGGATTACTCCGCCGGGCTGCAGGAGTCGAGTGCTATCGGTCTGCTGATCGGCTATGCGGTTGCGGCGATCGTTATCACCGCACTGGCACTGTTCCTGTTCCGCATCCGAAAGAGTGAGCGGGCGGGCACGGCACTGGCATTCAACCCGATCAAGCTGCCCGTCAAGATTATTATCTGCGTGGTTATGGGTACGGCGTTCGCTGAGATTTTCAAAATGCTGGTCTACGAATCCGAGCTGTGGTTCTGGGTCGGTCTGGTGCTCGGCACGGTCATTTTCCACTGCGTGGTGGAGATTATTTATGCGTTCGACTTCCGCGCCATCTTCCGCAAGCCGCTGCAGATGGTTATCATTCTGGCGGTGCTGGCAGTTGGTCTGCTGCTGATGCAGAAGGATGTATTCGGCTATGATAAATGGCTGCCGGATGAGGGCAGCATTGCAGCGGCAGCGCCGATGGGTTACGTCGGTGAATCGGCACTGCTCAGTGAGCCGGAAAACATCGCGGCAGCGCGGCAGCTGGCGGCGCTCGGCGTGGAAAGCCTGAATAATACGGATGAAAATGCACAGAAGGAGTGCATCACCGTCACTTTCAAGCTGAAGAACGGCAAGGTGAAGAGCCGTTCGTATGAGCTGCCGGCCACAGACGAAGTGTTCACGCTCAAAAAGCAGATTTACCAGTCCGCAGAGTACAAGCAGAAGGCGTGGTCGCTGTTTGCGCTCGGCGAGGTCAACGAGGGTTACCACCGCAACATTGTTTTCTACACCAACGGTGACGGCTACAACGGCGTCGGCACACTCAGCGACTCGCAGAAGGCGCAGGAGATCATTGACACGCTCAAGGCAGAGACGCTGACCCACACCGGTGATGCCATGCCGGTGCTGCGCATGGAATTCTCGCAGCAGAACAACGACGATTATTACAGCGAGGGTGCCGTATGCGTGACCGACAAGGACGTAAAGACGCTTGCACTCATCAAAAAGTACGCCAATATCGTTCCCAAGGCTGTCAGCGCGGAAAACGTAAAGTCGGTTGCGCTGAGCATCTATCTGCCGGATAAAGACTGCTGGCAGGGCGTGCAGGTGACCGACAAGGCGGATATTGATGCGCTGCTCAAAAACGCGATCAGCATTGACGTAATGAATCTGTACGGCAGCAATGCGATGGCGTACGGCATCATGCAGCGGTTCAACAGCTGCAGCGTGTCTGTGCCCTGTAAGGCTGAAAACGGCGATGAGTGGGACATAAACGTAGGCTACATCGAAGAGGATTATCCGAAGGATATCATCGAGAAATACCGTGCGCAGGCTGAGAAGGACGCGAAAAACGGCGTCGTGTCTGCACAGGACGGTGATGTTGCCTATACAACGGAAGTGGCTGTCGGATAAGCAAGCGCGGTATCATCTGTTTCCACTCGGGCTGTTCCTGCCGCTGTTCTGGCAGTGGTTCGAGCGGGCAGCACCGCTTGCCTGCTGGATCGTCATCATCGCGGCAAGTACAATATCCGATCTGCTGATTCTGTGGTAGGAGACAGCGGGTCGCAGGATAGAGAGTAATATACGGAAAACAGGCACACCGAGAGGTGTGCCTGTTTTGGGGTTAACGGGTGAAAATGCTCGTAAAAATGAAAAACGCCGTGTTGGCGTTGAATTGACGGGGTTCGACAGAATATGATATAATGCAGATGGACGCTGTTGCATAGTAGCGGTCAGACCCACATTCCTTCCCGTGGTCAGCGGCAGGAAGGAGGTGGCGCGCGTGCAGAAAAAGGCTTGGAAACTCCTTGTGTGTGCAGTAATCGTGCTGTACATTTTCTGTATAAAAGCGCATTGACCGCTCGGATTAGGCCCCGGAGCGGTCAATGACTTTTAGTTGTTGATCAGTTAAGGGTCTGACTGCTGTGACAGCGTCCCTTGTGTTCATTATAACATATGCTTGGGTTTTGTCAAGTGATGAAACCGGAGCGCTTGTTTGGCTTTCGGATTGGGCGCGTGCCTGCCGGGATTGGCTATTGCCGCCCATGGTCGCACTGCCACACGCGTGCCTGCCCGTACGGTGGTGGATTCGCTTTGCTGCGGGAACAACCATTAAATATTTTAGAGGTTGTCGGCCTACGGGCAAGCCACGCCGGTTGAAACGTGCCACCGGCACGTTTCTAAGAGCCGACGCTCCGT
>OLQX01002837.1_pt1 | contig 10770 bp, 7 predicted proteins | sample 1672581 | NCBI WGS metagenome assembly OLQX01 (sample SAMEA3136701, study PRJEB25190) | human gut metagenome | reverse complement strand
GAGATGGTGGGATTCGAACCCACGTGCCCGATTAAGGACAAAACGATTTCGAGTCGTTCTCGTTACGACCGCTTCGATACATCTCCAAGTATATTTTCATGGCGAATTTACGATTTGTATATCGCAAATCGACCTTGAAACTTGGAACAGTTGCTGTTAGAATATTGTTAGAAAACGCATCGTTCAGACAGGTTCTGAAGCCTGTCAGGACATCGAAATTGACGTTCCCTCGTGTGATATGGAGACATCCGGCGAAGCATCCACTTGGATTTCGAGTCGTTCTCGTTACGACCGCTTCGATACATCTCCATATATTAGCCTTTACAGTATAGCAAAAAAGCGGTTTTCCGTCAACACTTTTCTCCCGTTACGGCACGGCACGGCTGCAAGCCATACGCAGCCGTGCCGTTTTGCGTTTTTGGGGCAGAAAGCGCGGTTTCTTTGCAAAAAAGGCTGTTCTTTTGGGCGGGAGCCGAGTATAATAGGAACGATATTTTTCAAATTTGAAGTATAGAGGAGAGCATTCCAATGGCACAGGCAAAACAAGATATGGGCACCGGCAGCATCAAAAAGCTGATGCTGCAGCTCATGATCCCCGCCGTGGTGGCGCAGGTGGTGAACCTGCTGTATAACATCGTGGACCGCATTTACATCGGCCACATTGCGGGCATTGGCGCGGCAGCGCTGACCGGCGTGGGGCTGTTCACACCCATTCTGATGCTGCTGAACGCTTTTGCCATGCTGGTGGGCGCGGGCGGCGCGCCGCGCACCGCCATTGCTCTGGGGCAGGGGGACAGACAGCAGGCCGAAAAGATCGTCTCCAACAGCTTTACCATGCTGATGTTCTTTGCCGTGGTGCTGACCATTGGCTTCTATGCCGGGGCACCGGTGCTGCTGCGGCTGTTCGGTGCCAGCGATGCCACCCTGCCGTACGCCCTGAGCTACAGCCGCATCTACATTGCAGGCTCGGTGTTCGTGCTGGTGGTGCTGGGCATGAACCCTTTTATCACCACGCAGGGCTTTGCCAAGACCAGTATGCTTACCACCGTGATCGGCGCGGTGATCAACATTATCCTCGACCCCATCCTGATCTTCGGGTTCGGGCTGGGCGTGCGGGGTGCGGCCATTGCCACGGTGCTCAGTCAGGCCGTGGGTGCGGCATGGATCATCCGCTTTCTCACCGGCAAAAAGACCATCCTGCGCCTGCGCAGAGACTACCTGCGCCCGGAAAAGCAGATCATTCTGCCGGTGCTGGCGCTGGGCATCTCTTCGTTTGTGATGCTCTCCACCGAAAGCCTGCTTTCCATCAGCTTCAGCTCCAGTCTGGCGCGGTACGGCGGCGATGTGGCTGTGGGTGCCATGACCGTCATCACCAGCGCATCCCAGCTGTGCACGCTGCCCATTCAGGGCATCTGTCAGGGCGGACAGCCGGTGATGAGCTTCAACTTCGGCGCAGGCAAGAAGGCCCGCGTCAAGGAAGCCTTCCGTTTTCAGCTGACGCTGTGCGGGGCCTACACCTGCTTGTTCTGGCTGTTGATGATGCTGTTTCCCGGCGCGGTGGCAGGCATTTTCACCTCGGACACCGCACTGATCCAGTACACCACGTGGGCCATGCGCATTTACATGGCGGGCATTTTTGCCATGGGCTTCCAGATCGCCTGCCAGCAAAGCTTTATGGCGCTGGGGCAGGCTAAGGTCAGCCTGCTGCTGGCCTGCCTGCGCAAGATCATTCTGTTGATCCCCCTCATCTTCATTCTGCCGCACGTTCTGCCGAACCCGGTGTTCGGCGTGTTTCTGGCCGAGCCGGTCAGCGACATTCTGGCCGCCACCATCACCACCATCACCTTCTTTGCCCGGTTCGATAAGATCCTCGACCGCGGTGCCGCAAGAATCTGACAAAGAGCTTTTTCTGCACAGTTATCAACCCCATCAAAATCCTTTTAGCTTGTATCTGATATCAGCCCACCTATCATAAACCTTGCATCATTCTGTAACACTATGTAATCTTTTGTTTTTTCGCAATTATCCAGCTGACGAAACATGTTCCATGTGATATACTATTTTCAAGTAATTCGCATTTACATCAAAAGGGAGGCTCCGATATCATGGCCCTGCAAAAACTATGCAATTGAACCCATGAAAACCTTTTTGGATGGTCAATATTCCATTCCAAATTATCAGCGGGAATATTCCTGGGAGGAAAATGAAATTCAGGATTTTCTGAATGATCTGGAGGATACCTGTGCCAATCCGAGCACCATTCACTTTTTCGGGCAGATCGTAGTTCACAATGATGAGGACTCCCAAACAAAATTCATTATTGATGGGCAGCAGCGCACAATTACATCCATGATTTTTGTGCACTCTCTTCAGCTTTTGTACGAAAATCTATATTTTACCACTCAATATCATCCTGCATCAAAAAAGGAAGTTCTATTGTCCAATTATGTAGGAGAATACTCTGATGAGGAAAAAAGCCTTCATCTCATCCTTAGTGAAGCGGATAATCCTTACTTTATTCAAACCATAACTGCTAGACAGCCGTCTGGTTCCAAAGAAACGAAAAAGTCCTGGGAAAGAATCCGAAAAGCATTCAAGACTATTTATGAATATCTTGATTCGCACTGCCAGGACGCTTCCGATACTTCCAAGAAAATGGATTGCCTTAACCGATACTTCGAGGCCTTCTTCGAGCGGTTCAAAGTCATGTATATTGAGGCCACCAAGCTGGAAGAAGCTTTTATCATTTTTGAAACATTGAATGCTCGCGGAAAAGACCTTGAAACAGCAGATTTACTCAAAAATTTTGTTTTCAGCAAGTCAAAAGATGTGGATGACACTCAGAAAAAATGGAATTCCATTGTAGACAACCTGGATAAAATTGATACAACCAATTATATCCGACATTATTGGAACTCTTCTCATAAATTCATTCGCAAAAACGACTTATACCGGGAAATTGTAAAATTCATCAAGACCCCTGCTGATGTGTCAGCTTTTCTCGATAGTCTTGAAAATTGTTCTCAATTCTACCATGACATTGCATTTCCGGAGGAAAACGTTGATTTTACAGACGATAAATTGATCTCTTGTCTAAAGAATCTCAAAATCCTCAAGGCCAAAACTTTTTACCCGATTTTGCTTGCAATGAAACAGGCGAAAGAATCCTATTCTGAAAAAGACCTCTTGACCGTCGCCGAAACCATTGAAGTCTATGTTTTTCGTAATTTTACAATCTGCGGAAAGGTTGCCAACACCGGTGAACGATTCTTTTCTGAGATCGCTCTCCGGATTTACGGTGATCTAAATTCCGTTACCGCCATCTGTAAAGAAATCCGAAAATCAATTGTCCCAGACGATGAGTTCACTGCTGCTTTCAATACCTGGTCAGGTTCCAACCGTGAAATTATTCGCTATATCCTGAGAAAAATCAACAAACAATTATCTCCAACAGATGAATTGAATCTCAACAACAGCGATGTTCACATCGAACATGTAATGCCAATTGAAAACAGTAAATGGAAAATCCCGGAAGATACTCACAATGAGTATCTTTGGCGGTTGGGAAACCTCACGCTTTTAAGCGGAAAGCTGAATATCCAGATTTCCAATGAGGTTTTTCCAATTAAAGTGTCAGAATATGCCAAATCAAAAATTGACCTTAATAAATCGCTGTGCACCTGCAGCGATGGTACTCCGCGCACAAAATGGATCGTTCCCGATGATATTGATATCCGTCAAAAATATTTTTCGGATTATGCACTCATAATCTGGCACATCCATTAAACAACTTTTCTATTCAATCAATAAAACAACGCGGCCCCCATACATGAAAAGGGAGCCGCGTTGTTTTTTATTCCGGTTTTATTTCCCCGCCAGAAGAATGGCCAGCACGGCTTTCTGCACGTGCAGGCGGTTCTCGGCTTCGTCGAAAATCTCCGGTGCGTGCTGCTCGAACACCGCCGAGGAGATCTCCTCACCCCGGTGGGCGGGCAGGCAGTGCAGCACCATGACATCGGGCTTTGCGCTTTCCAGCAGCTTGTTTGTGAGCTGGTAGCCCACGAAATCCCGCAGGCGCTGCTCACTTTCCGGCGTGCCGGGCTTGGCGGTGTTCCACACAGCCGTTGCCACCACATCGGCGTCCTGAACGCCCTCGGCAGGGTCTGCGGTCAGGTGGAAGGCGCTGCCGTACTTGTGGGCGAACATCAGCACATCCGCCGCCGGGCGGTAGCTCTGCGGGCAGACGCAGGTGACCTGCATCCCCGCCAGCAGTCCGCCCACGATGAGGCTGTTTGCCATGCTGCTGCCGTCGCCGACAAAGCAGAGCTTCCGGCCCGCAAGGCTGCCCCGGCGCTCTCGAATGGTCATCAGGTCGGCCAGAACCTGGCAGGGATGGGCGTAATCCGTCAGGCCGTTGATCACCGGCACACCGGCCAGCTCGGCAAACTCTTCCAGATCGCTCTGGCGGTAGGTGCGCCACACCACGCAGTCGTAGTAGCGGCCCAGCACCCGGGCGGTGTCCTTGAGGGGCTCACCGCGCCCGGCCTGCAGCTCGGCGGTGTTCATGTAGTTGCCCAGACCGCCCAGCTGGTACACACCCACCTCAAAGCTGGTGCGGGTGCGGGTGGATGCCTTGGAGAACATCAGGGCAACCGTCTTTCCTGCCAGCAGCGGGGCCGTGCCGCCCAGCTTCTGCTGTGCCTTGAGTTGATCGGCCACATCCAGAATGTGGGTCAGCTCGGCAGGGGAGAGGCCGCTCATTTTCAGCAGATTTTTCATGCCTGCTCCTTCGGAGCCGTCGGCTCCATCTTGCCCAGCACATCGCTCAGGATCTCCAGCGCCATGTCCACATCATGCTCGCTGAGGGTCAGCGGCGGCAGCAGGCGCAGGCGGGTCTTGGCTGTCAGCACCAGCAGGCCCGCTTCGCGGCAGGCGGCCAGCACATCTGCGGCCTTGAGGTCGTAGAACTCGATGCCCACCATCAGGCCGATACCGGAAATGCTCTTGACATGGGGCAGCTTTGCGATGCCTGCGCGCAGCTGGACGGCACGCTCGTTGACATTGGCAAGGAAGCTCTGGTCCATGCGGTCCACCACCACGTTGGCACCGGCGCAGACCACCGGGTTGCCGCCGAAGGTGGAGCCATGGGTGCCGGGGCCCATGCCCTCGGCTACCTTTTCGTTCATCAGCACTGCGCCGATGGGCAGGCCGCCGCCCAGACCCTTGGCCAGCGTGACCACGTCCGGCTTGAGGTTGTAGTGCTCGCAGCACAGGAAGGTGCCGGTGCGGCCCACGCCGGTCTGCACCTCGTCCACGATGAGCACAAGGTCTTTTTCGTCACAGAGCTTGCGCACGGCCTGCACGTAGTCCGGGTCCAGCGCCATCACGCCGCCCTCGCCCTGAATGAGTTCCAGCATCACGGCGCAGGTGGTGCGGTCCACCAGCTCCTCCAGCGCTTCGATATCGCCTGCCGGAGCATACAGGAAGCCTTCGTTGAAGGGGCCGAAGTAGTTGTGGAACACCTCCTGACCGGTGGCGGTCAGGGTGGCGATGGTGCGGCCGTGGAAGCTGTTCACCAGCGTGATGACCGTGGTACGGTCCTTGCGGTAGTGGTCCACGCTGTACTTGCGCGCGGCCTTAATGGCACCCTCGTTGGCCTCGGCACCGGAGTTGCCAAAGAACACCTTGCTCATGCCGGTGCGCTTGCACAGCTTTTTGGCCAGCTTGCCGCAGGGCGCGGTGTAGTAAAGGTTAGAGGTATGCTGCAGCTTGTGGGCCTGCTCCGAGACGGCTTCGGCCCAGTCCAGATCACAGTAGCCAAGGCTGTTCACGCCAATGCCGCTGGTAAAATCCAGATACTGCTGGCCCTCGGGGCCTGCGGCGCGCAGGCCGTGGCCTTTTTCCAGCACAATAGGGTTGCGGTTATAGGTGTGCAGGACGTATTCGTTGTCCCGCTTGATGACTTTTTCAGAATCCATAGGTGTACCCTCCTGTGAACAGAAAACCCTCTCAGGCGCTTTCGCGCCAGAAAATGCTGGCAAAGGCTTGAGAGGGTCATTTTTCTTATTATACCGCCTGCACGGCACCGGCGCAATGCTTATTCGCGGTGGCTGCGGCGGTAAAAGCGGGTGCCGGAGCCGCGGTTGGAGAACAGCTCCAGCAGGATGGAGTGGGGCACGCGGCCATCGATGATGACCGCCTCGTGCACGCCCTGATAGATGGCATCGGCCATGCCGCCGATCTTGGGGATCATGCCGCCCGCAATGATGCCGGCGGACTTATAGCCCTCGATCTCGGACACCTCCACCTCGGGGATGAGGGTGCTCTCGTCGTCCTTATCCCGCAGCAGGCCCGCGATATCGGTCATGGATACCAGCTTCTCCGCTTTCAGCGCAATCGCGATCTGCGCAGCGGCGGTGTCGGCGTTCACGTTGTAGGCCTGACCCAGATCGTCCATGCCCACCGTGGCGATCACGGGGATGAAGCCGCCGTCCAGCAGGCTTGCGATCAGGGTGGCGTCCACATGCACGATCTCGCCCACATGGCCCAGCTGGGGGTCCAGCTCGGTGCAGCGCAGCATCTGGCCGTCCATGCCGCACAGGCCCACGCCGCGGCCGCGCAGCTTGGCAACCAGATCTTTGTTCACCTTACCGGCCAGCACCTGCTGCACGATCTCCATGGTGGCATCGTCAGTCACGCGCAGACCGTTTGCGAAATGGCTCTCCACACCCACCTTTTTCAGCATCTCGTTGATGGCCGGGCCGCCGCCGTGCACCAGCACCACGCGCACACCCAGCAGGGTAAGGGTGACCAGATCGTTCATGACGGCATTTTTCAGTTCTTCGTTGATCATGGCATTGCCGCCGTACTTTACCACCATGGTCTTTCCGTGATACTTCTGGATGTAGGGTGTCGCCTCAGAGAAAAGGCGCGCCATTTCTTCGTTTTTCATAAGATTTCCTCTGAACCCTCTCAGTCAATGCCTTGCGGCATTGCCAGCTCCCCCGAGAGGGGGAGCTTTTGCCGGACGGGTCACTTTATTTCATAAAATCAGCTGCTTGTCGTTCGTTTTAAGCTCCCCCTTCGGGGGAGCTGGCGCGCAGCGCCTGAGAGGGTTATCAGGTGCGGTAGTCGCCGTTGATCTTGACGTAATCGTAGGTCAGATCGCAGCCCCATGCCTTTGCGGATGCATCGCCGGTGCCCATGTCCACCTTGACCAGCACATCGTGCTCAGCCAGCACCTTGGCGGCCTCCTCCTCGCTGTAGGGGTGGTAGGCGGCGTTTTCGCACACATACACCTCACCGGCCTTGCTGGAAAGCCACACGCAGACCTTATCAATGGAGAAATCGCCGGGGGTGTAGCCGATGGCGCATAGGATGCGGCCCCAGTTGGCATCGCGGCCAAACACCGCTGCCTTGAACAGGTTGGAGCACACCACGCTGCGGCTGACGGCACGGGCGGTCTTCAGGTCGGGGGCGTGGGTCACTTCGCAGGTGATGAGGTGGGTGGCACCCTCGCCGTCACCGGCGTGCTCGGCACACATGTGCTCTGCAATGGCGGTGAGCGCGGCAACAAAGGCTTCGTAGTCCGCGTTCTCCTCGCAGATCTCCGGGTTGCCTGCAAGGCCGGAAGCCATGATGATCAAGGTATCGTTGGTGGAAGTGTCCAGATCCACGCTCATCTGGTTGTAGGTGCCGGGCACCACGGTCTTGAGGGCCTTTTCCAGCAGGATGGGTGAGACGGCGGCATCGGTGGTGTAGAAGGCCAGCATGGTTGCCATGTTGGGGGCGATCATGCCGCTGCCCTTGCCAATGGCACCCACCGTGCAGGTCTTGCCGCCCAGCTCGAACTGGATGGCGTATTCCTTTTTGTGGGTGTCGGTGGTCATGATGGCGGTGGCGGCATCGGTGCTGCCCTGCTCGTCCGCAGCCAGCTTTGCGGCGGCGGCAGGGATGCCCCGGGCAAAGGGGTCGATGACCATGGGCTGACCGATGACACCGGTGGAAGCGGGCAGAACGTCCTGCGGGTCGATGCCCAGCTCCTTGCCCACCAGCTCACAGCATTCTTCGGCCAGAGCCACGCCGTTGGCGGCGCAAGTGTTGGCGTTGCCGCTGTTCACGATGATTGCCTGTGCGTAGCCGTCCTTCAGGTGGGCGCGGTCCACCTTGATGGGTGCGCCGCAGACCTTGTTGGTGGTGTACACACCGGCGGCGGCGCAGCGCACGTCCGCCTTGATGAGTGCCAGATCGTATTTTTCTGCATGGTTTGCGCGGATGCCGCAGTGCACGCCAGCCGCTGCAAAGCCCTTGGGCGCGCAGATGCCGCCCGCAACTTCTTGATACTGCATAATGATCTTCCTTTCCCACAGGACGAACCCTCTCAGTCAATGCCTTGCGGCATTGCCAGCTCCCCCAAAAGGGGGAGCTTTTCAGCAAGAGGGAAACCTTATCTTTTTGCCAAAAGCTCCCCCTTCGGGGGAGCTGTCACCGTCAGGTGACTGAGAGGGTTTTCTTTTTTATTCCAACCCTTCGGTCTCTTCCAGCCCCAGCATCAGGTTCATGCACTGGACGGCCGCGCCGGAAGAGCCTTTGCCCAGATTATCGAACAGGGAGACCAGCATCATCTGGTCGCCTGCAGCGTTCACGGTCATGTACAGCTCCATGCGGTCGGTGCCGGCCATGGCGTTCGAGTACAGGCCGTTCTCCGGCAGGGTCTCGTTCAGCCCGTGCACCTTGATGGTGGCGGCGTCCTGATAGTACCCGGCAATGCCTGCAGCCACCTGTTCGGCGGTGGTGCCCGCCAGCGTCAGATCCAGCGGCACCAGCACCTGCATCCCGCAGTAGTAATCGCACACCACGGGCACGAACATGGGGGTGTGGGCAAGGCCGCTGATCTTCTGCATTTCCGGCAGATGCTTATGGGCAAGGCCCAGACCGTAGCTCTTGGGTGCATCCAGCTTGCTGTGCGCCGGGCGATCAGCGCTCTCGTACTCGGCGATCATCTTTTTGCCGCCGCCGGAGTAGCCGGAGATGCCGGTGCAGCTGAAGGGATACTCTGCCGGTGCAAGGCCCAGCTCCACCAGCGGGCGGGCAATGCTGATAAAGCCGCTGGCATAGCAGCCGGGCACTGCCACGCGGCAGGAATTTTTGATTTTTTCCTTCTGGCCCGCCAGCTCCGGGAAGCCGTAGTCCCATGCGGCATCGGTGCGGAAGGCGGTGGAGGTGTCCAGCACCTTCACGTCCGGGCGCAGCAGGGGCATGACCTCTTTGGAAGCGGCATCCGGCAGGCAGAGGAAGGCGAGGTCGGCGGAGTTGATGACCTTCGCGCGCTCGTTCACATCCTTGCGGCCCTCTGCGGAAATGGAAAGCAGCTCGATCTCCGGGCGTTGTGCCAGACGGTCGGCAATGCACAGGCCGGTGGTGCCGGAAGAGCCATCAATAAAAACTTTCACGCTCATGCGTTCTTTTCCTCCCACGCATCCAGCTGTGCGTTTGCCAGTGCGATCTGGTTGTTCACGCTGGCTTCGCTGGGGCCGCCGTAGCTGGTGCGGCCCTCGCAGCACTTGACCAGATCAATGGCATCGTAGATATCGTTCTCGAACAGAGCGCTGTAGCCCTTGAACTCGTCGAGGGTCAGCTCTTCAAGGGTCTTGTCCTTTGCAATGCAGTCCGACACCATGCAGCCGGTCAGCTTGTAGGCATCGCGGAAGGGCATTCCCTTCTTGGTGAGGTAGTCGGCGCAGTCGGTGGCGTTGATAAAGCCCTTGGCGGCGGCGCGGCGCATGTTGGCCGGAATGGTCTTCATGGTATCCAGCATGGGAGTGACCGTCTTCAGGCACAGCTCCAGCGTATCCACTGCGTCGAAGATGGCTTCCTTATCCTCCTGCATGTCCTTGTTGTAGGCGAGGGGAATGCCCTTCATCATCACCAGCAGGGTGTTCAGGTCGCCGTAGACGCGGCCGGTCTTGCCGCGGATCAGCTCGGTAACATCGGGGTTCTTCTTCTGCGGCATGATGGAAGAGCCGGTGGTAAAGGCATCGTCCAGCTCAATGAACTTGAACTCCCAGCTGCACCAGAGGATGATCTCCTCGGAAAGCCGGGACAGGTGCATCATGCAGATGGAGATGGCATTGGCCAGCTCGATGCAGAAATCGCGGTCGGACACGCCGTCCAGACTGTTGGCACAGGGAGCCGCAAAGCCCAGCTTTTCGGCGGTGAACTGGCGGTCCAGCGGGTAGGTGGTGCCAGCCAGCGCGCCGCTGCCCAGCGGGCACTGTGCGTCCATGCGGGCGGTGGCATCCTCAAAGCGCTGCAGGTCGCGCAGCAGCATGGATGCATATGCCATCAGGGCGTGGCCAAAGGTGATGGGCTGGGCACGCTGCAGATGGGTGTAGCCGGGCATGACGGCGGTGGTGTTCTCACCGGCCTTTTTGCAGATGACCTTGATGAGCTCCACAATGTAGGCCTGCAGGGTGTGGCTGTAGTCCCGCAGGGTCAGGCGGATATCCAGCGCCACCTGATCGTTGCGGCTGCGGCCGGTGTGCAGCCGCTTGCCGGCGTCGCCGATGCGGGCGGTGAGGGTCTGCTCCACAAAGGTGTGCACATCCTCGGCACCCGGGTCGATCTCCAGCCTGCCGGCTGCCAGATCGTCGGCGATGGAAGCCAGACCGTTGAGGATGTCCTCACAGTCCTTTTCCGAGATGATGCCCTGCTTTGCCAGCATGGCGGCGTGCACGCCGCTGCCGCGCATATCCTGCGCGATCATGCGCT
>OLQX01002832.1_pt1 | contig 10787 bp, 9 predicted proteins | sample 1672581 | NCBI WGS metagenome assembly OLQX01 (sample SAMEA3136701, study PRJEB25190) | human gut metagenome | reverse complement strand
TACATCGAATGGGCGCGCAGCCAGGGCATCGGCGTGGGTCCGGGCCGCGGTTCGGCCGCAGGCGCCATCGTGGCGTACGCCATGGACATCACCGCGCTTGACCCGCTGTCCAACGGCCTGCTGTTCGAGCGATTCCTGTCGCCCGAGCGCGTGGAGATGCCCGATATTGACGTCGACTTCGAGCAGGGCCGTCGCGAAGAAGTGATCAACCACATCAAGGACGTGTACGGCGAGGATCACGTGTCGCAGGTCATCACGTTCGGCACCCTGCAGGCCAAGAACGCCGTGCGCGACGCCGCGCGCGTGCTGGACTACCCGTACAGCACCGGCGACAAGATCACGAAGATGATCGGCGACGAGCTGGGCATCACCATCGACAAGGCGCTGGCCACGAACCCCGACCTCAAGAAGGCCTACGAGACCGAAGAGGACGTGAAGGCCGTCATCGACGCCGCGAAGTCCATCGAGGGCCACGTGCGCGGCGAGGGCGTGCACGCCTGCGCCACCATCATCTGCCGCGACCCCATGGCCGATCACGTGCCCATGAAGCGCGACACCAAGGGCGGCGGCATCATCACCCAGTACGACGGCCACTACACGCCGGACCTGGGCCTGCTCAAGATGGACTTCCTGGGTCTGCGCACCTTGGACGTGCTCTCCATCGCCTGCCGCAACATCGAGGAGCGCACGGGCACGAAGATCGTTCCGGAGGAGATTCCCACCGACGATGAGCTGGCTTTCAAGCTTATGCAGTCCGGCAACATGGACGGCTTGTTCCAGGTGGAGGGCGCCCTGTACGTGAGCCTGTTCAAGCGTTTGCCTCCCAAGCAGTTCTCCGACGTCGTGGCCTCCATCGCCCTGAACCGCCCGGGCCCGCTCGAGTCCGGCATGGTGGAGGACTACATCAAGGCGGCGAAGAACCCGGCGGCCGTGCACTACTACGACGACCGCCTGCGCCCCATTCTGGAAGAGACCCACGGCACCATGGTCTACCAAGAGCAGATCATGCAGATCTCCATGGCCATGTCCGGCTTCTCCGCCGGCAAGTCCGACAAGCTGCGCAAGGCCATGGGCAAGAAGAAGCTCGACATCATGCGCCAGCTGCAGGCCGACTGGGACGAGGGCGCCGTGGCCAACGGCTACCCGCTCGAGATCGCCCAGCAGATCTGGGCCGACGCCGAGAAGTTCGCGAAGTACGCCTTCAACAAATCGCATTCGGCCGCCTATGCCATCCTCGTGATGCGCACGGCCTACCTGAAGGCGCACTACCCGAACGACTTCATGGCCGCCGTGCTCACCAGCTACATGGGCAACACCGACCGCCTCATCCGCTATATCGCCAGCTGCAACAAGAACGGCACGCCGGTACTGCCGCCAGACATCAACGCCTCCCGTGCCGAGTTCACCCCGGTCGAAGGCGGCATCCGCTTCGGTTTGGTGGGCGTGCGCGGCGTGGGCAAGAACGTCGCCGACGAGATCATCGCCGAGCGCGAGGCTAACGGCCCGTTCACGTCGCTGCACGATTTCGTGAACCGGCTCGACGCGAAGTGCTACAACCGCAAGACGCTCGAGGCCCTCATCAAGGGCGGCGCCTTCGACTCCACCGGCTACACCCGCAAGCAGCTCATGTACTTCGTGGAGGAGACGCCGCTGCTCGAGGGCGCAGCCAAGCGTCAGAAGGACCGCGATGCCGGCCAGGTGTCCATGTTCGACATGTTCGCCGACGACGCTGACTCCGGCTTCCAGGAGGACGTGCCCGCTCCCGACGGCGTGGAATGGGACAAGCGCACCAAGCTCGCCTACGAGAAGGAGATCATGAAGATCTATGTGAGCGAGCACCCGCTGGCCCCCTATGAGGGCACGCTGCGCCGTATGTCCCGCTACGACATGGGCACGCTCTCCGAGCAGACCAAGGAGATCAAGAACGGCGTGTTCGTGGGCATGATCTCGAATGTGGCGACGAAGCTCACGAAGCGCGGCACGAAGATGGCCACGTTCACGCTGGAGGACACCACCGGCTCCATCGAATGCATCTGCTTCAAGTATGACGACTTCGCCGAGGTCATCCAGGAGGACGTCATCGCGAAGATCAAGGGCAAGTTCGAGAGCGGCGACCGTGGCAACCAGATCATGGCCTTCGAACTGGAGGCGCTGGAGCTTAACGAGGAGGACGCGCGGCCGAGCCATTTGGAGCTGCGGGTGCCCTCGCGCTCCTTCGACCAGAACCGTTCGGCGCATCTGAGCCGCATCCTGAGCTCGTACCCGGGCCGCGACGGCGTAGTGCTGTTCGTGCAGCAGGCCGACGGCCGCCGTTTCCGCGCCGAGCTGCCGGTGTCGGTAGATGCCCAGTCCACGGTGCTGAAAGCGGAGATCCGCGACCTCTTCGGCCCGGAAGCTATGATCGCCTAGTCGTTCCGTGCGCCCTGACGGGACGCACGGACTGCTCGACGCTGCGAGGCTCTGGTGCATTTCATATTCACCCTTGTTTTGGGCTCGGCGTTGGCGAAGCCAACTTGGCCCAAAGGCGGGCGAATCTGAAACGCGTCAGAGCCTCTCGCTGACTTTGCCTAGAATGTGAGGTTGTGAAATGAATGACATCGGAGTTATTTTCGATTGCGATGGGACGCTGGTGGATTCCATGGGAGCGTGGCATGAGGTGGATCGCACGCTGGCGGCCGAGGCCGGCATCACGCTGACCGAGGCCGACGCCGAAGCCATCACCACCATGTCGCTGCCCGAGGCCAGCGCCTATTTACATGAGCAATGCGGTCTCGGCGAGAGCAACGAGGCGGTGCTCGAGATGATCTTCGACCGCATGCGCGCCTTCTACGCCAACGAAGTGGAGGCTCGTCCGGGCGCGCTGGCCTTCGTGCAGGCCCTGCACGAGCGCGGCGTGCCTATGGCGGTAGCCTCCTCCACGCCGGCCGATATGCTGGCCACCTGCGTGGAACGCTGCGGGTTCGCCCCCTACATGAAGACCGTCGTGTCTGTAGACGACCTGCAGACGAGCAAACGCGAACCGGCTGTTTACGACCACGCCCGCAGCTTCCTCGGCACTGATCGCGCCCACACCTGGGCTTTCGAAGATGCCGCCTACGCCCTGGACACCCTGTGCGCGGCCGGCTACCGCACTGGCGCCATCTACGACAACGACATCTCCGGCACCCGCGACCAGCTCTTCGAGCGCGCCGACTTCCTCATCGCCTCATGGGAGGATCTCGACCCCGACATCTTTCTCGCCAAGGCCGGCGCTTAAACGACAAAACCGTAAGATACGCGCAACGGCAGCGTAAGTGGATGCTGCCATGATGGAACCATCGAAATTGGGGGATGCGGAACCGCCGAAAGGCTCAATTGGGAGCACATCGCCCAGCCCGCGTCCCGCCCGAGCGAAAGGAGCCTATCATGATCACCACGCTCTGCGCCATCGCCCTGCTCGCCGTTGCCGTGTTCGTCCTCGCCGGCTGCATTGCCACCGCGGCCCTATAAAACGGTTCACCTTTCGGCCCACGGCGAACCTTGCGCGTCGGAGGATGGTCCCTCTGACGCGCGAGTCCGTCTTACGTGGAGCGGAGACGTGAGCGTGAGAAAGCTCTTTCTAGAGGCCGAATTCCTCGAATCGCGCACGGCGAGCGGCGGCATCGGTTGCAACGAGTGCTACCTCTTCCGAGCGACCCGATTCGATCAGCGCCGTCACCAACGCGCCAAGACGCGCTTCTCCCTCTTCAAGACCTTCAGCCCGTCCCTCGCTTTCCGTTGTCTCGACGGCGATGTGCTCTAGTTTCTCGAGATCTTCCTGAAGCATGCGCCTTTGCTCCTCAAGCACGCGCTGTTGCTCCTCAAGCGTGCGCCTTTGCTCCTCGACCATGCGCCTTCGGGCCTCGAGGTCTTCCCGGTCTTCCTCGAGCATGCGTCTTAGAGTCTCGAGGTCTTCCCGGTCTTCCTCGAGCATGCGTCTCTGGATCTCCATGTCTTCCTCGAATGTCAGCAAGGCCATCTTCTCCTTTCTCCACGCTTCGTCGCCGTTCGCTGCCCTTACGGCGGCGGCTAGTTTCGTGGCGAACCGATCGTCGCCCGCTTCTCCGGTAGCAATATAGTGTAGCAGGTTTCGCAGGCGTCCCGGAGGGAGCCTGTCCCAGGCAGGGGCAGCCAAGACGATCCAGGTGAACCCATGGTCCGTTTTCACGCTCGTATTCTCCTGGCACTTTACGTTTAGCGTGTATACCGGCAGCCCCGCATTGAAGGGATCGTGCAGGCAGATGAAAACGATGTAGCAGGGAGGGAGGTTTCTGTAGTGCTCGCCACGGCGTAGTGCCAAGGTGTCCATGGCGCCCTGATAGAAGCGCAAGCGGCGACCGAGTTTAGCCCGCTTGACTGTTTGCATCTCGATGTTGCAAACCTCGTTCTCGGTTTTTACGTAGGCGTCGAGACGCACGCCGTGGTTGGTGAGCGTCGGACGGATATCGTTCTCGGCGATGATGTACTCAATGTTCGACACTGGTGCATTGAGGACTACTTCAAGCAGCTCGCGGCAAAGCTCCTCGTTCGTCATCAGAAGATCGAACATGGGCCAATCGCTGAACTCGAGTTCGTTTTCCTTCATGGGCTTCTCCTCAAATCGATGGAAGGGGGAGGGCCACTTTATTCGATCACGACCGCATAAATGACGCGGGAATGTCTCGTTTTGCTCCTCGCGCCGACCGCACTTGCGTCGCAAGGCCAGCTCAGCGCCCCTTTGTTAAGCATCGTTGCTTGCGCATGCGGAGCTTTCTTGTTACGGTGAAGCGGTGAGAACGTTTCCGAGAAGGGCTGACGCCATGCTGAAGGACACCATCAAGAAGCTGCGCACTGAGCAGGGATTGAGCCAGGATGAGTTGGCCGAGCGCGTCCACGTAGTGCGCCAGACCGTCTCGAAGTGGGAGCGTGGCACCTCGGTTCCCGACGCCGATTCGCTCGTGGCCCTGGCCCGTGCCCTCGGAGTGAGCGCCGCTGAACTGCTGGGGGAGAGTGCGATGGTGGAGAAAAAGCCGGACGACCTTGCGTGGGAGACCTCTCTTCTTGATGAGCGCATTGCCAGTGAGTCGCAACGGCTCGATCGCCTGGTGCGCGCCCTCAAATGGGCGCTCGTCGGCGCGGCGGTTATGGTGCTTGTCTTCGGTCTTTTTATCTGGCTGCCAAACCAGCAATTCTCCTACACGATATGGTGGGACAGCGTGACAGACGATCCGGATTACAATAAGATCATCTATCGCCTCGATGGCGAAGGGAAGTCGATACGGCTTTTCCTGGATCCAGAGGACTATGGGCGCGTTATTGGCTGTGCCGGGGAACCGGGCATGGCGGAGGCCATGAGCGCGGCGGAGCTCCTCAATGAGCCGGGAAGCTTGGATGCGCTCTCTGAGCGAGCGAATCAAGCTATAGAGGCGATGGGCGGTATCGTGCTTCGTCACGAGTTGTGGCTTCCCGCCGCCAGTCGCGAAGACGATGATCCTACCAATGACGATGTGCCTTACTCAGTTTGCTTCTACGCCGATTCCGACGACCAAGATATCCCATGGCCATGATCTGGGCTTTTGCAGTTTCCGAAGTTGAAGGTGCATTGCGCTACAGACAACGGCACCCCGCGAAATCGTGACAGGCGCTGACGCCGTCGAATGAGGAATTGTAGCTGCGGGCTGGTGGTACCAGGTGCTGTCGAGGACAATGGGAAGGCTGAGGCTAGGTGCTCTGCTAGATGAGTTTCCAGGGGCTGGCCGAACGAGTCCCCGAGATTCGCTGATATACCGTTAATAATCTAGCTAAGACTCCGAGATCGTCTCTACGGAGGTGACGGTGCCGCCGTGGTCTTCTATGTAGGTGCAGACGGCTTCTTCGAATTCGCTGGCGCTGCCTGGGATGTTGTAGAACTGCTGGACGTCGACAGCGTCGGCTATGGTGGGGGAGCCGGTGTAACTGATGACCGCTGTGGGGTCGTAGGCGTCTAGGTCGATGACGAACTGGCTTGTCTGGCCGTTGAGCTCGTATTCTATGATAGTACGGTTGATCGCCGCTTCTTGGATCGCTATGGAACCCGAGAACTCCGGTATGGCGTAGAGGGCGACGGCCAGCACAAGGCCCTCCTTGTCGCCGATGATCTCATTCTCCTTTCAACCATAGCGATTGCCGCCCGATCAGGCAAGCAACTGAAACTAACACGGGGGTTTCTGTGCGATACTGTGGCACAGAGTGCGATAAGGTTCGGCCGTGGTCGCAGTTGCAGGCTCGGAAAGGAGCGATGGTGCTGGCGGATTGGTGGGACAGGGTTACCGGGCGCGCGGGGAAGCGCGAGGTGTTTCCTTCTCGGTTCGGAGAGGCGGCGGTGTATGCGATGCCGGCGGAGGACGGGTCGCTTGTGCGCATGCTGAATGTGGGCGGGGTGCTGCAGTCGGCGACCTATCTGGACGAGCGTTGGGCGACGTGCCCCTTTGCGTACCTGCGATCCTTCGACCACCTCTTCGAGGCGGCGCTTCCCGAGGCGCTGGATCCGCTGGTTGTAAACCGTGTGCTCATGCTTGGTGGCGCTGGGTTCGCCTATCCCAAGCAGCTGCTGCTGGAGCATCCGGGCGTTGCGCTGGACGTGGTGGAGATTGATCCGGCCATGGTGCAAATCGCCCGGGAGCGTTTCTTCCTTGATCGTCTGGAGATGCAGCTGGCCGCCGAGGGCCGCGCCGACGATCTGCGCATCTTCGTGGAAGACGGCGAGGCGTTCCTGCGGCGGTCGGACGGCGCCCCCTACGATGCCATCATCAACGACGTCTTCGTCGGGCGCGAGGCGGTACCGTTCTTCGTCAGTGACGAGGGTATCGCCTGCGCCCGCGCGCGCTTGACGCCGGGCGGCCTGCTCATGGCTAACTGCGTCGTGGAATACACCGGCGCCGCCATGTACCGCCTCTTCTCCCAGGTGGAGCGCTTGCGCGGTCACTTCGCCAACGTGTACGTCATCGACGCCTCCGACGACGAGTTCGGCGGCGCCGACAACTACCTTCTCATAGCCACCGACGGCTCCTACCCTTTCACAGGCGTCATCCCCTACGGGGATTAGGGGCAGCTGCACGATGATAGCCCGTCGATCAGGCGCTTCTCGTTCTCGGCGCGGCCCTCGACGATATAACGACGCAGGACGTCGGTGGCCCAGCGACGGAACTCAACGCCGCGCTGAGACTTCACGCGGTAGCCCACCGAGATGATGACGTCGAGGTTGTAGTATTCGACCTGCCGCTCTACCTCGCGATTCCCCTCTTTTTGAACTGTCGCAAATTTTGCGACAGTTGGTTTCGGTGAGTTCTCCAATTCTTCCTTAAGCGCGTTGGCGATATACTTGCCAATGGTTTTGACATCGCGATCGAACAGGAGAGACATCTGAGAGCGGTTGAGCCAGATCTCGTCCTTTCCGACGTCAACCGCGACATCTAATCTCACCTCCCCATCGGAGGATTCGAAAAGGACGATGTTCGATGTGCTAGCTGCTTCAGACATGCTCAAGTCTCCTTCCTACGTAAAAATGGATAGAAGACGCTCAGCAAATAGGCGAGAACCGCGCGAAACATGCTGCAAGAAAGAGCGTTGCTATCAAGATAGCACAAACATCACAGCGCGGCTTCCACAAAGTCAGGAATTGAACAATACCAGCGCGTGCTGTCCCTAGTAAGAATCGCTTCTTAGCTCTCGAGGCGGCAGGCGAGGTCGGCGCGGCGGTTGATGCCGAGCTTTCGATAGAGGTTGCGCACGTGGGTTTTCACGGTGTTGGGAGAGACGACGAGCTCCTCGGCGATTTGCGGTGCCGTGCGCCCTTCAACGAGGAGGCGCAGCACATCCTCTTCGCGGCGGGTGAGGTCGTAGGTGCGGGCGGCCTTGGCGCAGAGGGCTTCGATATCAGGCTCTTGCGGCACCTCCGGGTCGGCCAGCTGCGAGTCAGCGTAGCCGCTTTTCGCCAGTTGCAAACGCTCTGCTTCGCGCTTCATGGCGGCTTCGCGCCAGTAACGACTTAGGAAAAAGGAGGCCAGTGCGGTTGCTGCCAGCAGCGCCGCTGAGGCGATCGCGGCCGTTTTGGATGCCTGAAATCCATCCAGTGCCGGCACGACAATGGAGAGCCCGATGCTCGCGACCGACCACAGTACCGCCAGCCGTGTGCTCACATCGTCGCTGCGTCGGCGAAAGCAAGCTTGCCCAACGGCCGCGCAGGCCGCGCCTACGCCGATTAGGGCGGAAAAGACGATAATGAAGCTGGCGAAGGGAATCACGGGTTCGGCTCCTTTTCCGATTGGATGCCTCTCACTTTATCTTATTGCAGGCGCTTGCCCTAGGGTGAAAAACCTCACCATTGCCCTTTGGCCTGATCCCGTGCTAGTTTGGACTCGGTAATCGAGCGAAAAGGAGCGAGCTATGGCCGAAGAGACGAGCTTGAAGGCGTCAGAGCCGAACCGGGCGATTCGCGTTGTTGTCGGCGTCGCGGTCATAGGGGTGCTTCTGGCGGCTCTCGGCTGGATGGTGCCGCATTTCATCGCCCAGCCCGCGCGCGCTACCTTAACCCAGGAGACGCCGACGGGGATGTCCTCGGGCTACGCTCCCCATTGGAAGGCCGAGGAGATTGTGGAAGTGCCTTTTGGCGAGACCGTCGTGCTGGATGACTTGGACTGGGGAATGAAATACGACCTTGAGGCAAGCCCCTACCTGCAGGAGGACTGGGATTCCATGACCGATGCCGAGAGAAAGGCCTCGATGGAAAGCGAGAGCTGGGATGAGGAGATCGCCCCGTTCTCGGCCCGCGTCGTCGATTGCGCCATGGTGTCTCCGGCGGCGTTTACGGAATGGTATCCGCTGTACGTCGAGACGAACCTCTCGGCAGGTTCGGGAATGCTGTTCGCCGACGAGGACGTTCGCATGGTGGTGGTCGATGTAGAGGTTGGCAATCTCGGCACCGAACCCGCGGCACCGCCGAACCCTGTACTGCGGTGTGCCGCCTTCACGGGCGATAATGCGATGATGGATGCCGGGATGCTTCCAGACAATTATGCTCAAGCAGCGCTGTATCCTCTTGGTGGCGATGACTTCATAGTGGGTCTTGCCGGCGGGTATGACACGCTGATGCCGGGTGAGACGCGCGTAATCCGCTACGCCTTCGTCATTTACCGTAACAGCTTCGCCGAGCAGGACGGCATCGATAATGCCGATCTTTCGGCCATGGAAGTTGCGTATCTCGATTGCAGCCCGTGGCGCGTTATCGCCCTGAAGCTGGCGAACGCTCGCGATGCCGCCCAAGTGCACCCGCGCAACGCCTACACCGACGGGATCCTCGGGCGCTAGATTGGCGAGGCGCCTGCTCGACGTTCTTGTCCTGCGCGTTTCTTTGTAGCCCTTTTTCGCGGTTGAGGCGCTCTCTGGTTCGTGCTGCTTTTGTGGAAGGTGGGTGGGGCGTGCAACAAAACGGGCTTCTCAAACGTCTAGTAGATAGAGGGTCGGAGCAGAATGAGCGCGAGGAGGCTGACGTGCACAAGTTGAGCGACATTATGGCCGTTATGGGGCTGGCCGTCGTGTTCGTGGGCATTGCGATGTTCATCGCCTGCTGGGGGTAGGCCGCCGGCCGCTTGTTTCCCGTAACCGCTGCATAACGAGGGCTTATCGGGTTGGCAGACGTTGCGTCAGTTGGTCATGGTTTCACAGAGCGCCCCTTTACACTGGATGCCGAGACACGCGTTCAGGGAAAAGGAGGCCGGCCATGGGAGATGAAAAACGCCATGTAGATCACCTGGAAGAGGCCGCGCACAAGGCCGAGGCCGACCTGCGGGACGACCTTGAGAAGGCCGTGGAATTCGAGAAGGCCGACGTGGCTGAAACTCATCGCGAGTGGCACGACCAGCTACATAACGATCATGCCGAGCTGGTGGCCGACGTTGCTCGCGACAAAGAAGAGATCCGCGAGGCCTTAGACGACGCGCGCCACCCCGAGCGCATCGTGCATGCGGCCGAGGAAAAGCTCGCCCACGCCGCCGACGAGGCCCGCGATGTCGTGCGCGCCGTGGAGCACCCGAGCGTCATTGTCGATGACGCTAAGGAGGCTCTAGCCGAGAAAAAGCACGCCCTTGATGAGACCGCGGCCACTATCGCTGCCGAATTCACCAGCCCCGCCGACAAGAAGCGCCTGCCGGTGGTGCTGCGCGTGTTCGGCGTGCTGCTCATTATCGGCTCGGGCGTCGCGCTGCCGGTCATCGCGAAGACCATTTATCAGGCCGTGACCATGTTCGACTCTGGGGCTATGCGCGGGGAGGGCATCTCCACCATCGTGGTGACCTTCGTGAATCTGGCCGTGCTGGTGGCCCTCGCCGTCACGCTCATTGTGTTCGGCGTGCGCCTCATCCGCAACCAGCGGCGCTGGGCAGCGCTGCTCTCCTACGGGCTGTACGTGCTTCTTCTGACCGGGGCTCTGTGCTCCATCATGCTGGCCGGCATTGGCTACGAGCTTATTCCCTACGGCGTCGGTTTCGCGGTCACGGTGGCGCTGCAGAGCTACCTCGACCCCTCGCTGCTCGAAGAACGCCGCGCCCATCGCAAGGCCCGCGAGGCCGAGGAGCACGCGGAGGGGGAGGCCGGGACGCTCGGTCGCGACCCCTCGGGCAAGGGCTACATCACGCTGAACTTCTTCAACCTGTTCTGGATCTTCGTTGTGGCCAGCGTGCTGGGGCTGCTCATGGAGGAGATCGTCCACTTTCTGTTCGTGGTGCCGGGCCAGTGGCAGGACCGCGCGGGCCTGC
>OLQX01002817.1_pt1 | contig 10847 bp, 8 predicted proteins | sample 1672581 | NCBI WGS metagenome assembly OLQX01 (sample SAMEA3136701, study PRJEB25190) | human gut metagenome | reverse complement strand
GATCGAAGCGCGGGAGAACCCGGCTCTCCAGCAGCAGATAGGCCACCGTCGCCAGCAGCAATGGCAGGAAATAATAGAGCGCGCGCCAGGCGAGCAGGGCGGCAATGATCGCGCCCTTCGAAATATCTTCCCCGGAGAGCATGGCGATAAACACCGCCTCCAGCACGCCGATCCCAGCCGGAATATGGATAATCACCCCGGCGATACTGCTCACCAGCAGCACCCCTAATACCAGAAAATAGTTAATCTCGCTGCCCAACAGCAGCCAGATTATCGCCCCCATCGCCATCCAGTTCGCCGCCGAGAGCCCCATCTGCAGCAGCGCGAAGCGCCAGGAGGGCAGCACCAGCCGCTGGCCTTTAATCGTCAGGTGACGGCGTTTGGCGAACGCGCAGCCGAACAGATAGCAAAGCGTAAGGATCAGCATCCCCCCGCCGATAATGCGCAGAGTGGTCTGGCTGATGTACCAGTGCGGCGGCAGCTTCACCAGATCTGCCGTGAATATCACCCCGCCCAGCAGAATATAGCCCAACCAGTTGGTGGTAATGCTTAAGGAAAAAATACGGGTGATGGTGCTGCCGTTCAGCCCCAGCCGCGAGTACAGCCGGTAGCGCATACCGATCCCGCCGACCCAGGTGCTGAGTGTCAGGTTAAAGGCGTAGCAGATAAACGACACCAGCATGACCTGGCGTTTCGCCAGCTTGTGCCCGCAATAAGCCCGACCGAGCAGATCGTAGCAGCCGTAAATGAGGTAGCTGACGATAACCAGCGCAATGGCGCTAAACAAGGCCAGCCGATCGTAGCCGCGGATCACCTTCCACACGTCCTGCCAGTCGACTTTTTGCGCGTAGATCACCAACAGGACGATGACGGCGATAAAAAAGAGCACGGTCAGCACTCTTTTCGCCATCCGCCAGCGGGGATGTGATTTGCTCATAGTGGATTATCCCTGGCTGGAGACTCGACGCGGTCCTGAGTTTCAATTCCCGGCTGGACCGGCGGGCTGACTCTGGCCAGCCGCGGGGTATGAGCCGGTAGCCAGCCGACCCATGCCGGGAAGTGGCGCAGAAAGTGGAAAGCCATCACGCTGACGCCCAGCCGCCACCAGTTGCGTTTCGGCAGCATCGTTTTATCGATCCGCTGGCAATCCCGGGCGATAAGCCCGTTGAGATTATCGCGCAGCGTCTGGTTAAACACCCGATCGTGGATGATCAGATTGGCTTCCAGATTCAGCGACAGGCTGAGCGGATCCAGGTTGCTTGACCCAACGGTGGCCCAGTGGTCGTCTGCCAGAGCGACCTTGCCATGCAGCGGGCGACGGCGATATTCGTAAATCTGCACCCCGCCCTTAACGAGATAGTGATAGAGCAGGTGGGCGCCAAACTTCACAATGGGAATATCCGGTTCGCCCTGCACGATCAGCTTAACCCGTACTCCGCGCCGCGCGGCATTGCGCATCGCATGCAGCAGGCGGTAGCCGGGGAAAAAATAGGCGTTAGCGATAATCACTTCCCGGCGGGCGCTGGTCAGCATCTTCAGATAGTGGCGTTCAATATCGTCGCGGTGATCCTGGTTGTCGCGCCAGACGAACAGCGCCTGCGCTTCGCCGGGGGTCTGGTTAATCTCCGGCTGGTGGCGACGACGTCGCCACCAGCGGCGGGCGGTTTCGCTGTTGGGCAGGTTTTCCAGCTCGAACTGCAGGATGTCGAGCACCACCGGCCCTTCGACCTGCACCGCATAATCCTGCTTCGCCTCCGGACCGTAGTCGCTCATATGTTCGGCGGAGTAGTTAATACCGCCGACAAAGGCGGTGGTGTCGTCGATTACCACGATTTTACGGTGCATGCGACGGAACAGATTGGTGCGCATCCCCATCAGCTTAGGACGCGGATCGTAGTAGCGGAAAATCACGCCAGCGGCGGTGAGCTCGCCGACAAACTCATCGCTGAGATCCGGGGAACCATAGCCGTCGAGGAGCACCTCCACCTGGATGCCGCGGCGGGCAGCCTCGAGCAGGACCGCGTGCAGCCGCCGGCCTACCTCATCTTCAAACCAGATAAAGGATTCGAGGATCACTCGCCGGCTGGCGCGACCGATGGCCGCAAACAGCGCCGGATAGTACTGGTCGCCATTCTCCAGTAGCGTAATGCGGTTGCCTTCCTGCCAACGACATTTCACAAATGTATCTCCACGCTAAGGGGTGCATGATCGGACAGATGCCGCCATTGTTTAAGGGCCAGCGCCTTCGGGCGACTGGCGTGGGCGTTCTTGACGTAAATGCGGTCGAGGCGCAGCAGCGGAAAACTGACCGGAAAGGTGCGCGCCGGCCGTCCGCGGGCGCGGGTAAAGATCTCTTCCAGACCGGCCTGGGCTTTTAACGGCTGGTTAGCCTGCTGACGCCAGTCGTTAAAATCGCCAGCCACCACCACCGGCTCGCCCGCGGGCAGGGTATTGACCCACTCCGCCAGCATGGTCAACTGCGCCTGCCGTTGGTCGGCGCGTAGACCGAGATGGACGCAAATCACGTGAATAGTTATCCCGCTCTGCGGCGGCACGATGCGGCAGTACAGCAGGCCGCGCTTCTCCCCGTTGCCGACCGAGATATCGCGATTTTCGTAGTATTCAATGGGAAAGCGCGACAGCACGGCGTTGCCGTGGTGGCCTTCCGGATAAACCGCATTGCGCCCGTAGGCGTAGTCGCTCCACATGGTGTCGGCGAGAAATTCATAATGGGTCGTATCCGGCCAGTTTTCGATGTGCAGCGGATGTACCTCATGAGCGCCCATCACCTCCTGCAGGCAAACAATATCCGCGCTAACGCTGCGCACGGCGTCGCGCAGTTCGGGCAAAATAAAACGCCGATTAAACGCCGTAAAGCCTTTATGGGTGTTAATTGTCAGCACGTTCAACGAAAATCCCGCCGTTGGCTCAGCCATAATTCTCCAGTAAATGTCACTTTCCTGAATAAAATAGTGTAGTAGACGTCACAAAAAGATGCGGTGTTACGGAATTTTCCGTAAAGTGCGGTACTCTGAGTAGCAGAGAAAAATCCTTCAGGAGAGAAGCCATGAAGTGGCAACAACGTGTACGCGTCGCAACGGGTCTTAGTTGCTGGCAGATTATGTTGCATCTACTGGTCGTGGCAGTACTGGTGATGGGTTGGATGAGCGGCGCGCTGGTGCGCGTCGGATTGGGACTGTGCGTCCTCTACAGCGTCACGCTGCTGGCGATGCTGTTTTTACAGCGTCACCATGAGGCGCGCTGGCGCGATGTGGGAGACTTCCTTGAGGAGCTCACCACGACCTGGTACTTCGGCGCGGCCATGATAGCGCTGTGGCTGCTGTCGCGCGTGCTGCACAACAACCTGCTGCTGGCCCTCGCCGGGCTGGTGATACTGGCAGGCCCGGCGGTGGTCTCGCTGCTGGCGAAAGATAAGAGCCGTTACCCTAAAGCGTTCGGGCTACAACAAGGCGGCAACGCAGCGAATCCCCAGAAGCATAGATAACTATGCGACTGGGGTGAGTAAGGAAAGCCAACGCCGTTGTAGTTTGAACGATGACGGGTATTACGCAATCTTCCTTCGGAACATCGCATACGCCGCTGAGCCGGTGTTGGCCGCTATGACCAGTAGCGGCCACAAACTTCCCCACACAATCTCCAGACTCGCATCCTTCAGATAAATTTGCTTGGTGATATCGGTAAAGTGGCGGATGGGATTTATCCAGGTCAGATCCTGCAGCCACTGCGGCATGTTTTCCACTGGTGAGACGTACCCCGACAGGAGAATAGCCGGCATCATAAAGACGAACACGCCGATAAACGCCTGCTGCTGGGTGGCGCACAGCGACGAAATCAATAAGCCAAAGCCCACCAGCGATAGACCGTAAATCACCATGGTGAAATAGAACAGCAGCAGCGAGCCGGCAAACGGGATCTGATAGGCCCAGATACCAATCGCCAGCACGATAGTTGCCTGCAGGGTGGCGACGATCAGCGCCGGCACCGCCTTGCCGACGAAAATTTGCCAGGTGGCGAGGGGGGAGACCAGCAGCTGGTCAAGGGTGCCCTGCTCGCGCTCGCGAGCCACCGACAGCGAGGTGACGATCATCACCCCGATGGTAGTGATCATGGCGATAAGCGACGGCACCACGAACCATTTATAGTCGAGATTCGGGTTGTACCAGTTGCGCACCACCAGCTCGCTGTTGTTCGGCTTCGCTTTACCCTCCAGCAGCTCCTGCTGATAGTTTTTCACAATCTGTTGCAGATAGTTGGCGGCGATTTGCGCGCTGTTGGAGTTGCGTCCGTCGAGCAGAAGCTGCAGCGGGGCGGTTTGATAGTTATCCAGATTGCGCGAGAAATCGGCCGGGAAGCGCACCACCAGCAGAGCTTTTTGTTCATCGATGGTCGGCTGGATCGCCTGCGGGCTTTGCAGCAGCAGGACGTGGGTAAAGTCTTTGGCGCGGGCAAAGCGCTGAGTGAGTTCCACCGCGTGGCGACCGCTGTCCTCGTTGTAGATAGCGATGGTGGCGTTGGTCACCTCCAGCGTCGCGGCAAAGGGAAACAGCAGCACCTGAATCAGCACCGGCATGATTAAAATCGCCCGCGTCTGCGGCTCGCGCAGCAGCGACTGCAGCTCTTTGCGGATTAATGTCCATAAACGGTGAAACATAATAGCTCCTTTGGCCCATTCAACCACGCCGGGCGGCACTGCGTTTGCCCGGCCTACGGGATCGGCGAACCGTATAATCGATGTTGGTTAAACCGTAGGCCCGGTCGGCGCAGCGCCACCGGACAAAACCTAATCCAGACGCCGTTTGGTTTTCAGCCACGTCAGACCGATAAACATCACCGCCGACGCAATCAAAAACAGCACGTTGACCAGCAGCACCACCGGAATATTGCCCGCCAGAAACAGGCTTTGCAGAGTACTAACGAAATAGCGCGCCGGGATCACATAGGTCACCGCGCGGATCACCGCCGGCATACTGTCTATCTGGAAAATAAACCCGGACAGCATAATCGACGGTAAAAAGGCGGCGTTCAGCGCCACCTGCGCGGCGTTAAACTGGTTGCGGGTGATGGTGGAAATAAGCAACCCCATGCCAAGCGTACTGAGCAGAAACAGGCTGGTAATGAAAAACAGGATCAGCAACGAGCCGCGATAGGGCACGCCAAGAATAAATACCGACACCAGCATACACAACAGCATCGCCAGCATGCCGAGGAAATAGTAGGGAATGAGCTTGCACAGCAGCAGTTCGGCGCGGGTGATCTCCGTCGACAGCAGCGCCTCCATGGTGCCGCGCTCCCATTCGCGGGCCACCACCAGCGAGGTCAGTATGGCGCCGACCACGGTCATGATGATGGTGATCGCCCCGGGGATAATAAAGTGCTGGCTAATAGCCGCCGGGTTAAACCAGTAGCGCATCTGCACGTCGATCAGCGGTTCAAAGGTTTCGCCGCGGTCTTCCGCCCGCTGCTGCTGCCAGATTTGCCAAATACCTTCCACATAGCCCTGAGCGAAGTTGGCGGTATTGGGCTCGCTGCCGTCGGTGATGAGCTGCAGCGGTGCGTCGGCGCCGGGGCGGGCCATCTGGCGGTCGAAATCCACCGGAATGACCACCATGGCGCGGATGCGCCCGGCCTGCATCATCTCAATCAGCTGCCTGCGGCTGTCGCTGACGGTGGCGTCGATATAGGGCGAGCCGGTCATGGTATGGACGAAATCCAGCGCCTCTTCGCTCTGCTGCTCAAGCAATACGCCGACCCGCAGCCTGCTGGAGTCGAGGTTAATGCCGTAGCCGAAGATAAACAGCAGCAGCAGGGGGATCACCACCGCGATCAGCCAACTGCTGGGATCGCGCACAATCTGCCGGGTCTCTTTGACGCACAGGGCGCGGACCCGCCGCCAGGAGAGAATGCTATTGCCCATGGCTATTCTCCTTGTCCCAGCGGTTAATCAGGGTAATAAACGCCTGCTCCATGGTCGGGTCCGTCTGGCTGTCGTCCGCCGCCTGGGCTTTCAGCTCATCCGGGGTCCCGCTGGCGATAAGCTTGCCGTGATAGACCAGCCCGATGCGGTCGCAGTATTCCGCTTCATCCATAAAGTGGGTGGTGACCATTACCGTCACGCCTTTATCAACCATGCTATTAATATGTAGCCAGAACTCGCGGCGGGTGAGGGGGTCGACGCCGGAGGTGGGTTCATCGAGAAACAGAATATCGGGTTCATGCATCAGGGAGCAGGCCAGCGCCAGCCGCTGCTTGTAGCCGAGCGGCAGCTCGTCGGCGGCGTAGCGGGCGATACTTTTCAGGCCAAAGGCATCGCTCATCCGGGCGATTTTTTCATTTTGCGCCCGGCCGCGCAGGCCATAGACGCCGGAGAAAAAGCGCAGGTTTTGCTCGACGCTGAGGTTGCCGTACAGCGAAAATTTTTGCGCCATATAGCCCAGATGCTGGCGCGCCTTGCCAGAGCTGACCTTGAGATCCATTCCCAGCACCAGCGCTTTGCCGGAGGTGGGCACCAGCAGGCCGCACATCATTTTGAAGGTGGTGGATTTCCCGGCGCCGTTGGGGCCGAGCAGGCCGAAAATTTCACCGCGCTTAACCTGGAAATCGACATGGTCGGTAGCGGCGAAATCACCAAACTTTTTCGTTAACGACTGGGCTTCAATGACCGTTTCCTCTTTGCTGCCGTCAACGCGATGGATAATCGCCCCCAACGGCGATTCAGCGGTCCCGGCGCCGCCGAGCAGGTCGATAAACGCATCTTCAAAGCGCGGCGCGGTGTCGGCCACCTGCAGCGGCGGCATGTCGCCATGCTGCTGGACTTCCTCAATGCGCGCGTCCTTTTTCAGGATCAGACGCACCGATTTGCCCTGGATCACCCCGTCGCTAACCTGCGGCAGCTTCAGCGCCCGCTGCAGCAGGCGGCGGTTGTTCTCCTGCGGGCTGGAAACCAGAAAGCTGCGCCCGGCCATGGTTTGCGTCAGCGCCGTCGGCTCCCCTTGATAGAGCAGTTTGCCTTCGTTCATCAGCAGCACATCGCGACACTGCTCGGCTTCATCGAGATAGGAGGTGCTCCACAGGATCAGCATGCCGTCGCCGGCCAGCTCGTGCACCATCTGCCATAGCTCGCGGCGCGAGATAGGGTCGACGCCGACGCCGGGCTCATCGAGCAGCAGTACTTTCGGATCGCCCACCAGGGTACAGGCGAGGCCCAGCTTTTGCTTCATCCCGCCGGAAAGCTTGCCTGCCAGCCGTTCGGTGAATGGACCAAGGGAGGTGAACTCCAGCAGGCGGTCGAAAATTTTCTTCCGCGCCTCGCCGGTGACGCTGCGCAGGTCGGCGTACAGGGTCAGGTTTTCCATCACCGTCAGATCTTCATACAGGCCGAACTTCTGCGGCATATAGCCGAGCACCGCGTGCAGGGCGCTGTCGTCTTTTAGCGGGTCGAAGCCTATCACGCTGGCGCGACCCTCATCAGGCTTGAGCAATCCGGCGAGCATTCGCATCAGGGTGGTTTTCCCCGCGCCGTCGGGCCCCACCAGCCCGGTGACGTAGCCGGCGCGGATCGTGCAGGTGAGCGGCGCTACCGCTGGCCTGTCCATACCGGGAAAACGGCGGCTCAGGCCGTTTAAGGCGATGACGGTCTCACTCATGTCCGTTCCCGTGGCTAAAGGAGATGGTCACCGGCATTCCCTGGCGCAGCGCGCCGTCGGCATCAGTCACCACAATGCGCAGACGGTAGACCAGATCGGTGCGCAGATCCGGGGTCTCGACGGTCTTCGGCGTGAATTCAGCGCTCGGCGAGACAAAACCGATTTTGCCGTGATAGGGCTTATCCGGCCGGCTGTCGGTATAGAGCAGCACTTCTTGTCCCGGCTGCGCCTGGCCGAGGTTTTTCTCGTCAACATAGGCGCGGACCCAAACCGGATGCGTTAACGACAGGGTCAGTACGGTACCGCCGGCGTTGAGCATAGTGCCGGGCTCGACGGCGCGGGTCATCAGCGTACCGTCAGAAGGGGCGGTGAGCACGGTATCGTGCAGGTCCAGTTTGGCCTGGGCCAGCGCCGCCTGCGCCTGTTCCAGACTGGCTTTGGCCTGGGCAATCTCCTGCGGGCGGTTACCGGCGCGATACTGACGCAGCTTATCCTGCGCCGATTTGAGCGTTGCCTGCGCCTGATCGCGCGAGGAGCGGGCATTCTCCAGATCGTTGGCGGAAATGGCGCTGCTGGCGCGCAGCCCGAGCTGGCGCTGATAAAAGTTTTGCGCATAGTCGTAAGCGGCCTGCGCCTGTTTCACCGCCGCCGCGGCCTGGGCAATCTCTTCCGCGCGGTAGCCGGCCATCATCAGGTCATACTGCGCCTGGGCGGTGGAGACATTGGCCTGGGCCTGCAGCAGGGCATTTTCATACGGCGCGCGGTCAAGCTCGCCGAGAGTTTGCCCGGCGCGGATGCTGTCGCCTTCGTCGACGGTCAGCGAGGCCAGCCTACCGCCAACGCGGAAGCTCATGTTGACGGTGCGGATATCGACATTGCCATACAGGGTCAGCGGCTGCTGCCGGCTGCTCTGGTACCACCACCAGCCGCCGCCCAGCGCGGCGAGAAGAATCACGATCAGCAGAATGACGACGACGGGTTTTTTCATCAGCCCAAACTCCTTTGCGATAACCCATGCAGGATGAAATCGATATGACAGGTAATGACTTCGAAAATCTGTTCCGTTTTTTGCGCGTCAAACTGCGTCCAGCCGGTGCGCAGCAGGATAGTTTCACGCCCGAGACGGAAAGCGAGCACCTCACCCAGCAGGGCGTGGGTATGGAGGATCATTTGCGTATCACTGGCTTCGCAGCCGGTCCAGGCGGCAATCAGCCGGGTGAGATAATGGTGCAGGGGGGCAATCACCTGCTGGTGGATCAGATGGTAGGCGGCGGTCGGCGCCAGCTGCTCACGGGAAATGAATTTGCTTAAGTTAACCGTATCGTCCTGGGTGAGCAGCAGGATCATGTTGTGGCAGGCGCTAAGGATGAGGTCGCGGATCGCCTGGCGATCCGGCGCTTCCCCGGCAAGCAGGTGCTCCGCCGCTTCGGCCTGCGGGCGAAAATTGTCGCCGATAAAATCGGCGATCCACTGGGCGCAGGCAAGATACAGATCGTCTTTCGAGCCAAAATAATAGGTGATAGCGGCGATATTCTGCCCGGCCTGGGCGGCGATATCGCGGGTGGTGGCGTGCTGGCCGTACTCGCCAAACTGGGCGATAGCGGCCGCGATAAGCTGATTTTTTGCCTGTTCGCCTTTACTGGTCATCGCGCTCGGTATAAGTTAATCAATCGATTGATTAACTTTAGGCGCCGACTGGCGGTTTGTCCACCAGCCGGGATCAAATATGGAACCCTTCCTCTTTCAGCTCTCCGGCGACCCAGGAGAAGAAGCGCTGGACCTTCTCCTTCTGTTCATTAGCGTGGGGGAGGACGAAGTGGTGCGCGCCGACCGGCATGCTCCGCTCGTCGGCAAATACCGGCGTCAGCTGCCCCTGGCGCACGTGTCCGCCGGCCAGCAGAGTGCTCTCGAGGATCACGCCCATTCCCATTCTGGCCGCCTCGATGCTCATATATGACCGGTCGAAATTAAAAATGAAGTTTTTATGCCAGCCGCGGACCTTGTGCCACGACAGCCAGTTGCTCCAGTTAATCAAGGTGCTGTCGGAGTGGATCAGATCGCAGGCCAGCAGATCTTCCACAGCCTGCACAGGATGGCTGGCTAAATAAGACGCTGTGCTGTAGGGCAGGACGCGCTCATTTTTAATGGTTCTGACCAGCAGCGTCGGCCACTGTGACAGCCCGTGACGAATATCGATATCAATATTATCCCGGGAGAACTGGATGCTTTCGTATGAACAGGTCAGGCTGATTTTTAACGCCGGCCACGCCTGGCGGAATTTATCCAGACGGGGCATCAGCCATAGCAGGCCGAAGCTCGGCGCCGAATGAATGCGTAAATAATCCTGATGGATATCGTTGATCACCTGGCTGGTGGCCTGGCCAATCATATTCAGCGCCCCGGAGACCTCTTTGAGATATTTTTCTCCCACCGCCGTTAACGTGACGCCTTTGCTGCTGCGGGAGAACAGTTTTTTCCCCAGAAAGTGCTCCAGGCTGGCTATCTGATGGCTGACCGCCGAGGCGGTGATATTGAGATTCTCTGCGGCCAGATTAAGGCTGCCGGTAGCGGCGACCTCAATAAAAGCCTGGATATTGCGTAAAGAGGGCATCGGCAGATTTTTATTGGGTAGCGGTTGGCTCATGGCGGCATCCTGCGCGGGGCGCGAATAAAAGAAAATAGCGAACAGCGTGGCGCAGCCGGGATGTACAGCATAGGGAAAAGCGAAAAAACAACGTTAATTTGTGATGGGCTTAACAATTTATCTTGTTAAAAGCGCGCAGGTCAGTAAACGCTAAAAATTTGCGGGAAGTCACTAACTCAATTTTTCTCAATCATAATTGAGGTTTTTTGAATACCGTTTCATTTTGGGGTTGTTATATTCCTCTCACAGGCCTGATAACAAACTGCGATGTGCTTGCATCGCAATTATAAAACACCTAACCACCTGTTTCGCTGGCGAAAAGCATTTATCTCTTGCTTCTGTATGGATAGTAAAACGCGGTGATCCGAAGCGGCAGCTTACAGCGAAGTGGATGAGGTATAAAACGAGGAAACCCTATGTCACGTATAGATACGCTGGTCTGTACTGACGCCAGGAAAACGAAATATCGTTTCGTGGTTTTGACGATGATTTTTCTGGTGTATGCCATCAATTACGCCGACCGAACGAATATTGGCGCG
>OLQX01002807.1_pt1 | contig 10909 bp, 9 predicted proteins | sample 1672581 | NCBI WGS metagenome assembly OLQX01 (sample SAMEA3136701, study PRJEB25190) | human gut metagenome | reverse complement strand
GGTAAAATACGAAATGCTCATGAAACGATTTCACGACAAACAGCCCGTCAGTCAGAACCTGATGCCGCCTTTGATCGTAACACTCACGGGCGCTGAAGCAGCGCTTCTGGAACAGTATCAGGAGTATTTCGAACAGCTCGGCTTTGAAATCGATTCCTTCGGCGGCAGCTCCTATGCGATGCGCGCAGTTCCCTGCGATCTGTACGGACACTGCGAGGCAGAGTTTTTACAGGATATTCTGGATGAGCTGGGAACCGGTCAGGCTCCGAATGCACCAACCGCGATTGCAGAACGTATCGCTACGATGGCCTGTAAATCTGCGGTCAAGGGCAATAATCGTTTAAGCCTTGCCGAAATGCAGGAACTGTTGGAACAGCTTCTGACCCTCGATAATCCATATCATTGCCCGCACGGCCGCCCGACAATGATTGTGATGACAAAGCAGGAGCTGGAACGCAAATTCAAGCGAATCGTGTAATGGGAATTCGATCCCCGAAGATAGAACTGGGAGATATAGCTTTCAATTTGGAGAGATAAATTTTTATGGAAAAGATACAACCTTCTGCCTGCAGCGTAGCGAATAATGAAAAAGGTTCTCCCGACACCGGACGCAACGTTCAAAACTGCCCAAGCGCAGGCAGTGCGCCCTCAAAGCCGCCCCTCGTCATCCTGACAGGTCCGACCGCTGTCGGAAAAACGGCCCTGTCTGTTGCCCTTGCAAAGGCGGTGAACGGTGAAATTATTTCCGCCGACTCCATGCAGGTGTACCGGCGCATGGATGTTGGCTCTGCCAAAGTGCGCACCGAGGAAATGCAAGGGATCCGCCATCATTTAATCGACGTGCTCGACCCGGATGAGGATTTCAATGTCGTGCTGTTTCAAAAGCTGGCAAAAGAAGCGATTTCAGATATTTTAAGCCGTCATAAAATCCCGATTCTTGTCGGCGGGACAGGCTTTTACATCCAGTCCGTTTTATATGATATCGACTTTACCGAGCACGCAGAGGATACGTCGCTGCGAAACCGGCTGGAAGAATATGCCAGAACAAACGGCGCACATGCGCTGCATGAGCTGCTTGTACAGGCTGACCCGAAGGCCGCGGAAGAAATCCACGAAAACAACGTAAAGCGCGTCATCCGGGCGCTCGAATACCACGAACAGACCGGCGGGAAGATTTCTGCGCATAATGAAGCGCAGCATCAGCGGGACGCCGCCTATCGGTTTTATTATTTTGTCCTGACAGATGACCGCGCAAAACTCTATGAACGGATTGACCGCCGCGTCGACCAGATGTTAAAAGACGGACTGGTGGAAGAAGTCAAAGGGCTGCAGCAGGAAGGCTGTCACAGAGGGATGGTGTCGATGCAGGGACTTGGTTATAAGGAAATCCTGGCTTACCTGGAGGGCGAATATGACCTCGAACGCGCAGTTTATCTGATTAAGCGCGATACCCGGCACTTTGCAAAGCGCCAGCTGACCTGGTTTCGCCGGGAAAAATGTGTGACATGGGTTGACAGGCAGGACTTTCCAGATGAAAATAGTATTTTACAGTTTTTGATTACAAAAGCAGAGGAGTTAAAACAATGATGCAGGATATGTATACCGCAATGGGAATTTCCCCCGAAGTATATGAATACGGGGAACAGACCCTTGTTTCTTTAAAAGACCGATTTGACGAGATCGACAAAACAGCAGAATACAATCAATTGAAGGTATTAAAGGCAATGCAGGACTGTCGTGTCAGTGAAGCCTGCCTGCTTGGCACAACCGGCTACGGCTATAACGATATCGGCAGAGACACGCTGGAAGCAGTTTATGCGTCCCTGTTCCATACCGAGGCAGCCCTGGTGCGTCCTCAGATCACCTGTGGAACACACGCGCTCGCGCTCGCGCTGATGAGCAATTTAAGACCGGGAGACGAACTGTTATCCCCCGTTGGAAAGCCTTATGACACCCTCGAAGAGGTTATCGGCATCCGGGAATCCCGTGGTTCCCTGAAAGAATATGGCATCAGCTACCGTCAGGTCGATTTAAAAGAGGACGGTTCATTTGACTGGGAGGGCATTAGAAACGCCATCCATCCGAACACTAAACTCGCAACGATCCAGCGATCCAAGGGCTATCAGACCAGACCGACCCTGAGCGTAGAGCAGATCGGCGAGCTGATTGCTTTTCTCAAAAGCATCAAGCCGGACATCATCTGCATGGTGGATAACTGCTACGGCGAATTCACCCAGACAATCGAACCCACAGACGTCGGTGCAGATATGTGCGTTGGCTCTCTGATCAAAAATCCCGGCGGCGGACTTGCACCGATCGGCGGCTATATCGTCGGCAAAAAGGACTGCGTGGAAAATGCTGCCTTTCGTTTAACCTCTCCCGGACTCGGAAGAGAAGTCGGCGCATCGCTGCAGGTGCTTCCTTCCTTTTATCAGGGACTGTTCCTGGCACCGACCGTCACCGCAGGCGCATTAAAGGGTGCGATTTTTGCGGCGAACCTCTATGAAAAGCTCGGCTTTAAGGTCGTTCCCTCCGGGGACGCCCCCCGCTACGATATCATTCAGGCGATCGAATTCGGCACGCCGGAAGGACTGATTTCCTTCTGTGAAGGTATTCAGTACGCTGCTCCTGTAGACAGCTTTGTTACCCCGGAGCCGTGGGATATGCCCGGCTATGACAGTCAGGTCATCATGGCGGCGGGGGCATTTGTATCCGGCGCTTCCATCGAACTGTCCGCAGACGGTCCGATCAAGCCTCCCTACGCCGTTTATTTTCAGGGCGGACTGACCTGGCAGCACGCAAAATTCGGCATCCTGAAATCCCTGCAGCAGTGCGTCAAAAAGGGCGTCGTTTCTGCCATTTTGTGTCAGAAATAATCGCCAGCTGTCGGACGGTGCGAAAAAAAGTGCCTTTTCTTTCTATACAGAAAAAAAGAATTATGTTAATATGATAAAAGCTCAGGGAGACAAAAAGAGCATGCTGTCCTGCATTTTCATGGAGAGGAAAATGGAGGACAAACCAAATGAAAGTATCCAAAAAAGAAACACAGCTGACAGCTTCTGACGGTCTCCCGTATGAAAAATTTCTGCAAAAAGGGGCAGAATCCTTATCAGACGCCGAACTTCTGGCGATTATGCTGCGTACAGGGCCTGATCCCGGACCGGACGCCCCGCAGGCGTTTCGGGATTGTCCGGCGCTCGCGCTGGCAGAGCAGGTGCTTTCCCTGCCGCTCGGTTCCCGAAGCGGACTTTTGGGACTTTCCAGCTTATCTTGCAACCAGCTGCAGCAGATCAGGGGAATCGGCGAAGTAAAAGCCGTGCGGATCTGCTGCATTTTTGAACTGGCAAGAAGAATCGCCCTCGGGCAGCGCAAAAAGCTTCCCGCCTTTCCGGACCCGGCAACGGCGGCAGACTATTGCAGACCGATGTTTGAAGAGGACGGCGGTATGCTCGAACGCACGATTCTGCTGTTGTTAGATGGCAAAGGCTGCCTGATCAGGGAAAAGCTTCTCTCGATCGGAACCATTGATGCGGCGCTCGTTTCTCCGCGCGAAATTTTTCTGCAGGCGCTGCGCGTCGGGGCTGTCAGCTTCCTCTTACTGCACAACCATCCCAGCGGGGACGTTACTCCGAGCCCCGAGGACAAAGAACTTACAAAGCGCCTTGCCATGCTTGGCGGGATGATGCAGCTTTGCCTGACCGACCATATCATTGTCGGCGATTCGGATTTTTTCAGTTTCCGGCAGGCAGGGCTGATCTAAGGAAGGAGAATAACATGGTGCCAAATTGCGCATACGGAATCGATCTCGGAACGAGCAATATCAAAATCTACAGTCTTTCCGACGATTCAGTCATGATGGAAAAGAATATGATCGCCATCGAAAATAAAAAGAACATATTTGCCTACGGTAATTCCGCTTATGAAATGTATGAAAAAGAACCGCCAAGCATTCATGTTTCTTTTCAAATCAGCCATCCGCTTTCCAACGGTGTCATCGCGGATATCAACAACATGGAACGGCTGATTCATCTGTTTATTTCCGATATGTCCAAAGGAAATATCCGTCCGGCAGATTTCTATATTGCAGTCCCGACCGATATCACGGAAGTGGAGAAGCGCGCGTTTTATGATCTGATCAAGGATGCGAACGTCAAGGCACGCAAGATCATGGTCGTGGAAAAGGCAATTGCGGACGGCCTCGGCATGGACATCGACGTAAAAAATTCCCAGGGTGTCCTGGTTGTGGATATCGGCTACGATACGACGGAGGTTTCCATTCTTTCCCTCGGTGGCATCGTGCTGAGCAGACTGATCAAAACCGGCGGCTTGAAATTCGACGAAGCGGTTCGCCAGACCGTACGCCGTGAATTTAACCTTCTGATCGGTCAGAAAACAGCCGCAACGATCCGTCAGTCCATCGGCGATCTCGAAAAAGAGGGCAAGGGCGCTGTCGTATACGGCCGCGATATCGTAGTCGGACTTCCGGTAGAACGTGAAATCCCGACGGATTTAATCAACAGCTGCCTGGAAGAGCACTTCAACACCATCATCGACAGCGTAAAAGTGATTCTGGAGAGAACACCTCCGGAACTCGGTGCCGATATTTTCAAACACGGTGTCTATTTAACCGGCGGTGCCAGCCAGACCAGCCATTTCGCAGAGCTTCTGCAGAAATCCACCGGCTTAAAGGTCAATCAGGCGCAGCGCCCGCTTGAAAGCGTCGTACTCGGCATGGGCCGCATCCTGAAAGAGGACAATTACAAATCTGTAGCATATGCTATTGAAGGGATGGGTAAATGAGTCCTGTAGTCAAAAAGAAACGAAAAAAAATCACGATTACAAGCCAACAGCTTTTGCTTGTGCTGACTGCAGTCTGCGCTTTTCTGCTGATTTTTACCTTTAATACCAACGTATTCGAAGGTGTTTTAAAGCAGGCGGCAGGCTACGTCGTTGTTCCGTTCCAGAACGGGATCGCAACGATAGGCGGATACTTATCCGACCGTTCCGACGAACTGGCGCAGTTAAAGGATGTTCTTGCCCTAAACAAAGATCTGCAGGAGCAGATTGACCAGCTGACGATCGAAAACAACCAGCTGCAGCAGGATCGTTACGAATTAAATAACCTGCGCAGCTTATATGAACTCGACCAGGCATATTCCGATTATGACAAGATCGGTGCGAGGGTTATCTCCAGCGAAACTGATAACTGGTTTTCTTCGTTTACAATCAACAAGGGGGAAGAAGAGGGCGTACAGGTCGATTATAACGTCATGGCAGGCAGCGGTCTGGTCGGACGCGTTGTTTCTGTTGGTCCGCACTACGCAAAGGTTATTTCCATCATTTCCGATACGAGCAGCGTCAGCGCAACCGTCCTTGCAACCTCAAACAACTTAATCGTATCCGGCAGCCTGCAGTCCATACAGTCGGACGGAACGATCCTGTTTTCCCAGCTTTCCGATCCGGACAACAACGTATCAGTCGGAGATAAGGTCGTTACGAGCAATATCAGTGATAAATATCTGCCCGGAATTCTGATCGGCTATATCGATTCGATCAGCACTTCCTCCAATAACCTGACCAAATCCGGAACGGTGACACCAGCTGTCGATTTTTCCCATCTGGACGAGGTTTTAGTTGTGATGGAACAAAAACAGCAGACCGGTGACTGACAAAGGAGGCTTCTTTCTATGAAAAAATTTCTGACAGTTGCCGCCCTGATCTGGGTCTTTTTCCTTTTGCAGACCTCTGTCTGCCCCTGGATTGCGTTTGGCTCGATCAAACCGAATCTTTTAGTCATTTTGGTCGCATCCATCGGATTTATGGAGGGATCCAAAGCCGGCATGTGGACAGGCTTTGCCTGTGGGCTTTTGGCAGATCTGTTTGCGGCAAACGGCGTCAGCCTCATTTCCCAGAACGGTGCTACCGGAGACCTGCTCGGTTTTTACGCGCTGCTGTTTTTGTATGTCGGATATTTATGCGGACAGGCGAACCGGCTTTTTTATCCCGAAGATATCAAGCTTCCGCTGATGATGATTACCGCTGCAGACCTCTGCGTCAATTTCGTCTGCTATCTGATTATGTTTCTGATGCGGGCGCGCCTTGACATCGGTTACTATCTGTTACATATCATTTTACCGGAAGCAGTTTACACCATCGTTGTTGCATTTATTTTTTATCCGCTGCTTTTGCTGCTGCACAAATGGCTCTGGTGTGCGGATCGAGGGAGTACAGAATAATTGTTGAAAAAAATTCAGAGATTTCTGATCAATTTTATCAGTTCCAGAACGTTTTTTTTGTACGTCATGTTTGTTGTGATGGCAGTCCTTTTGTTCCAGCGCATTTTTACGCTGCAGATCGTACAGGGCGAGGACAAGCAGCAGGAATTTGAACTAAAAATCAAAAAAGAACGTTCGATTGCAAGCACGCGAGGCAATATTTACGACGTAAACGGCATTGCGCTCGCCTACAATGAGCTTTCCAGCTCTGTCACGATCGAGGATGTCTATGAATCCAGCAAAAAAAATGCCACAATTAACGGTATCCTCAAAAAAGTCCTTCATATTCTGGACGAAAACGGCGACAGCATCAGCTGCGATTTCAATATTTATATCGATGGCGACGGCGAATTTGCCTACAGCGTGACTGGCTCGAGAAGGCTGCGTTTTATCGCTGACGTCTACGGTATCACCCAGATTTCCGATCTGGAAGAGCGCCAGAAAAATGCAACCGCGCAGGATATTATCGAATATCTCGCCGGCTCCAAACGTTACGCGATCGGCGGACTGACTGATCAAAACGATAAAAACAGCTTTACAGTCGGAGAGGGATATACCCAAAAAGAACTGCTCAACATCATCGCGATCCGGTATACGATGGGAACCACCGGATATCAGAAATATATCCCGGTTACAATCGCGACCGACGTTTCAGAAGAAACCGTTGCCGCAATTGCAGAAAATCAGGACGAGCTGGAGGGCATTTCCGTTGCGGAAGACACGATCCGCAAATATAAGGACGGACCGTATTATTCCCAGATCCTCGGCTACACCGGCAAAATCTCGACGGACGAGCTGACCGCGTTAAACAGTAAAGAAGGCATGGACGGCGTCAAGAGCGCGCCGGATGTCAAAGAATACGAGCTGACGGATATCGTCGGCAAGGCTGGCATCGAAAAGGTCATGGAAGAATATCTGCAGGGAACAAAGGGCTATGAGACGGTCTTTGTTGACCGGATGGGTCGGGAGGTAGAAGTGCTCGACCATGTGGACGCGACTGCCGGAAACGACGTTTACCTGACGATCGACAGCAAGCTCCAGGCGGACGCCTATAATATCCTGGAAAAATTCGTTGCCGGTATTCTGGTGGATAAAATCATCAACGTTAAAAATTATGATTCCACCGATGTTTCCAGCGCGAACCTAAAGATTCCGATCGATAATGTATACAGCGCGTTGTTTAAAAATAACGTGATCGAGCTTTCCAAAATGGAAGCTGCCGTCGAAGGAGAAACCCAGTACAGCGTCTATCAGACGATTTTATCCCGGCGCGATGAGGTCCTTACCTGGCTCTCCGAGGAGCTTTTGTCCGGAACAATCGCTTATCAGAGCCTTCCTGCAGAATATAAGGCATATGAAAGCTATATCATCAACAACCTGCTGCCGGAGAACAATATTTTATCCGGCGTAGATAAAACCGATCAGACCTACATCGACTGGACGACCAATGAGACGATCAGCATCCGGGAATATCTGGAATACGCGATCTCCAAAAACTGGATCGACGTGACCCAGCTTCCCCTGGATGGAAAATATTCCGATTCCTCGGAGGTCTATCAGCAGCTGGTTTCCTACATTTTAGAAGAGCTGGACAGCCAGACTTTTTTAAAGAAATTGATTCCGTACATGATCGAGCAGAACCGGATTACCGGAACCCAGGTCTGCATCCTCCTGATCGAACAGGATGTCATCAACCCGACAGAAAACCAAATCGCCGAATTAAAATCCGGCAGTGTTTCTGCCTTTAACTTTATGGTAAATCTGATTCGCAACCTCGAGATTACCCCGGCGCAGCTTGCTCTCGACCCATATTCGGCATCCTGCGTTTTAACAGACGTCAACACCGGAGAGGTGCGTGCGCTCGTCAGCTACCCCAGCTATGATAACAACCGGCTGGCAAACGGCATCGACGCAGAATATTATTCGCGGATTTCCAGCGGCGAGGATCTTTCCCGCCCGATGTGGAATTATGCGACCCAGATGCGTACGGCGCCCGGTTCCACCTTTAAGATGGTATCGTCTACCGCGGCTTTGATGGAGCATGTGATCGATTTGACGACAAGAATCGAGTGCCCGGGAATTTTTACCCGTTTCTCCGATTATCAGCCTCGATGCTGGAAGAGAAGCGGTCACGGCAGCTTAAATGTATCCGAAGCGATCACGAACTCCTGTAACGTCTTTTTTTACGAGGTCGGCTATCAGCTCGGCTTAAACGGCGATAAATACGATCAGGATCTCGGTAATGAAAAGCTCGCCAAATATGCGTCTATGTACGGACTGAACGAAAAATCCGGCATTGAAATTGAAGAATCCGAACCGCAGATTTCCGACGCACTGTCTGTTGTATCCGCAATCGGACAGGGTACCAACAACTTCACCACCGTCGGTCTTGCCCGTTATGTGACGACCGTTGCAAACAGCGGTACCTGCTATGACCTGACGCTTTTAGATAAGGTGACGGATACCTCTGGCAACCTGCTTGTCAATTATTCGGCAAACGTCCGCAATACGATCGATATGCCCCAGTCCTACTGGAATGCAATCCATCAGGGCATGCGCGGCGTTGTCCAGAACAAGAAATACTATCAGGATTTCGGCGTTGAGGTTGCCGGCAAGACCGGTACCGCCGAAGAAGATAAGTCCCGTCCAAACCACGGTCTGTTCGTCGGCTACGCGCCTTACGACAATCCGGAGGTCTCTATGGCGATCCGTATCGCAAACGGTTATTCCTCCGACTACGCCTGCCAGCTTTCCAAGCAGCTGATGACCGTGTATTTCGACCTGGACGAAAACGGAGCCCTGACTGACAGCCAGACTGCACTTTCCCTGGAAACTGTCGTTGGGGGAGGAGACTGATCATGAAAAACACCGTAATTCTCAAAAGCTATAAAGACGGCATTGCAATCTATCTGGATGATACGCTGGAATTTGAGCAGCTCTGTCTGGATCTTGCACAGAAATTCCGCGACTCAGCCCGTTTTTTCGGGGATATGCAGGTCGCGGTGTCCTTTGAGGGCAGGACGCTTACCCAGGAGGAGGAAAATATCCTCGTGGACACGATCACCTCATCCAGCCGTCTGCAGGTGCTCTGTGTCATCGGAAAAGATGCCGGGCTCCAGAACCAGTTTTCCAACGCAACGGAAGCGGCGCGGTACTTTGCGCAAAAATCTGCGAGCGGGGACGATGGACAGTTTTACCGCGGCAGCTTAAAAGACGGGCAGATTCTTGAAACGGAGGGCAGCATCGTCATTTTAGGCAGCGTGGAAGAAGGCTGTAGCATCATTTCCACAAAGGATATCATCGTTCTTGGAAGGCTTGCCGGAAACGCCTATGCGGGCGGCGACGGCAGGGACCATCACTTTATTGCAGCGCTTGAAATGACTCCGCAGAAATTAAAAATCGGAGATTTCAAATATAAAACAAAGGAAAGCCGCTTATGGGCGGGAAGGCTCCGCAAGGGGCAGCCGCAGATGGCATGCGTCCGAAACGGCGAAATACAAATGCAGTCCATTACCAAAGAATTACTGAATGAACTGCCTGTTTAGTGCAGCCTGTTCAGGGAACGCCAATATTTCATGATCGGAGGATCGTATGCCATGGGTGAAGTCATTGTCGTTACCTCAGGAAAAGGCGGTGTCGGAAAAACAACGACGACCGCAAACGTCGGAACCGGTCTGGCGGCGGCTGGAAGAAAGGTTGTATTGATCGATACCGATATCGGTCTGCGGAACCTGGATGTCGTCATGGGACTGGAAAACCGGATTGTATACAATCTTGTAGACGTCGTGGAAGGAAGCTGCCGCGTCAAGCAGGCGCTGATTCGCGACAAACGTTATCCCGGTCTGTACCTTTTGCCAACCGCGCAGACAAGGGATAAAAGCGCTGTCAACGAAAGCCAGATGAAAAAGCTGGTGGAACACTTAAAAGAGCAGTTTGATTACATTTTGTTAGACTGTCCCGCAGGCATCGAGCAAGGGTTTAAAAATGCCATCGCCGGTGCGGATCGGGCGCTCGTCGTCACAACGCCGGAGGTTTCCGCCATCCGCGACGCGGACCGTATCATCGGTCTTTTGGAGGCATCTGGTTTTGAGCGCATCGATCTGGTCATCAACCGGATGCGCTACGAAATGGTCAGGCGCGGGGATATGATGAGCGTAGACGACGTGGTGGACATCCTTTCCATCCCGCTCATCGGCGTCGTGCCAGACGATGATGTAACCGAGATACTGGCCATCAATCTGCTGGGCGTGATTCCGGACGACGAGCATGTTGTCATCGCAACCAATCAGGGCGAACCGCTCGTCGGCAACCACACGCTGGCGGGACGCGCCTACCGGAACATCTGCCAGCGGATTTTGGGGCAGGAGACCCCGTATCTGCTTCCAGAACCGACTTTTTCGTTCTGGACGAAGTTCACCGGTATTTTTCATAAAAGTCAGGAGGGACGCGTATGAAACTGTCTAATCTTTTTCGCAGAAAACCCTCTCGCGAGGTTGCAAAGGACCGTCTGAAAATCCTGCTGATTTCCGACCGCGTCAACTGCTCGCCCGAAATTCTGGAGATGATCAAAAAAGATATCGCAGAAGTCATATCACGCTATATGAAAATAGACACAAACAATATGGAAATCCAGA
>OLQX01002803.1_pt1 | contig 10926 bp, 10 predicted proteins | sample 1672581 | NCBI WGS metagenome assembly OLQX01 (sample SAMEA3136701, study PRJEB25190) | human gut metagenome | reverse complement strand
CGTTTCCCCGGGGAAGCCCACGATGATATCGCTGGAGAAGGTGATGCCGGGCACCTTTTTGCGGGCGTACTCGATCAGCTCCATGTACTGCCCGATGGTGTAATGGCGGTTCATCTTTTTCAGCAATTCATCCGAGCCGCACTGCACCGGCAGGTGCAGGTGCTTACACAGGTGGGGCTGGGCCGCAATGGTGTCGATCAGCTTGTGGCTGGCATCCTTCGGGTGGCTGGTCATAAAGCGGATCTGGTAATCGCCGGGCACAGCGCAGAGCAGATTGAGCAGATCAGCAAAGTCCACCTGTTCCTCCAGGCCCTTTCCGTAGCTGTTCACGTTCTGGCCCAGCAGAGTGATCTCCTTGTATCCTGCTTCCACCAGCCCCCGGAACTCCGCCAGGATATCGCCGGGCTTGCGGCTCTTCTCACGGCCCCGCACATAAGGTACGATGCAGTAGGTGCAGAAATTGTCGCAGCCATACATGATGGGCAGCCAGGCGCGGAACTCACTCTCACGCCGGATGGGGATGTTCTCCACGATGACCGGGCGCTGGGCAGGCTCCATCAGCACGCGCTTATGCTTCTGCAGCTTCTGAGCAATGAGCTGGGGCAGCGTATCGATGCCATCCACGCCAAAGACCAGATCGACATAGGGATAGCTCTTGCGCAGCTTTTCCACCACATGTTTCTGGTTGGCCATGCAGCCGCACAGGCCGATCATCAGGCCGCGCTTTTTCTCCTTCAGGCCCTTCAGTGCACCCACATTGCCGAACACGCGCTGCTCGGCGTGCTCCCGCACGGCGCAGGTGTTGAAGAGGATGAGGTCTGCATCCTCGGGCTTATCGCACAGGCCGTAGCCGATATCCACCAGTACGCCCTTGATGCGCTCGCCATCGTTGACGTTCTGCTGACAGCCATAGCTGTGTACAAAGGCCAGCGGCGGGGTGTCGTAAGCCGCACGCACCAGCTCCGCAGCCGTCTCGTTGTGTTCAAAGTTAATGTATTCCAATAAAAACCATCCTTATTTTTCAAAAGCTCTTTTTAGTATACCCTCTTTCTGCCATAAGGGCAAGTGGGAAACCGCAAATTTCAGAATCCTTCTGGGGCAATTCAGCCTTCTGCCTGCTTTTTGGCGCATGCTTCACACAGGCCGAACAGCACCACAGCGCAGTCCTGCACCACAACATCCTTCTGGCGGCGCACCAGCTTCATCACCTGTTTCTCGTCCACATCGGCATCCACCACGCCGCCGCAGGCCGTGCAGTAGAGGTGGCTGTGCCAGCACAGGGTGTGATCAAAACGATCCGCCCTGCCCGGAATGGACACCCGGCGCACCATGCCTGCCTCCACCAGACTGTTCAGGTTGCGGTAGACAGTGCCCAGGCTCAGGCCCGGGCACTCCGGGGCCGCCTTATCAAAGATCTCTTCGGCGGTGGGGTGGTCGCAAAGCTGCTCCACGGTGTGCAGCACCAGCTCCCGCTGTTTGGAATAACGCATCTTCCTCTCTCCTTCTCTTCCCTTTATACGTTCTCTTCGCCCTTGATCCGCGTCCAATATGCGCGGGAGGCCTGCTCGTTCTTGTTTTCTCCAAAGGTGTAGTATTTTGTGTTCTTGAGCACATCCGGCAGATACTGCTGCTCGACCCAGTGGTTGGGGTAATCGTGGGCATACTTGTAATTCTGACCCTTTACCAGCGCATCCTCGCCGTCATAGTGCTTGTTCTGCAGCTGGCGGGGAATGGGCCCGGTGCGCCCGGCCTGCACATCCGCAATGGCAGCGTTGATGGCATCGTGGGCGCTGTTGGATTTGGGGCTGGTCGCCACCAATACCACCGCATCCGCCAGGGGAAGCCGCGCTTCGGGCAGGCCCACCGCGTTGGCGATATCCACCGCCGCCTTTACGATGGGAATGATCTGCGGGTAGGCAAGGCCCACATCCTCGCAGGCGCACACCATGAGCCGACGGCAGGCCGAGGGCAGATCCCCGGCTTCCAGCAGCCGGGCCAGATAGTGGAGCGCTGCATCCGGGTCGGAGCCGCGCATGGATTTCTGGTAAGCCGACACGATATCATAGTGGTCATCGCCGTCCCGGTCGTACCGCATGGCAGTGCGGCGGGTGACCTGCTGGATCATATCCAGCGTGATGTGTTTTCCCTCCGGTTCGGGAGCCGCCGCCGTCACTGCAAAATCAAGGCAGCCCAGTGCCTTGCGCAGATCGCCGCCCGCGCTCTCGGCAAGATAGGCACAGGCATCGTCCTCCATCCGGATGGGCGTACCCTCGCTCTCTGAAAGCTTTTTCAGGGCGTTCCGCAGCCCCTGCTCCACATCCGCAGCTGTCAGCGATTTGAACTCGAACACAGTGCAGCGGGAAAGCAGTGCATTATAGATGTAAAAATATGGGTTCTCGGTGGTGGAGGCGATCAGGGTCACCGTGCCGTCCTCAATGCATTCCAGCAGGCTTTGCTGCTGCTTCTTGTTCAGATACTGGATCTCATCGAGGTACAGCAGGATGCCCCCCGCCCCGGCCAGTGTGCCGATATCCTTGAGCACTGCCTTGATATCCCCCGTGCCGCAGGAAGTTCCGTTGAGCTTGTGCAGTGTCATGCCGCTGTTCTCGGCAATGATGCGGGCCACGGTGGTCTTGCCAGTGCCGGACGGGCCGTAAAAGATCATGTTGGGGATGCGGCCGCTCTCGATGGTGCGGCGGAACACCCGCCCCGGGGCCAGCAGATGCTGCTGGCCGCAGACTTCGGCCAGCGTTTTGGGGCGCATACGCTGCGCCAGCGGTTCATTCATCGGGCGTTCCCTCCTGTACTGCCCTGCTGTTCTGCATGGGCCTTATATAGAAATAGTATACCTCATTTTTACACGAACAGCAAGAGCAATAATGAAAATCATTCTCAGATGAATACCACAAACCCCATTTACAAAAAAGTCGAAACATGCTATTATCATAGTACATTTACGGGAAACGAGGGGTTCAGATGAAGAAAGCTGCTGCGGCAGAAGATCTCTCTGCCAAAAAGGAGCTGGCGCTCCAGGTCATCGACCGGCTGAAAACAGAATATCCGGATGCAGCCTGCACGCTGGATTACGACCACGCCTGGCAGCTGCTGGTCAGTGTTCGGCTGGCGGCTCAGTGCACCGATGCCCGGGTGAACATTGTGGTACAGGACTTGTTTGCTAAATACCCCAATGTAGCAGCATTGGCTGCGGCAGAGCCCGAGGAAATTGAAGCCATCGTCAAGCCCTGTGGGCTGGGCCGCAGCAAGGCCCGGGATATCTCGGCCTGTATGCGAGTGCTGCGGGATAAATACAACTGCAAAGTGCCCACCACCTTTGAAGAGCTGCTGGCATTGCCCGGCGTGGGCCGCAAGAGCGCCAACCTGATCATGGGTGATGTGTTCTGCAAGCCCGCCATCGTCACGGATACCCACTGCATCCGGCTGTGCAATAAAATCGGGCTGGTGGATGGCATCAAGGAGCCGCAGAAGGTGGAGATGGCCCTGTGGAAGATCATTCCGCCGGAGGAAGGCAGTGACCTGTGCCACCGCTTTGTGATGCATGGCCGGGCTGTCTGCAACGCCCGCAAACCCGAATGTGAAAAGTGCTGTCTGAACGGCATCTGCCGGTACGCGGCAGAAAACGCCGTTCTCACAAAAGAAACCAAGGAGGCTTCTGTATGATCACTTTGTCTATCCTGATCGTTCTTGCCCTGATCTGCGCTCTGGTGGGCGTGCTGATGGGCCTGTTCTCTCTGATCGGCCTGCTGGCTTCCCTGCTCGTGGGCGTGCTGGTAGGCGCTCTGGCCGGTCACATTGCCAACCGCTTTATGGGCACCCAGACTTCCACCGGCCGCAACATTGTGCTGGGTATTCTGGGCAGCTTTGTGGGCGAGTTCCTGTTCGGTCTCATCGGCATCCATGCCACCGGCAGCATCAGCTCCTTTGTTATCTCGGTACTGGGTGCCTGCGTCTGCATCTGGGTGGATAACCGACTGTTCCACGATCGTTGACCGTTTTCTCTGGTTGTTTGTCTTTGCTCTCCCCTCCGGGAGAGCTTTTTTATTTTCAGCCCCTTGACAGTTATATCGAGAAGCGATATAATGCATCCATGATATATCGCATAGCGATACAAAGCGAGGTGATATAATGGACAATCCGGCACTGACGGAAACCACCTACTACATCCTGCTTTCCCTCTATCATCCGCAGCATGGCTACGGCATCATGCAGGAAACCCAGCAGCTCTCCGGCGGAAGGGTACGGCTGGCTGCCGGAACCCTGTACGGTGCCCTGAATGCCCTGTGCGAAAAGGGGTGGATCTCTCCCCTGCCCATGGAAAGCGGAAGCCGCAAAAAAGAATACCAATTGACCTCCGCCGGGCTGAAGGTGCTCAAACAGGAGCTGGTCCGGCTGGAAGAGCTTGCTGCCAATGGCCGCGCCATTTTACAGGAGGAACAGGTATGAGTGAAACAAAAACGCTGCATCGGAATTTCTGGGTCTGGGAATTTGAAAAAGAAGAACGCTGGCTCAACGAAATGGCGCAGGAGGGCTGGGCCCTGCAGAATGCCGGGTTCTGCACCTACACCTTTGAAAAGACGGAACCCGGCCAGTACATCATCCGGCTGGCCATGCTGGACAGTTCCCCGGATTTTGAAAGTTTCATGGAAGAGTTGGAAGCACAGAGCGTTGGGCATTGCTTCAGTTGGGGATATTTCCGCCGCAGCGCCCAGCTAGGTCCCTTTGATATGTTTTCGGATGTGGATTCCCGTATCTCCCACCTGAACAAAATTGGACAGATGGTGAGGCTGCTCTGTCTGGCAAACCTTGTCATCGGCGTCACCAACACCTTCAGCGGTGCATCGCTGGCATGGCTGAACCTGCTTTGCGCCACGTTTTTGGCCTACGGGCTGGGACGTATCAGCAGCAAACGAGAGAGTCTGGTGGAAGAACGTCAGCTCCACGAGTGATTTTTTCTCCTTGATGTGCAGGATCTTCAGAGTTTTCAAAAAGTTCATTTTTACCCGCTTGCATTCCAATGCAGGCGGGTATATTATTGTCATTAGCAAATAGTTATCATGTGTTAAGTATTTGCATCTGTTAAGTGATAAGGAGGGATCGTATGCCGCAGAAGAGCGCGCCGGAACTGTTCGCCGTGGTCCATTATCTGCATCGGCTGAGCACAGAAGGCAAACGCGGTGCCAAAATGGCACTGGAAAGCTGCCCCAAGTGTCATTTCATCATGCTGGAAGGCGTGCTGATGACCATTGAAGAGCATGGCCAAAATGGCACCATCTATGTTTCCGATCTGGCTGCCGCCGTCAAACAGCCCCTGCCCGCTGTTTCCCGCGCGCTGCGCCAGCTAGAGCAGGATGGACTCATTGAGCGGATCACAGACTCCAATGACCGCCGCAAAACGCTGGTGCGCCCCACGGAAAAGGGGTTGGATGCCAGCCGCCAGGTCGAAACTGCCATCAGCCGTTACTTTGAGCGGGTCATCTGCCGCATCCCGGAAGAGCAGCGGGAGCAGCTGTTCTCCCTGACCGGTGTGCTGCTGGAGGCTGTGGAAGCGGAAAATGCGGAGCAACAAGCAAAATTGAAGGGAGAAAACGAAAATGGGTAAAATTTTCAAGCAGCTGGCCCGCCACTGGGCCGCCTGCCTTGCCGTGGTGGCTCTGCTGTTCGTGCAGGCCTACTGCGACCTTTCCCTGCCGGATTACACGAGCAAGATCGTGGACACCGGCATCCAGCAGGGCGGCATTGAAAGCCCCCTGCCGGAGACTGTGCGCCAAAGCACACTGGATGCCCTCTCGCTTTTGATGAGCGAAGAGGATGCGGATGCACTGCAGAATGCCTACGGATATTATCTTCAGGACGACGGTGTTCTGAAGCTCCGCAGTGACCTGACCGATGCCGAACGCACCGCTCTGGAGGAGGCCGTCACCACACCGGATATCGTGCTGTATATGGCGGCGGCGCAGAATGCTAACGCCCCTGCCGGGCAGAACGCTGCCGCCATGGCTCCGCTGTCCGGCTACCAGAGCGAGGAGGAGACTGCCGGGGATGAAGCAGAAACCATGACCGCTGCTCCCACGGCGGAGGATCTGGATGCCGTCTGTGGCCAGTTCGCAGCCCTGGCCCAGATGCCCGGCTTTTCCCGGGAAATGATCCAGCAACAACTGGCCAGCGCCATGGAACAGGTGGACGAGACCACCCTTTCCAGCATGGCAAGTCAGGCCACCCTGCTGGTCAGCCTGGAATATGAGGCACAGGGCGTTTCCCATAATGTACAGATGGCCTACCTCTTCCGTGTGGGCGGCCAGATGCTGGCCCTGACCCTGCTGATGGTGGTCGTTGCCATTCTGGTGGGCCTGATTGCCTCCCGCGTCTCGGCTTCCATCGGCCGGGAGCTGCGCAGAGAGACCTTCTCCTCGGTCATCCACTTTTCCAACGCGGAGATCGAGAATTTCTCCACCGCTTCCCTGATCACCCGCACCACCAACGATATCCAGCAGGTGCAGTTCACCTGTGTCATCCTGCTGCGCATGGTGGCCTACGCTCCCATTCTGGGCATCGGCGGCGTAATGCACGTCACCCAGGGCAACACCGGCCTTGCCTGGATCATCGTGCTGGACGTGGCCGCTCTGCTTCTGCTCATCACGGTTCTGATGAGCGTTGCCATGCCCAAGTTCAAGATCATGCAGACCCTGGTGGACAAGCTGAACCTCGTCAGCCGCGAGATCCTGACCGGCATCATGCCGGTGCGTGCCTTCAGCCGCGAACAGTTTGAGGAACAGCGCTTCGACAAGGCCAACAAGGACCTGATGGGCACCCAGCTGTTCACCAACCGCGCCATGGTGGCCATGATGCCCTTTATGACCCTGATCATGAACGGAACCAGCCTGCTCATCGTCTGGTTCGGCGGCAAGGCCATGGATGCCGGAAACATGCAGGTGGGCGAGATGATCGCATTCATCACCTACACCATGCAGATCGTCATGTCGTTCCTGATGCTGGCCATGGTGGCTGTGATGCTTCCCCGTGCCGGTGTGGCTGCTGACCGCATTGACGAGGTCTGCCGCACCAAGGCTTCCATCCATGATCCAGACGCTGCCACCGCAAAGCCCGCCCTTGAAAAGAAGGACTGGGATGGCGTGGTCCGGTTCGAGGATGTCAGCTTCCGCTTCCCCGGTGCCGACAGCGACGCGCTGGAGCACATCAGCTTTACTGCAAACCCCGGCGAGACCACAGCCATCATCGGCTCCACCGGCTGCGGCAAATCCAGCCTGCTCAACCTCATCCCCCGCTTTTATGATGTCACCGGCGGCCGCGTGACCATCGACGGCATCGACGTGCGGGAGATGCCACAGGAGCAGCTCCACAGCCTTTTGGGCTATGTGCCCCAGAAGGGCGTTCTGTTCAGCGGCACCATCGAGAGCAACCTGAAATTCGGCGGTGCGCAGATCACCGATGCGGGCATGAAGAAGGCGGCTTCCATCGCACAGGCCACCGAGTTCATCGACGCAAAGCCCGAGGGCTATGCAAGCCCCATTGCACAGGGCGGCTCCAACGTATCCGGCGGCCAGAAGCAGCGGCTCTCCATCGCCCGCGCCATTGCCAAGGAGCCGAAGATCTATCTGTTCGACGACAGCTTCTCTGCCCTTGACTACAAGACGGATGTCACCCTGCGCCGTGCGCTGAAGGAAGAGACCGACAACGCCACCGTGATCATCGTGGCACAGCGCATTTCCACCGTCCTCCACGCCAATCAGATCCTGGTGCTGGATGACGGCAGGCTGGTGGGCAAGGGTACTCACGCGCAGCTCATGGCCACCTGCCCTGAATATCAGGAGATCGCCAGGAGCCAGCTGAGCCAAAAGGAGCTCAACCTGCAAGACCTGAACACCGGAAAGGAGGATGAGTGATATGCCGAGACCCGGAAAACAGACCGCCGAGCGCGCCAAAGATTTCAAGGGCACTCTGCGGCAGCTCCTCAGCGCATTGCGCCAGTATAAGCTTTCCCTCATCGTTGTGATGGTCTTTGCCATCCTTTCCACCATCTTCAATATTGCAGGCCCCAAAATTCTGGCCAAGGCCACCACGGCCCTTGCCACCGGCTGGATCGCCAAGCTGCGGGGGATCGGCAGCATCGACTTTGCCTACATCGGCAAGATCCTGCTCACCCTGCTGGCCATGTACCTCTGCTCCGCAGCATTCAGCTTTATCCAGGGCTGGCTGATGACCGGCCTTTCCCAGAAGGTCTGCTATGATTTCCGCCGCCAGATCAGCGAGAAGATCAACCACCTGCCTCTGGCCTACTTTGAAAAGCGGACGGTCGGCGAGGTGCTCTCCCGCATCACCAACGATGTGGACACCCTGGGCCAGAGCCTGAACCAGAGCGTGACCCAGCTCATCACCAGCATTACCACCATGATCGGCGTGCTGATCATGATGCTGTCCATCAGCCCCAAAATGACCCTGATTGCACTGCTCATCCTGCCCGTCTCTCTGGTCCTGGTGATGCTGGTGGTCAGGTTCAGCCAGAAATACTTCAAGGCCCAGCAGGCCACCCTGGGCGTTGTGAACGGTCAGGTGGAGGAGGTCTACTCCGGTCACAACGTCATCAAGGCCTTCAACCGGGAGGCTGCCGTGCTGGAGGACTTCAACGCCGCCAACGACAAGCTGTTTGAATCCGCCTGGAAGAGCCAGTTTCTCTCCGGCCTGATGCAGCCCATTATGAACTTTGTGGGCAACCTGGGCTATGTGGCTGTCGCCATCGTCGGCAGCATCTTTGCCGCCAACGGCATCATCACCATCGGCGATATCCAGGCTTTTATCCAGTATGTCCGCAATTTCACCCAGCCCATCCAGCAGCTGGCACAGGTGTCCAACATGCTGCAGAGCATGGCCGCCGCTGCCGAGCGCGTGTTCGAGTTCCTGAACGAGCCCGAAGAGGATCAGCTGGCCGACCCTGCCCGCCGGGCAGACCCTGCCTGCATCGATGGTCAGGTCACCTTTGACCATGTCCGGTTCGGTTATGTGCCCGAAAAGACCATCATCCACGATTTCAGCTGTAAGGTGCAGCCCGGCCAGAAGGTCGCCATCGTTGGCCCCACCGGTGCCGGTAAGACCACCATGGTCAAGCTGCTCATGCGGTTCTACGATGTGGATTCCGGCTCCATCACCCTGAACGGCCACGACATCCGCGACTTTGACCGCAGTGCCCTGCGCGAGGGCTTCGGCATGGTGCTGCAGGACACCTGGCTGTTCAAGGGCACCATCATGGAGAACATCCGCTACGGCCGTCTGGACGCCACCGACGAGGAGGTCATTGCCGCCGCCAAGGCTGCCAACGCCGACCACTTCATCCGCACCCTGCCCGGCGGCTACCAGATGGAACTGAACGAGGACGCCTCCAACGTGAGCCAGGGCCAGAAGCAGCTGCTCACCATCGCCCGCACCATCCTGGCCGACAACCGCATCCTCATTCTGGATGAGGCCACCAGCAGTGTGGACACCCGCACCGAGCAGCGCATCCAGACCGCCATGGACCGCCTGATGGAGGGCCGCACCAGCTTTGTCATCGCCCACCGCCTGTCCACCATCAAGGACGCCGACCTCATCCTGGTGATGCGGGACGGCGACATCGTGGAGCAGGGCACCCACGACCAGCTGCTGGCCGCCGGCGGCTTCTACGCCGACCTGTACAACAGCCAGTTCGAGGACGTGGTGGAGTAAAGCACCTGTCATCGCGTTATAACTGCAAAAAGAGCACCTGCTGCCTTTTCAGGGCAATAGGTGCTCTGTTTTTATTCCTCCACCGGTTCCAGCTTCATGCCGAACAATTTTTCAGAGAGCAGGGGCAGCAGGTGCTGTAACTGACGCACATATTCTTCCACCACCGGATCAGGCTCCGCTTTTGTAACGATACCAAACCGCATTCCCTTGTTCCAATCCAGAACAAACACCTGCTCAAGATTCGGTCTGCGGTAGTACACCGCCGGGGTCAGCATCAGGCTTGGCAGCTTATACTGCACACTTTTTACGCCGCGGATGATCTCTGCCCGCCGCCTCGAAGCCTCGTGCAGCAATGCCGTCTCATACAGTGATTGCTCCGGTGTTCCAGCAAACATCCACCGATATTTTACCGCCTGCTCCAATGGAATGTGTCCGCGGGGCACCTCTGGCGGCGTATGGAACGGGATGCCGATCTCCGGCATATAAACTGCCGGGTAAAAATGCAGACCTCCTGCTGCGATCTCCGCACACTCGATCTGCAGCGAAAGATCGATCTCACCGTTTAGCAGTGCACGCCCGATATCCTTTCGGTTGGCACAGCTGTACATCAAGGGGGAAAAGCGGGTGCTCAGCTCTTCTGTGGCGGCAAACAGGTCAAATCCCAGCATCTGCAGCGGCATATTCTGATGCCCGATCAGCAGATGCCGTTTGGGCGGGTTTGCATTCCGTTCCGCTGCCTGCGCACAGTTTACTGCATCATCGTACAATTCCAGCAGTTGCTTTGCCTTTGGATAAAATTCCCATCCTGCCGGAGTCAGCACCACCCGGCGCTGCGCGTGCTGAAACAGCTGGACTTTCAGCTGTGCCTCCAACGCACGGATCTGCTGAGACAGCGCAGATTGTGACAAAAACAGCGCATCTGCCGCCTCCGAAAAACTATCCAGTTCCACGATTCTCACAAATCCCTGCAATGCCTTCAAGCTCATGGTGTTGCTCCTTTTGCAATAAATAAGTTTTACTTCATTATAATATAATTTATTTGAATTGTAAAATCCCTCCGTCATCGCTATAATTGTTAAAGATTCCGCAATCCTTGTGCATTGCGGAAGGACAAAGAAGAATTCAAACAATGAAGAGAAAGAGAGCATACCTATGAACAAGATCTCCCGCAAAGGCTTTCTGAAGATCTTGTTC
>OLQX01002800.1_pt1 | contig 10932 bp, 7 predicted proteins | sample 1672581 | NCBI WGS metagenome assembly OLQX01 (sample SAMEA3136701, study PRJEB25190) | human gut metagenome | reverse complement strand
GGGGCAAGCCGTAGCGAAATTGTGGCTAATTGGCAACCAGAAAATCCAGAATTTTGGGAAAAGTTTGGTAAAAAAATCGCTAAACAAAACCTCGTTATATCCACTATTGCCTTAACACTTTCATTCTGTGTTTGGTACTTATGGGCTACCATTGCAGCTCAGCTAAATAGCGCTTGATTTAACTTTACTACAGATCAATTATTTACATTAGCTGCCTTACCAGGCCTTGTAGGTGCTACATTGCGATTTGTATACACATACATGCCAGCACTATTAGGCGGTAAAAACTGGACATTTATTTCCACAATTATCTTATTAGTTCCTGTTGTTTGGCTTGGCTTTGCCGTTCAAGATACAACAACTTCTTATACGACATTCATGATCTTAACTGCCCTCATCGGTTTAGCGGGTGGCAACTTCTCGTCCTCCATGGCGTACATTGGCAACTTCTTCCCTAAATCCGAAAAAGGTACTGCTCTTGGTATCAACGGCGGTGTTGGTAACCTTGGTATTTCTGTAATCTACTTCTTGGCTCCATTCGCTATGGGTTCTGCTGCATTAGGTAGCGTATTTGGTGTAACACCAGCTATCATCAAAGGTAACGCAGTATACCTTGCCAATGCGGCTTTCATGTGGATTGTACCACTTGTTGTTATCCTTGCACTTATGACACGTTTCATGGATAACTTACCACTAGAAAAACCAAATCCTAAAAATCTTGTACAAATCTTTGGGAACAAACACACTTGGGCACTTACATTGCTATACACTTGTTCCTTCGGTGCTTTCTCTGGTTATGCGGCAGCACTTGGCTTATTAGTAGGTAAAGAATTCCCTGAAGTTCCATTTGCGTCTATCGCATTTGTTGGTCCTCTTGTATCAGGTGCCCTTCGTCCTGTAGGCGGTTGGTTAGCAGATAAGATCAATAGCGGTACAAAAGTTACCTTTGTAAGCCTTCTCGGTCTATGTGCAACAACAGCGCTAATTGCAGTTGGCGTAGATATGCACAACTTCCCATTCTTCTTTGCTATGTCCGTGTTGACATTCGTATGCTGTGGCTTCGCAACTGGTGCTACATTCCGTATGATTCCTCACGTATTTGGCAATCCATTGCTTTCCTCTTTAATTACAGGTTTCGTTGCTGCCGTAGCTGCATACGGTGCCTTCATTACACCTAAAATCTTCGGTTTTGTATATTCCATGTTCGGCAATATTCACCCAGCCTTTGCTGTATTACTTGCATTTAACATTGTAACTGTAGCAGTGTGCTACTGGTTCTATGTGCGTAAAGGTGCAAACATGAACGTATAATTTTCTGGAACAGAAAATTTACGTTCATTGAACAGTACTACAAAATATAATTCACTTTTCTATACTAAGTGATAAAAGAAACCCCGCATCTCTCCTCCATACTTATCAGGTCTGCGGCCTAGGGCCTTGACCTCGTAAGTCGGATCGATGCGGGGTTCTCTTTTATGAGAATATAGTTGCGAATGCGATACTCATATATTGTGAATTATATTTTACGAAGTATAGTGCGTATATTAACTTTTCTCCCCTCAAAATTATAGCCTTCATTTTGAGGGGAGAAAAATGGACTGCAAGGCAGTCCATTCATTCTAATTTGACGATATATACCTTTATCTCTATAATATAAATAGATAGTCAGACGAGTAGGAACGTCAGGCGCATCTCAAAAACTAATTATCTAGGAAATGGCCTTTCTGTTTATCTAATTACACTTGGTAACGGAGGGCTATTTGCTTTTTGTGAGGCAAATAAGCGCTATAAGTGCTCCAAAGGAAATGACTAGCGTCAAGATTCCAGTAATAACTGTAATAAGTTCAAAGTCACTCATAAGCTCACCCCCTTCTATAACGAAGAGAGGCCCAACCTCGCCGACTACCTTAACAACATTATAAATTGAACAAATATACGATACAATAAGCAGTTATTTATCGATATATATGAATTAAATAATAAAGAAGAGCCTGCATTGCAGGCTCTTTTATTATCCAAAGATTTCTTCTAGTAGTGCGTCGTCGATGATGGTACCAACGTAGAAGTCGCTGAAGATGCCGTATTTTGCACTGGCTACTTCAAAGCGCATATCATATACGATTTTTTTGAATTGGATGTCGTCGTTACTGAAGATGGTAATACCCCATTCCCAGTCATCTAAGCCACAGCCACCTGTGGTGAATTCAGATAAAACGTCCAAGTATGTTTTACCAAGTTCACCGTGAGACTTCATCAAGGCTCCGCGTTCTTGCGGTGGTAGCATGAACCAATTATCATCACCTTCGCGTTTTTTACTCATATTATAGAAACAGATATATTTATCGCGAGGTACGTGAGGATATAGTTTTTGGTTAACTTCCTCTGTATCAAGTTTAGCCTTAACATAGGTGCTTACTTCTGTTACAGATGTATAAGAGTATGTTTGTACTAATACGCTTGCAATGGCAAGGCGGCGGAATTTGCGTTCTACTTGCGCCAAGTATTCAAGGGATGGACCAAGAATCCATAGGATTAAGTCCCCTTTTGCTCCATTACAATCATAGAATGCATAACTTCCTTCTTTAGCTTGATGTTTAGCTTCAAGGTCTGCTAAGAATGCTTTTAATTCATTGCGCGCTGCTGCTTTTTCATCCTCTGTGAAGCAGTTCCATGCGCTGAAATCCATGGCGAATACCATGTGTTGGCTATGCCAACCTTCTACTGTAGGGATTGCTTTTCCCATTATGATCACTCCTATCTACGGTGATTATATCAAAATAATAATGTATCTATATAACTAAGGAAATCAAAAGACTCCACTTACTATTATAGCATATAGAGTCTTTTCAATTTAGTTTCTATTGAGATTTTTTATTAGTACATTCTTTAGTTAAGACTAAACTTCTACTTTTATGCTGAGGATAATCCTATAGCTCTTAATACTATACTAACTCTTTTAAGCAAGTCACTATTTTACTTGTCATTCACAAGTTTTTCTACCAGTTCTTTTGCTTGTTTTACACCATCAGGGATTCCAATGCCATCAAAGGGCGTACCAATGAGGTGTAAATTGGGATAATGCTCTGCCACATGTTCACGAACAGCTTTAATGCCTGCGCGATGGCCTACATTATATTGAGGCATACAGTGAATGAGGCGATTGATGCGCACCCACTCTGGTTTGACAGAGAAACCCATGATATGTTGAATTTCTTTGACTGCCAATTCTGAAAGTTCCTCTTCGCTGAGTCGTTCTACCACGTCATTGCCAGGCTTACCGATAAAGACGCGTAACACCACCTTATCATCTGGCGTTGTTTGAGGCCATTTTTGATTAAGAATAGTACACGCTGTAAGAGGCGTATCTGTGTTTCTAGTAATGAGCAAACCTGATCCCTTGAGGTCACCATCAAAGGTGCTTTTATCAAAAGACATAATAGCAATGGCACAGCTAGATTGCTCCATGGAACGCAAAAAGTCAAAACCCTGATCATCCTTAAACCATTGTCTATACGTTGCCGGCGGCGTACTAATAATCACATGATCTGCCATAGATTGACGACCACAAGAATCGTTACACTGATTAACCACATCGATTGCATACACACCATCAACATATCGAATATCAGAAACTAGTGTACCTGTATGCAAGTGTACATTACTAGGCATAGCCTCAACGATAGCGGTAATCACGCTTTCAAGGCCGCCTGTCAATTGACGAAACATACCGGATTGAGCCGCTGTTCCCTTCCGACTTTCCATATCCGTTTGCGCCTTAGCAGACTGATGATTTGAACTAGTCTTTGTTACATGGTTAGAACTGCTTGCACGATTACTAGCAAAATTAGCTTGACTAGACTTTGCTTCGTGGCTTTCAAATTGACAATCTGTCATAGTACCTTTACCAGCACGAGGCACATCGCCTTCTGCAACAGCATCTTTAGCTGCTTTAGAGACACCTGCTTTGGAATGACTCATCTTAGCGGCCATCATACCTTTTACCATGTTCCCATATTTTTGTTCTACTTGAATAAAATGAGGGAATGTCGACAATAGACTAATTTTATAAATATCGCCACCATAGATGCCCGCTAATAGAGGCTCGATGAGTTTATCCATCATTTCTTGTCCTAAGTGGTATTTGAAGAAATGACCAATGGATACATCACCATTTTCATCGAGTTGGTATGGTTTCTTAAAATAATCTAAGCCCGCACGCAATTTACCAGACCAAGAAATGAGCGTTGCTTTCACAAAGGGCATCATTTCCGTAGGAATGCCCATGATGGAGCCGCCTGGAATTGGGTGGATAGAACCCTTATCATATACAAAGGCTTGGCCTGTTTCATTAGACACAAGGGTATCCCCTAGTCCAAGATCATGCACAAGATCTGTCATTTCTGTTTTACGACCCAAATAGGAGTCAGGACCGAGTTCCACTACGAAGTCATCCACACGTTGCGTTTGTATTTTCCCACCAAATCGTGGTGCTTGTTCATAAAGAGTAATGGTCCATTCTGGCTTTGCATGACCTAAATAATAAGCCGCTGTTAGCCCTGTTAAGCCACCGCCCACAATTGTTACGTTCACGAATGAATCCTTTCTATTATTGCACTCGCCATTGCTTGTAAAAATGTTTCATTACAATTTGGCATGGGTGCACGCATATATGTTGCGCCCTCTGCTTCAACGAGTTCTTTACACTCCACATCATTATCGTACAATACCTCAACGTGGTTGCTTACAAATCCAAATGGTACAAAAACAATGCGATTAGCACCAGTTTGTAAGGCTTCGTTGATAGCATCCTCTACAGTAGGGCCCAACCACTGACCATGAGGAGCTGCACTTTGCCACGCCACAGTCCATTTAAGTAATTTACAATGTTCAGCAATCTCTTTGGCGCTTTCCTCTAAAGCTAACGCATACGAATCGCCACCATGATTATTGATAAGAGGTATACTGTGCGCACTAAAAATAACGAATACATCTTTAGCATTATGCACACACTTTGAAAGTGCTTTTACCCAGTATTCCTTAAAAGTTGGTTGGTCCCACCAGGAACGAATAAAGTCGAATGTCACATTATCATAGTTTGAAATGGCTGCTTGCACTTGTTTTTCATAAGCTCCAGTACCGAGAGCGGTGAAGAATGGAGCTGTTACAATAGCGATAATATGCTCCACTCCTTGCTGGACTAAGCAGTCAACCGCATCTGCAATGGATGGTTTCATGTGTAAAAAACCAATAGCGGAAGGCATAGTTGGCAACAGAGTAAGCAATGCTTTATATTGGCACTCTGCCATAGTTTGAAGCTTAATATTTTCCCATTGACCGATTGTATCATAACGCTTAGTGAGATTTGTAATCTCTGCTTCCGTTGGTACACGGCCACGACGAATGCTCGTCATATAGGGTACTAAATCATCCTTACTTAAAGGGCTACCATAAGACAGGAATAATAATCCTTTTTTTTCTACTTTCACTAATTTACCTCTCTTGAGTCCAAATCTCACGACTACGTTCATGCACATAGTCCGTTAGCCAATGAAGTTTTTTAGGATCTGCCTCTGGGAATACGCCATGACCTAAATTAAAGATATGGCGCCCATAGCGAACGCCGTCGAGCAAGATGCGATCCACTTCGCGGGCCAATGTTTTTTCGTCTCCGAACAAATACGCCGGATCTAAGTTACCTTGTACCGTTTGTGTTACGCCGCGCTCGTTTGCCATAACGATGGAACTACGCCAATCAAGGGCAATGACATCTAAAGGCAAGTGAGACCAAATAGACACCAAATGATCCGTACCAACGCCATTCATGGCCATTGGCAAATGAGGATATTTAGCTTTCACAGTCTTTATGATCCGCTCCATATGAGGGTAAATTCCTTGTTTATACTGGTCTGCATTAACAGCACCTACCCAAGAGTCAAAGATTTGAAGTGCATTAGCACCCGCTTCGGCTTGCATGGACAAGTACGCAATGGACATGTCCGCTAGTTTTGTCATCAATGCATTCCACATATCTGGAGCACCGATGAGCATACCGCGAGTCTTATTGTAATTCTTTGTTGGACCCCCTTCGATAAGGTAGGACGCAATAGTAAACGGTGCCCCGCAGAAACCAATGAGCGGCACGTCGAGCATACCAGAAGTTAATAATGTAATCGTTTTCGCAATATAATCTACCTTTGTAGGATCAAAGGTTTCTAATTTATCCACATCAGCTATAGAGCGGATAGGCGTGCTAAATACAGGCCCCACACCAGCCTTGAGCTCTACATTTACATTCATAGCCACCATGGGGCTCATAATATCTTTGTAGAGAATCGCCGCATCGACGCCGTATTCCTTAACAGGTAATTCCGTAACGCGAGCACATAGCTCAGGTTCTTTTGTAATTTCAAATAAAGTATATTTTTCTTTGATTTTGCGGTATTCCGCTTGACTACGACCAGCTTGTCGCATATACCACACAGGCGTTACACCAGGGTTCTTTCCTTGGATCATGTCCAAATATGCTGTGTTCAAGTACCCAACCCCTTTCGTTCTAAATGTATACTAACACACTTGTGTAACTAAAACAGTTACTTTAGTTACAATCACTTACATTATTTATTCTTTAATAATCCCTAATAATCCCTGTGAAAGCATATGCCTCCACAGGGATTATTATTTCATTACCACTTTGATTTAACTACGACTCAATCTATGGCAATCGATGCCCATAATAGATTGAGCCATATCATATACGGAGCGTTGACAAGTAAAGAGCCAAATCTGTTGATTTTTCCCAAGCTCAGCCAATAATTCTAAAGCACTACGTTGACGATTTTCGTCAAAACGCACCAAAATATCGTCCAAGATAATCGGCAAGGATTCTACTTGATAAGAGAATACCTTGGCTAGGGCAAGACGCAATGCCAAGTATACTTGGTCAGCTAGACCACTAGACCAGAATTTAAGTTCTAGTCGTTCCCCATTGTTGTTGATAAGTGCTACCCCTTTATTGATACCTAGAATATCAAGCGTATACCTCTCACCAGTTAGTCTTTCAACATAAGAGGAGGCAAGCTCTAACATATGAGGTTGTTTTTCTTGTTCATATGATTGTTGAGCCTTATCCATACAATGACTTATCAATACTTGCGTAGCCCAATCTTCGAGAGCAGACTCTAATTCACTTTGTAAAGCCTCTCGTTCTTGCAACATTTGGTGTTGTTCCTGGTCAGAACCAAGTGTACGCATGGCTTCAACGATTTGGCCGCGACGCTCGTACAAGGTAGCCAATTTATCTTCGATAGAGGCTATTTCACGCTCAGAATGAGCCAATTCATCCAACCAGTTATCCTTGTTGCCTTCACGCAAACGACGGTAGAACAAGTCTTTATTCTCCGCATCAGGAGCAAGCAAATCAAGCTGCACTTGACTTTGCTTGTAGATGGTTTGCCACTGTTTATATTGGTCCTCATCGATAAGATGTTGACGATACTCGTTGGAACTTTCCATACCCGCTTTATGGAGCAGTTCTTGTTGACGAAGGAGTAGCTCTTTTTCCTTACGATGCCAATTATCGTATTCATTGCGGAAGCTTTTACGTTGTGCTTCCTTTTGTTCCCATACAATCTTATTTTGTTGGAAGTTCTTATATTGGTTATAAATGCGTTTTAGCTCTGTTGGAGATACTGGCGCCTCTATCCCAAGGTTATACCACAAAGCCATCGCTTGGTCTTCAATAATACGTAGACCTTCTTTATGCTCCGCCAAACGCTTTTCATAGCCTTCTATGGTACGTAGTTGCTCATGATATTGATCATATTCATGTTTGAGGCCAAAGAAATCATCTTCATCGAGACTCTTAGCCGCCCCTTGTGGTAACCAGTTTTGCCATGCTGCGAGAGCTTCATCGTAAATGCCTTGTAATGTATGACCTTCTTGAATCCAACGTTCAAGATGTGCCACCCCTTCTAAGGATGGTACAGGACTCGCTGTAGGCGTAGCAGCCTTGATCAAAGCCTCTAGCTGATGCTCTACATCGGATTTACGGGAGGATAAAATTTGTAACTCATAGTTTAATTTAGACACATCAGAGTTACCATTATGAAGCCTCCAGGTAGCATACCAGAATAGCCCCATAGATAGAATCAAGAAAATAAAACCACCTATAGTATATAATGCCGATTCAAGAACCAACAAGCCTGCTAATACTACTAATACAGCAATAACAGCACCTATACCACTAATGCGTTGTAGCCATTTTGGCAGAATTGTAGGCTGTGTATCTGAACCAGGACTATTCCGTCTAGCCTCTACTCGATCTATATCCATTAAGATACGATCTAATTCACGTTCTAAATATTCTTTTTTAGCTAATTCTTCTTCACTAAAGTTAGGTAAGGATGCCCCTTCAAGGTTCGCCGTCGGCACCTCATCGGTAGCCTCTGCAGGTTTGCGGTCTTGCCAATGTAAAAGTTGTTCTTTTGCGGTGCGCAAACGACTTGCCAAACGTTCTCCATCAAACCAATTGATGTCTTCTGCCATTGGCTCATCATGACGCCACGCAGAATGTAAGGTGCGTGAAAACTCCAATTGTTCCCTAACCTTACGGATGTACGCATCGCCTTCTTCGCACTCGCGGCGTAACTGCTCCCATTTAGCACCTTGTTGAATAAGATCTTCAATATCTTGGCCATAAGTTCCAAATGGGCTATCAGGACTAAAGTTAGCCGGCATCAATGCCGCTTCCTTTTCCTGCCATAATTGCATATTGTCACGAGCCCGTTTAATTTCTTCATCAAGGCGAAGAAACTCATCACGACTCAAGGCGAGTTCACTATTGTACTGCTGCATGTGCATACGCGCCTCTTCACTGCGACGATACGTATCCCACGCACGCAATACTACATCGATACCATCCCGATATTCCTTCCATTCTTTCAACTGATTTTGCAATTCCATTTCGGTTTGCTCCGTACTGTGAAAGACGGTTTGTAATTCCACATATTGCGCTTCATGCTCCGCCAACTGACTCAGCTTTTGGCGGTTTTCTTTAAGCTCATCCATCAATACATTGATGCGACGTTTACCATTCGAGGATGCTACAAGTAGGTCTGTAGCCCCTTTTTCAACATCCTTAACAGCGCCACCTAAGTGTTCTCCCCCTTCAGCGCCAAAGAATCGGGAACGAACCTCTACCTCTTGTAATACATCAAGGCCTTGTAGGTCGTCTAATGTTAACGCAAATATGCGGTTATATGTTTTTTTATCGATGCCATGCCACCAATGTTGAGCCGGCTCTTCATGGATGGCAGGATTACCAGGACTGTAAAAGTCTAACTGCTTACCCTTACGACCGATATAGTAGCTTTCACCATTACGGTCCACATCAAGGGCCCCCGTCATAGGACCATAAGCCTTATGAGTACCACCAAACAACAAGGTGCGCATCCCTTCGAGCAAGGATGTCTTACCACTTTCATTAGGGCCATACATGAGTTGAACCCCATTGTCACCCGTAATGAAAGACCAGTCGCGATACGGGCCAAATTCATCAAATCGTATGCGTTTAATGTTCATCATTAGCCCCCATCAATACAGTAACACCTTCAATTTCACAACGTTTCAAAGCTCGTGCCAATAATTCATCACTTAATAAATCTGCATATGCGCCTAAGCGTTTAAATTCAGGACGATCCGCCATAATTTGGCGCGCAGTCTGTATCGCATCCCCATCTACCATATCATCATAAGCACGCAAATAATCACCTACTACATCTGTTAATAGACGTCGCTCAACTAGATTAATACTAGGTCTTGTATTAGAAATGATACGGTAAGGCATAACGAATATAGATTTGCCTTTCTCTTCATTTTGAGACTCTTGCAACCATAGTTTTCGAATCTCCTCTTGCGTACATAGGCGATGTAGAGGTCCCGTTCCGGACAAAACGAGGGATAGCAAGATGTTTTTCTTATGTTGCTTTCGCAAGTTTTCTTTTTTATGCCGCAAAATCTCTAAGAAATCTGTTTCATTTTGCATGCCAGCAATATCAATTTTGATTTCCTCAAATCGGACTGCACAAGTGTCGATAAATCGCAAATCACAATGACCATTATGAGATACGGATACAAGATAACATCCTTTAGGTCCATGTTCTTTACGATGCAATCCTTGCGAATTACCCGCATAAACTACGAGAGGTTCCTCGCTAAGAACTTGAGATCTATGAATATGGCCCAATGCCCAATAATCCATGGCAGCCTCTGTTAAATCAGTTAAGTTACAAGGTCCTGTTACATTATGATTTTCAGAGCCTACACTAGAGCCTACAGTACCATGCATGACAGCAAGGGAAAACTCATCCCGTTCAAAAGCTCTGTATTGACGAGCATAGTTGTCGCTTTCATTACCATGACCACAACTAATGCCATATACGCCACCAATTTCTATATTATTAACGATGAGCGGGAAACGCTGTACCTGTTCGCTAGAAAATATATGGACATTATCTGGCATCTGCAATTGCGCTTTCCAGCTTTCAGCAGGATCATGATTACCTTGTACCATATAGACATCAATACGATGCTCAGCCAAGCGATACATGGCACGCACAAAACGGACTTGAGCCTCTAAATTATGGTCTTCGCTATTATAAATATCCCCAGCTATTACGACAGCATGTACATGTTCTGTAATAGCAGTATCAATAATTTTATCTAAGGCTACATAGGTTGCTTCACTTACGGCGCGATCAACAGCATTGCTAATACCTGTAGCATATTGAAAGGGTGCTCCTAAATGCAGATCACCACAGTGTATAAATCGAAATGGCTGCATCTATATCCACTCCTTGTATTAGTACTTTTATTATAGTTATATATAGTAATTACAATATTTTATTATACTACAAAACCGTAAAGATTACTTAA
>OLQX01002797.1_pt1 | contig 10959 bp, 8 predicted proteins | sample 1672581 | NCBI WGS metagenome assembly OLQX01 (sample SAMEA3136701, study PRJEB25190) | human gut metagenome | reverse complement strand
CATTTATGAATCAGCCAATATTAAAGTACAGTAATGAAATCAGAAGTGCAGTCCTCATTGTTCACGGAGAAAAAGCACACAGCTATTATTTTGGAAAAGATGCTTATGAAAATATGATTAAGGACAGCAAGTACACATCCAATAAAGAGCTGCTAACAATTCCAGGGGCTGTTCATACAGATCTTTACGATAATCTGGATGTAATCCCATTTGATAAAATCCAGAAATTTTTTGAAGAAAACGGAGTTGGTTAATTATGGCAAAAAAAGTATTGATCATATCGACAAGTCTTCGAGGAGGGAGCAATTCTGATATACTTGCAAATGAGTGTGCAAAGGGAGCAAAAGAAGCGGGGCATATGAATATGCTTGGATGCAAACTTTATATAAGGCAATAGCTGAGTTAAGAAAAACAAGAATTGTTGAGAATTCCAGTTTGGTAGCAAATGAAAAAGCATGGTCTTTAATGGATGAAGATATGCAGGAAATATTTATGACATCTGCTGGGGCTGCTATTGATATGGTATTAGAACTTGAGCCGAGAATGGCAGAAGTTGATAGTGACGAGCTTACTCTTGAATTTCAAAAAGATGGTCAAGGTGTAAAAGGTGATGTTAGAGATATTGTTATAAAGAAAAAAATATTGAATGGGAAATTGGTTTAAGTATTAAGCACAATCATGATGCAGTTAAGCATAGTAGATTAAGTCATAAGTTAGATTTTGGGAATGAATGGTTTGGAACGCCTTGTTCTGACGAATATTGGGAGGCAGTTGAGCCTGTATTTGATTTGTTGAAACAGGAAAAAAATTATGGTACAAAATGGTCTGAAATTGCAGACAAGAGTCAGAAAGTATACATTCCATTATTACAAGCATTTATTGATGAAATAAATCGAGCAAATGAAAAAGATCAGACGATGCCGAGAAAAATGATTGAGTATTTAATTGGTATTGAAGATTATTATAAAGTCGTGAGCAAAGATAGTAAGAGACTTACGATGATTCATACATTTAATATGTATGATACATTGAATAAGCCAGCGAAGAATAAAGTATCTGCAATCACAGTACCCATTGTAAAGTTGCCTACAAGACTTGTGGCACTTGAGTTTAAACCTGGCAGTGATAATACAGTAGAAATGTATCTTGATAATGGTTGGCAACTCAGCTTTAGAATTCACAATGCAAGCAATATAATTTTTATAGCCTTGACCGTGCTCCGACTGTAGTATCGTTAAATAATGAGGATTACGACGAAGAACCGGAACCAAATTTTGACGAAGAGACAGACGACGAAGACTAAAAAAGAGAGTGTGTTATATATCGAAGATATAACACACTTTCTAACGCATAAAGTTATAGAGAAAATACCATCATAAATGAGGAGAAATGAAAAACAATTAAATATAAAAATGTGCAAAAATGTTGAAAAATAAAGGCTTATCGCCTCAAATCCGTTGGCACGAAAGGAGATAAAAAAATGGTCAAAATATTATTTATATGCCACGGCAACATTTAAAGTATGGCGAGAAAGACTAGATTTTGTAGGATTTTCTAGATAGAAACAAATAATTTACACCTTATTTATACCTTTGGAAGACCGAATCGGAATAATTAAAAAAGTTGTCATAATTCAGTTGGTCAAAAAATAATATTACACTCAAAATCAATTAAAAAATCAATCGTAAAAAAATACGATTGATTTTTTGCGCATTTTTGCATATAATATAATCATTATGGTTGGAAAGGGAACGATTACTATGCGTGAAACAAGAATATTAGAATTCAAGGAAACGATTACGAATACTTTTTTGAAAACAGTTAGTGCCTTTTCGAATTACAATGGTGGAACAATTCTTTTTGGGGTTGATGATAATGGAAATGTGAAAGGATTGCCAGATGTAAAACAGGCCTGTCTGGATATCGAAAATAAAATCAATGACAGTATATTACCTCAACCAAACTATACACTTGAAATACAGAACAATGACCAGACGATAAAACTTACTGTAAAAAGTGGTCTTCAAAAACCGTATTTATATAAATCAAAAGCATACAAACGAAATGATACAGCAACGATAGAGGTAGATACATTGGAATTTTCAAGGCTTGTATTAGATGGAAAAAATATTAGTTTCGAAGAATTACCTTGTAAAGATCAGGAGCTATCTTTTAAAATTTTACAGTGTAAACTGAAAGAAAATATTTACATTGAAACTTTCAATCAAGATACTTTAAAGACATTGAACCTGTATGACAATATAAATGGTTATAATAATGCAGCGGGACTTTTGGCAGATAAAAATCATTTTTCAGGAATTGATATTGTTAAGTTCGGTGAGAATATCAGTATTATTCAAAAAAGAGTAACGTTTGAACATATATCGGTTTTAGAAATATATGAAAAAGCACTTGCTGTATTTAGAGATTATTACCAATATGAAGTAATACAGGGAGCTGACAGAAAGATGGTAGAGAAAATACCGGAAGCAGCTTTCAGAGAAGCAATTGCAAATGCTTTGATTCATAGGGTATGGGATATTAATTCACACATCAGAGTTTCTATGTTTGATGATAGAATAGAAGTAGTGTCTCCTGGTGGATTGCCGGCTGGAATAACGGCAGAAGAATATTTATCAGGTAAACTATCTATTTTAAGAAATAGAAATCTTGCAAATGTATTTTACAGACTGGGATTGGTAGAGATATTTGGAACAGGAATTACACGAATCAAACAACTGTATGCAGAGAGTTTGATAAAACCAGAATTTGAAGTGTCAGAAAATGCTATAAAAATTGTATTACCGATATTTGAAACGAATGTCAATTTAACCGAAGACGAAAAAGTGATTTACAAATTTTTAAGTAAGACAATGCTGAAACCAATAAGTGAAATTGCACCATATGTCCCATTTGGCAAATCAAAAACAACACAATTACTGAAAGCTATGAAGAAAAAGGGTGTGATTGCAGTTGAAGGAAAAGGCAGAGGAACAAAATATATCATTAAGTGATTGAGAACATAGAGGGTTCAAATTACACAATCTTTCAATAACACAAGGAGAAAATCATATGATAAAAGTGCTTTTCATCTGTCATGGCAATGTTTAATGGATGCCGTGAAAGCCTTGATTTTATTGGATTTCTTGGGAATTAACCAATAATTTACACCTTATTTATACCTTTGGAAGACCGGATCGGAATAATTGAAATAATAATATAAAGGCGAGGGAGAATTATGCATCTTTTTGTTATATATATGATGAAAAATTTAATCTTGACAGGTGCAGTAAAAATGGTACAATAATATCAACAGAACCCACCACGCCTCTGATTTTTCATGCGCAACCCGGTGGGACTTTTTTATTTATGGAGGTTTTATGTATCAATATCCCAAACAAATATTAACAATAGAACAGCAAATACAATCATATATTGATGCAGGAATGGTAATTGATTCTCGTTCGGATGTAGAAAAGGCATTAAAGTCAGTTGGATTTTATCGTTTGCGTGGATATTCATTCCACTTATATGATAATGCTGCAAAGAAGTATGTTCCAGAAACAAAGTTTGAAGATATTATAAAATTGTATCAATTTGATCAGGAATTATCAGCTTTAGTTTTTTCAATGATTTCTAAGATTGAGGTTGCTTTGAGAGTGCGATTAGTGGAAGCGTTGCTCATACATGGAGAACCACTTGTTTTGCAGGATTCGTCGATTTTTAAAGAGAAGAAACGGTATTGGCAGAATATGTCTACAGTGGCGTCAGAAATTGCTCGTTCTAATGATGTGTTTATCAAACATAATTTTGATAATCATGACGGTGAGGTGCCTGTATGGGCAGCAGTTGAAGTCCTTTCTTTTGGTACATTATCGAAGATAATTAAGAATTTGAAAACAGGTACCGAGAGCTCATATTCTATATTTGCAGCTAATTACCAGTATAAATCGAAAAAAGGAAATTTGGTAAAACCGTCACAGAAAATGCTTGCTTCATGGATACAGGGTGTTTCTGTATTGCGTAATATGTGTGCGCATAATTCCAGAATTTATAATCGAACAATACATACAACACCGGAAATTCTGGATGTAGATAAAGTTACACCATCACCGGTACATAACGGTTTGTATCAAATTCTACTGGCAATGAAGTATCTGCGTTCATCCGATGAGGAGTGGGCAGTATTTGTTGATGCATTTGATAAGCTGATTCAAAATAATATTGGTGTAATTAGTCTTTTAGCGATGAATCTTCCGACAGATTGGAAAACGCATTTAAGTGTATAAACGTAGTAGAACTGCATAAAATAGTAAAAACAGACCTAACCAAGCATATTATGCTCAAACCGGTTAGGCTTTCGGCGAGGTGTTACGATAAGCATCTCGCCATTTTTTATGGTATAATATTCTGGAAGAATTAAGTCGGTTCAGGAGGAGTCTATGAAAATTTCACGGTTAATCATAAAAAATTATAGAAATTTGAAAGATGTAGATATTTATCTGGGAGAGACTGTTGTTTTGATAGGTGAAAACAATAGCGGAAAAAGTAATCTGTTACGAGCTTTGACTTTACCATTTTTAACAGATGAATCAAGTTTCTCAGGAAAGAGCCTATCTTGGATAGATATAAATGATGCTGCGAAGAAAAAATATTATCATTACATAATTGAAAATCAGAAAAGTATTATTGATGAAACCATAAATTGTGCTGATTTTATTAAAGAAATGCCAGTTGTTATGGTTGAAGTACAGTTGAAAGCAGATGTTACAGAAAATTATTTTGTGAAAGATCTGAGTTATTCAGTAGAAAATGGAGAACTTGTGTATGGATTGAGATATGAGTACAAACCATCAAAAGTAGAGGAAATATTTAAATTGGTAAAGCATGTCTTGGTGCAAGAAACCGTAGATGAAAATTCTATTAAAAAAATAAAAATGAATTTACTTCCGACGGAATTTTACGCTTATTCCATAACTGTACCGGATAAGGGAAGTGTTGCGTACGATACGTTAAAATTATATAAATATACTGCGCTTGAAGCAGAAAGAGATGAATTTTCAAGGACAAAGGAACGTCTTGGTTCAAAGTCGCTTGTAAAAGTTTTGCAGATGGGATTGTCTGATGATGATAAGTTAAAAGTTGAAAAAGAATATAATCATTTTTTTGAAGAACTTAAAACTGTAAGCAAAATGGATCACGTGATAAACTGGCAAGAGGAATCAGAACTTGAAGATGCAAAAGAATTCTTTGAGCATATTAGCATATTACCTAATATGCCGCCGATGCAAACCATATTGAATAGCATTCGCTTGGGTTATTCAGATGCAGAACTTACATTACAGGGACTAGGATATAGGAATCTTATATTATTATTAGTTTTGATAAATTCGCTGATGGGAAAGAAGAACGATGTAGCATTAAATATTCTTACTATCGAAGAGCCAGAAGCTCATTTGTGCATAAACAATATAAGATTAATGGCGAGTTTTTTAAAGGTTTTTGTTTCAAAAAACAAATCTGCACAATTGTTTTATTCCACTCATAGTACTGAACTCATTAACAAAATGGATTTGGAAAATGTGGTTATTGTACATGAGGGTAATGCTTTTTCCTTATTGCAAGAACTTGAAGAAGAGGAAAGAGATTATTTAACCAAAAATCCGAATTTGGATTTATTTAAATTATTCTTTTCAAAAAAATGTATCTTGTTTGAAGGTATTTCTGAAGAGATGTTAATCCGTTCTTATTTGGATTCTAAGAATGAATTAAGTGATATAGAATTGATTTCCTTCCATAAAGGGTATACTAAAATTATTGAAATATGGAAGAAAGTGAATTCTGGTACTTGCAATAAGCTTGGTATCATTCGTGACTATGACTTTCAAGATAAAGCCAAAAAAGACCATGATAAATACGATGATGGGAAAACTATTTGTGTTAGAACAACGGACAAAAAAACCCTTGAACCAGAAATTGTAAAGACTGGTGACAACTATACTATTCTCAAAGATAAGTATGGTGAAACATTAGGATGGAAGGATATGAGCTCCGAAGAAATGCAAGAAGCATGGCAAAATGCGAAAGCATCAGATATGTTGACTATTTGTAAAGATATAGAGAGTGGAGATTTACCAGATTTGGAAATGCCAAAACATATTAAAGATGTCCTTGATTTTATGAAGAAAACTTCAGTTATGGTGGAGGGTAAGCAGTCATGAAAATAGGTATTGCAGGTGCAGGTGCGGGAAAAACAACTGCTATGGCTGATACAATAATCCAATTTCGTTCAGAAATAGAAGATTACAAGAAGATATTTTGCATCACATTTACAAACAATGCAGTTAAATGTATAAGTGGGAAATTGCAAGAGCATTATGGTCGTATACCTGATAACATTGTAGTGAGTACAATACATTCTTTTTTGTATCAAGAGTTTGTAAGACCTTATTATTATTTATTGTTTGGAAAACAGTATGAAAGAATTTCAGTTGCGGAGTTGCCAGGAGTACCTGCATACAGAAATGCCGCGATTAGTAGATTGGAAAATAAAAATGTATTACATCAAACAGTTATTCCAGAAAGAGCTAAGTGGGTTGTAGTAAAGAAATCAAAAGATACAAAAGAAATCAAGGAAAAGAGAAGTATTGTAAAAAGTAATTTTAAGTCGTATTGTGGTGTAATTTGCATTGATGAGGCTCAAGATATTGATGGTGATATGCTTGCGATTATTGAGTCGTTGCATAAATTAGGAATTGCAATTTTGTTAATGGGAGATCCAAAACAAGATTTAAAGGGACATAAGTGTTTAAGAAAACTTGTTACAGCTTATCCAGATGCAGTAGAGTATTGTACACTCTGCCATAGGTGCCCACCAAACCATTTAGTAATTTCCAATCTCATTGTTGCAGATGAAGAAAAACAGCATTCTGAAAAAGATGATGGTTCAGTTGTTATATGCTTTGCATCAGATAAAAATATTATAGAATTGTTGCTCGAAAAGAATTTTGATCTTAAATTTGTTTCGCAAAGGCAGGGGATATATGAAACGCATACATGGGAAAAGAGCAAAGATATTAGAGAAGCTCTTTGTGAAGAAATTTCTATAGTGATACAAAATAATCATCCGAATATAACTGAATTGGCATGTATGAGAGTGTCTTATTATTTAGGCGAAAAGCTTTTGAATAATTATATGTGTTGTAAAGATAAGCAGGAAGCGATGAATCGAACTTTTAAGATTGAACCATTAAAAGACAAAAGGGCGTATGGAAGAATTATTAATCTAATTCCTGACGAAAGAAAAGAGAATAAAAATGAAGTGATTTATGTCAATTCGATTGATAGTATTAAAGGTCAAGAAGGAAATAACTGTCTATTGATATTGACAACTGATTTGGCGGCTTATTTATTGGGCACAAAGACAGAGGAAACTATTTTTAAAAATAGATTATATGTAGGCTTGACGAGATCATTAGAAAAATTAACGATTTATATTACGCCAGAAGTTGAAAAAAAGTATGGAAAAGAAAATATAAAGAATTTTTTTGATAAATTGAATTGAGAATTATTAAGTAATAAAATACCTATCATATAAGGAAGAATACTTAAGACTGTGAGGAAAAGCCTGTAAATAAGATTCTTTTATGATAATTAAGAATTGTTGGGATTAAGTAATCCGATTTTATATAAAAATGCTTATCACCATGAGCAAAAATGAAAAGAAAACTATTTATCCAATAAAGGGCATACCTAAAAGAAAAGAGATTCGCAGTGCCCCGTGACCACCATGGTATTTCATACATGCCATAACACACCAATTTTTGCCAGAAAGCAATTTTTTACAAGGGTTCATAAATCCCGAAATACCAAGAAAAACAAGGAAATACGAGGTTATGCAATAATGATAAAAATATTTTTATCTGCCGTGGCAATGTTTAATGGATGCCTTTTGCTTTATAAGGAAATAGGAGTTATCGCATACGTTTAGACTAGACAAATTAAAAAGGAAGATTCTTCTGCAGTAGCATGAGGTGACCCTTTCCTTTTATGGCTGATTTTTCCATTGTCCGCCAACTGATCGGCACCCGAAGTCCGATAAGCAAACTGTTTTTTCGTTGCCAGCCAACTGTCCGGCATCCAAAGTCCGGAAAGAAATTCGGATTTTATGTGTCAGCCCACATGATAGGCATATAGCCCATCTATTATTTATAGAATACACAAAATGAATGGATTTATAAAGAGTTATTTTCCAAAGAGAAAAGGATCTTGGAAACAACGGTAATATTTCGCGATCTTGTTATTTAGATATTTGTGTGTTACTCTATTCATAAGAGTACGATTTGATGAAGGGAGAAGTACAAATGCCAACCGATCAAAGCGATTATGAATTTATAAAAGATAAAATTCATGTAATGAAAGAAAGCTATCCGTGTTTGAGAAATAAGACGGATGACTATGTTTTTTCTGCATTAACTGCAAAGTCTCAATTTTACAAAAATCCAGCATTAGTTTTAAATGAGAGTGATTTTGATAATTTCATTGTTGATGGACAATACGATGGAGGTGTAGATATTCTTCTTAGTGATCCAAATAGTGAAAGTTCCAATATGATTATTGCACAATCAAAATTTTGGCAACATATTTCATTTGATGAGGCAATAAGTGCAATTACCAAAATGGTATTATTTTATAAAGATATGATACGAGGAAACTATGAGCAGGTAAATGAAAAAGTACAAGGACGTTTTTTGTCGTTGTATTCTGAAATTGGAGAAGAATCTAAAATTACATTTGTTTTATATACAAGTGCACCTAAGGGTGGAATTAGAAAAGATAGATTAGAAAGAAAATTTAAAGATTTGTTCAACGATGGGCAGCAATCTGAATTTGAATTATTAGTATTATTTGGTCCGGATATTGTATCAGAAATAAAAGAATCCGAATGTCGAAGACCTACTGTTGAATCGGGGAAAATACATATAGATAAGAGGGATAATTATCTGGAATATGGAGAAAATGCAGTTATTGTTAATGTTTCGGCATTTTCGATTAAGATGTTATATGCACAGTACAATACAAATCTATTATCTAGAAACTTACGTTACCATGTTTCTGGTAGAGACATTGATAAAGGAATTAATGAAACCATACGAGAAAATCCGGAGTCTTTTTGGCTTAAAAACAATGGGATTACAATCATATGTGATGAGTTTGATATTGATGGAAAAGAAGTAAAACTTAAGAATTTCTCTATAGTAAATGGTGGACAAACCACTTACATGTTACATAAAAGCAAGTTTATATCTGAAACACAGGACTTTTATTTACCTTGTAAAATAATAAAAACCGAAGGAGAAAATGAAGATGAAAAAAATCTGTTTAGCTTAGAAATTGCAAAAGCTACAAACTCTCAGAAAGCAATAAGACCTGTTGATCTTAAAGCAAATTCACCTGAACAGGTTAGATTTAGTCAAATAATGCGTGAAGCAGGAATATTTTATCAGACAAAACGAGGAGAAGTTGTGCCAAAAGAATTTAAACCAGCATATTTAAATTCTGATTTGAGCGAAATCGGAAAACTTTGTTTGTCTGGCATTTTCCAGATGCCTGGTACGAGTAGAAATAAACCATCTTCATTATATAGTCCTGATTATTATGATGTGATTTTTGATGGTAATCAAAAGCAGATAGCTAAAATTAGTAGGGAATTGCTATATATTGACTATTATTTTAGAAATGTTTTTTTGAAACGATTCGATTCTGAAAATCGTAATCAACCGGATGCTACAGATAGAATTACATTTGCGCATAACGCTAGAACTATTTGCTTAGCATATGTAGTATTTGCTTCACGCTATTATCAGAATAATATTACGGATGATGCATTGCAGTATATTTTTAATTCATCACGTACTGAAAAAGCAGATTCTCATGTATATGAGTATATGAGAAATTTATCAGATATTAATTGTATTATTCCTCAACATGTATTTGCGGATAAAGACTGTTGCGATGAAGTTCTGTATCAATTATTCATGCAGATTATTAATGCAGGTAGTATGTGCTATTCAATGGCAGTTAGATATGAAGAAGGATTGAATGCATCAAATTATTTGAAAAAAGATAAGAATTATTATAGCATTTTACAGTTTCAATGGCAGTCTTTAAAAGCAAGCATAAAGGATACTTTTGATTTGCTTAAATAAAATTGTTGATTGATTTGAAAAAGTAAATTTCAGTGTACTTTACACTTAATTGATTTTATGAAAATTTAATATTATTAGATTGGGAATTACTAAAATTCATAACCATGGATGAAAATAAAAAGGGAAATATTACCTGAATAAAAGGTATGTTTAAATGGAAAAAATCTATGATTCCCGATGACCACTGTGATATTTCAGAATAACATCTAAACATCACATACTTCTTTTAGTGAGAAAGAAACACCAGAGCAAGATCCACCCATGTAATACCGTATCGCCAGTTTGTCAATTCTGTATTATTCACGGATCAAGAACTTGATGGGAAATCGTTTCCCCATACCCACATAAAAATATATTTGCAAACAAATATATTTTAGCAGATACGCAGAACGTATCTGGACGTCACAGACAATAAAATAATGAATATTTTGACAAGGCATTCAACATAAAAAGTTGGATGCTTTTCTTTTTTTATAAAAAAATATTTTGTACACCCTGTATTTATGCCTCTCAGCGTTTCGATATATGTAAGGACATTTTTTCAGCCGGCTTAGAAAACGTCTTTACAGTAAATTGAATTAGAAACGAGGCGAGAAAATGAAATATGAATACATGAAAGAGTCAGAACAGATACTTCAGTACTTCCAGTTCCCGAAGTTTTTGTTACATCTTCCAATTTCTCAAAATGCAAAATTTCTTTATATGATTTTGTATGACCGGGCACGGATATCGAGAAAGAATAGCTGGATAG
>OLQX01002794.1_pt1 | contig 10964 bp, 9 predicted proteins | sample 1672581 | NCBI WGS metagenome assembly OLQX01 (sample SAMEA3136701, study PRJEB25190) | human gut metagenome | reverse complement strand
AATTGACACAAGAAGAATACGATGCTTTCCTTGCTGAAACGATCGACGAATGGATCAAATGGCAAGAAGAAGTTGGATTTGACGTACTTGTACACGGTGAATTCGAGCGTAACGACATGGTTGAGTACTTCGGTCAAAACTTGTCTGGTTACCTCTTCTCTAAAAACGGTTGGGTACAATCATACGGTATGCGTGGGGTTAAACCACCAATCATTTGGGGTGATGTCACTCGTCTTAACCCAATCACTGTTAAATGGTCTAGCTACGCACAAAGCCGTACAGACAAACCTGTTAAAGGTATGTTGACTGGACCTGTTACCATCCTTAACTGGTCATTCCCACGTGAAGACATCTCTATCAAGGATTCTACTCTTCAAATCGCTCTTGCTATCAAGGATGAAGTTCTTGACCTTGAAGCTGCAGGCGTGAAAATTATCCAAATTGACGAAGCTGCTCTTCGTGAAAAATTGCCACTCCGTCGTAGTGACTGGTATGAGGATTACCTCGACTGGGCAATTCCAGCTTTCCGTTTGGTACACTCAACTGTAGCACCAGATACACAAATCCACACTCACATGTGTTACTCAGAATTTACAGATATCATCCCAGCTATTGACAACTTGGATGCTGACGTTATCTCATTTGAAGCTAGTCGTTCAAATCTTGAAATCTTGGATGAACTTAAAGCACAAAACTTCCAAACAGAAGTTGGACCTGGGGTTTACGATATCCACTCACCACGTGTCCCACAAGACGGTGAAATTGACCATACTATCGAAGCAATCTTGGCTAAAGTACCAAGTGGTAAAGTCTGGATTAACCCTGACTGTGGTTTGAAGACTCGCGGAATCAAAGAAACTAAAGAAAGCTTGATCAAGCTTGTAGAAGCTGCAAAAGCAGCTCGCGAAAACTTGTAAGCAGAAGTTATCATACGTTGAAGACCTTCTTCCTTAAGTGTAGAAGGTTTTCAATAGCTAATAATATTCTAAAGATTTTTGCAAGCAGGCTATGATTAACAAGTGTACGCTACTTATGAAGTCAGTAGGCACTTAAAACTGCTTTTGTCTTAACAAAAATCTAAAATAAGAAGGTATAAAATATGACAAGCCAAACACCATCACTCTCTTTTGAAGTATTTCCACCCAACCCAGCAGTGGGTAATGAAAAAATTCTACGTGCCCTCGAGGATATGCAAGGATTGGCCCCACACTTTATCAGTGTGACAGCAAGTAATAACAAATATAATATCAAAGAGACGACGGTTCCTTTGGCAGATCATATTCAAAATGACCTAGCCATCCCAACGATTGCCCACCTTCCAGCTATCTATTTGAGTAAAGAAAAGGTTGCTGATACCTTACGTGACTTGGATGCCGTTGGAGTACACCGTATCTTAGCCCTACGTGGCGATATCATTCCTGGTGTGGTACCTCTTAAAGACTTTAAATATGCCACTGATTTGATTGAATTTATCAAGGAAGAAGCTCCTCAATTTGATATCATCGGTGCCTGCTATCCTGAAGGGCATCCAGATTCGCCAAATCAAATCTCTGATATCCAAAACCTTAAGAAAAAGGTTGATGCAGGTTGTTCTGGTCTTTTAACCCAACTCTTCTTTGACAATGAACGTTTCTATGATTTTCAAGATAAATGTACCTTGGCTGGAATTGATGTACCAATTCATGCAGGAATTATGCCTATCTTGAATCGTAACCAAGCTCTACGTTTGCTTAAGACTTGTGAGAATATTCATTTGCCACGTAAGTTCCGTGCCATTTTGGATAAGTATGAGCATGATCCTGAGTCACTTAGAGCAGCCGGTCTTGCTTATGCGATTGACCAGATTGTCGACCTTGTTACTCAAGATGTTGCAGGCGTTCACCTCTACACCATGAATAATGCAGAAACTGCTCGTCATATTCACGAAGCGACTCATTCCTTATTTAAGCATCATTCACAAGTTAGTGCTCTATAATTGAATCATAAAATTACCACCTATAGTTTAATCTATAGGTGGTTTATTGGTTCTAGTAGCAAAAAAGATAGCTTGCTTCCGTAATCCAAGTTTTGTCGGTATAAAAAAGACTTAGAGCTTAGCTCTAAGTCTTAAATATTATTCGCCTACGAAAGCATTGATTTCTGCTTCGATATTCGCAATTTTTTCTTTAGCATCTGCTTCAGATTCACCAACTGTAGCGATGTAGAATTTGATTTTTGGTTCTGTACCTGAAGGACGAACGGCAAACCATGAATCATCAGCCAAGATGTATTTAAGCACGTTACTTGGAGGAGTTGTTAATTTTTCAACGCCATCAGCAGTAGTTGCTGTTTGTTCCAAGAAGTCTTCTGTCTTAGCAATGTCTGTGTTGTTGAATTGTTTAGGAGCATTGTCACGGAATTTATCCATGATTTTCTTGATTTCAGCAGCTCCGTCAACACCTGAAAGGGTAACAGAGATAGTTTTTTCTGCGAAGTAACCATATTGTTTGTAGATTTCTTCGATACCGTCTGCCAAAGTCATGCCACGTGAACGGTAGTAAGCAGCGATTTCAGCAACGATAAGAACAGCTTGGATAGCGTCTTTGTCACGTACGAATGGTTTGATGAGGTAACCGAAGCTTTCTTCGAAACCAAGCATGTAAGTGTGGTTGTGTTGTGTTTCAAATTCATGAATTTTTTCACCGATAAATTTGAAACCAGTCAAGACGTTAAACATAGTTGCGCCGTAGCTTTCTGCAATCTTAGTAACCAACTCAGTTGATACGATTGATTTACAGAGGGCAGCATTGGCAGGAAGGGTACCAGCTGTTTTGTGAGCTTCAAGAATATATTTAGCAATGATAGCTCCGATTTGGTTACCAGAAAGGTTGAGGTAAGAACCATCTGGTTGGCGGATTTCAACACCAAGGCGGTCAGCATCTGGGTCAGTTGCAACCAATACATCAGCGTCTACTTTGCGACCAAGTTCTTCAGCAAGAGCAAATGCTTCTTGGTTTTCAGGGTTTGGAGATTTAACAGTTGAGAAGTCAGGGTCTGGTACAGCTTGCGCTTCAACAACTTGTACAGCTTCAAATCCAGCTTGCGCAAGAGCACGACGTGCCAACATTTCACCAGTACCATGAAGTGGAGTGTAGACAATCTTCATGTCACGACCGTATTCATTGATCAAGTCTTGGTTGATGTTAACGCCTTTCACTTCTTTCAAGTATTCAGCGTCGACGTTTTCACCGATAACTTCAATCAAGCCGTTAGCTTTGCTTTCTTCAAGATCAGCCAATTGTACAGTGAAAGGATTTTCGATAGCGCGGATGTAATCTGTCAAAGCATCGGCATCTGCAGGTGGCATTTGTCCACCGTCTTCACCATAAACCTTGTATCCATTAAACGGAGCAGGGTTGTGGCTAGCTGTTACCATGATACCAGCAAATGTGTGGAGATGACGAACAGCAAATGACAATTCAGGTGTTGGACGTAGGCTTTCAAATACATAAGATTTGATACCATGAGCAGCCAAAACTTGAGCAGATTCAAAAGCAAACTCAGGAGAGAAGTGACGGCTATCGTAAGCAATAGCAACACCACGTTTTTTAGCTTCTTCCCCTTTTGAGTCAATCAATTGGGCCAAACCTTCAGTTGCTTGGCGAACAACGTAAATGTTAATGCGGTTAGTACCAGCACCAATCAATCCACGCATACCAGCTGTACCGAATTCAAGGTTGGTATAGAAGGCATCTTCTTTCGTTTTTTCATCCATTGCGACCAACTCATCACGAAGGTAAGCAGGCAATTCAGCGAAGTCGAGCCATTTTTGATAATTTTCAGTGTAAGACATAGCAATCTCCTTTATATTTTTAAACGCTTACATTATACCATAATTAAAGAAAAAAAAACATGGTAATTACCATGTTTTTTCTTTATTTTTTCAATCGCAGTAACACTGGTGTGATACTTAGAGTTAACAGACCGGCGATAATCATTTCAGCAATCGAATTTGTTGTGAAAATAGTTGCCATTAGTGTTTTGCCACCTGCTGTGTAGAAGTTAGGAATTAGGAAGTAGATACCAAGAAGTACAAAAAATGTATTAGTGAAAGCACCTAAAACCCCAGATAGAGCCAGACCTAGACGGTTTTGAAGTAACTTGTAGACAAAGTATGGGAAAATACCGATTAGGATACGAGGGACGATGGCAATGACTGCTGATGCCCAAGTTCCCCCTTCAACAAAAGGACTAAAGAGATAGCTACTAACCGTATAGATAACAGTGTTGCGAATAATACTCATAATTCCCATGAAGCCACCCAAATAAGCTCCAATCTTAGGACCGTAGACGATGCTAGCGATAATAACTGGGATATGGGTTAGGGTTGGTTTGATTGGAAGTACAAAAGCAGCAAAGATGGTTTGACTGAGTACTTCGATTACAACCATTGTAGTTATCAAGAGGGATAACTGAGCCGTTTGGTTTGCTTTATTTTTCTTATTCATCATAAACTCCTTTTTATTCTCTGCAAGGCTATTTTGTTAAAGCATTGTCAATGGATTCAATAATGTCATCAATATCAGCTAAGGCACCACGTCCTGTATCTCCACAAGCCAGTAAACCTGATTTTGGAAGAATTTCTTGGTAGCCAAGGTCATGCAAAGTATCTAGATTCTTCTTAGTCAGTGGATTTTCATACATTTTCGTATTCATTGCAGGGGCAATTAGTTTAGGTGTGGTGCTAGGTAAAGCTAAAGCAGTAGCAGTAAGCATATTATCAGCTAGGCCGTGTGCTAATTTGGCAATGGTATTTGCTGAAGCTGGAGCTACAACAAAGAGGTCAGCTTCTTTACCTAAGTCAATATGATTAATACGTTCAGCCAATTTTTCTTCCATGACATCAGTGTGAACAGGATTCTTCGAAAGGACTTGAAGTGTCAGAGGGGTGATAAAGGCTTGAGCAGCTTCAGTCATAATGACGTGAACGTCATAACCTTTTTTCTTTAACCTACTTGTTAGATCAGCTGCTTTATAGGCGGATATTGATCCTGAAACAGCAAGGATGATACGTTTAGTCATGGCATATCCTTTCAAATAAAGCTTGAGCAATTGCAGATTTAGTCGTAACTTTCTCCTCGTTTTTTTCGTCAACAAGATAGGCAATATGCTGATCTGGAGTAATATCACTCAAGTCGTTGGCAACAATAATATCAGCTTTGTTGCGTTTCAGACTTGCACGAGCAACCTCAAAAAGCTCTTCTTTTCTTACATTAACCAAAAGTTTGAAGCCAATCAATTGAATATCAGGATTCCATTGTTTGACGAGGCTAATGATCTTCGGTGTTTTTTTTAGAAAAAGAACCTGATAATCAGAAGCCGATGATATCTTGCTTTCAGTGTTAGATTTATGCAAGAATTGAGCGAGATCTTCGGTGTCCTCCAGTTCAGCAAAATCCGTCATATAAATAGGAGTATAATCAGAGACTGCCATACTATGTATAAGAACATCGTGCTCTTTGACGAGTGGCTCCATCTTTCTGAGAAGACTTTCTACGTTCGTAATTTCTGTAATCTTTAGATTTTCTTTCGGTTCTGGTTTAACCGCTGTCTTGGTCGTTACTAAGGTTACTTGGTGCCCCTTAGCCAAGAAAAGTTCAGCAATTTCCTTACCTAGATAACCTGTTGAATGGTTTGTGATTCCACGTACAGCATCAATCTTTTCAGTGGTACCACCCGATGTAATCAAAATTTTCATAGTAGTATTGTACTAAAAATTGAGTCTTTTGTAAATAATAGTAGGTATTTTTGGGGTGTACCCCTATAAATTAAAGTTATAACGATTTATAACAAAACAAAAACCGAACATTGAAAAGTAATCAACCAAAAATAATGCGTTTTTTATGAAACTCTGCTATAATAGATTCTAGAAAAATATAGAGGAGTGTCTCATGAAAACAGATATCGAAATTGCTCAAAGTGTAGAATTAAAACCAATCACAGAAGTAGTTGAAAAAGTTGGAATCGGCTTTGACGATTTGGAACTCTACGGAAAATATAAGGCAAAATTGTCATTTGATAAAATCAATGCAGTCAAAGATAATAAACCAGGAAAATTGATTTTGGTAACAGCCATCAACCCAACACCAGCTGGTGAAGGGAAATCAACCATGTCAATTGGTCTTGCAGACGCTCTTAACAAAATTGGTAAGAAAACAATGATTGCCCTTCGTGAACCATCTCTTGGTCCGGTTATGGGAATCAAAGGTGGTGCTGCAGGTGGTGGTTACGCTCAAGTGCTTCCGATGGAAGATATCAACCTCCACTTCACAGGGGATATGCACGCTATTACTACAGCAAATAATGCTTTGTCAGCCCTTCTTGACAACCATATTCATCAAGGAAATGCTCTCGGCATTGACCAACGTCGTATCATTTGGAAACGTGTGGTTGACCTTAATGACCGTGCACTTCGTCATGTAAATGTTGGTCTTGGCGGACCACTTAATGGTATTCCACGTGAAGATGGTTTTGATATTACTGTTGCGTCTGAAATCATGGCGATTCTTTGCTTGGCTACTGATATTAATGACCTTAAAGAACGTTTGGCTAATATTGTAGTTGCCTACCGTTATGACCGTACACCAGTTTATGTACGTGATCTTGAAATTGAAGGTGCGCTTACCCTTATTCTTAAAGATGCCATCAAACCTAATTTGGTACAGACAATTTATGGAACACCAGCCTTGGTACACGGTGGTCCATTTGCCAATATCGCTCACGGATGTAACTCAGTTCTAGCTACAGCTACAGCTCTTCGTTTGGCTGATTATACGATTACTGAAGCAGGTTTCGGTGCTGACCTTGGTGCTGAAAAATTCCTTGATATCAAGACTCCAAACCTCCCAACAACTCCTGATGCCGTTGTTATTGTTGCGACACTTCGTGCCCTCAAAATGCACGGTGGGGTAGCCAAAACTGACCTCTCTGAAGAAAATGTTCAGGCCGTTCGTGATGGCTTCGCAAACTTGAAACGTCATGTGGAAAACGTTCGTAAATTTGGTCTTCCAGCAGTCGTTGCTATTAACGAATTTGTTGCTGATACTGAAGCTGAAATTGCAGCCCTTAAAGAACTTTGTGCAGAAATCGATGTTCCTGTTGAATTGGCTAGCGTTTGGGCTAATGGTGCTGATGGTGGTATTGACCTTGCCAACGCAGTAGTTGATGCTGTTGAAAATGGTAATGCCAACTATAAACGTCTTTATTCTGATGATGATAGCTTGGAAGAAAAAATCACTAAGATTGTTACTGAAATCTATGGTGGTAAATCAGTTGTCTTCGAGAAAAAAGCTAAGAACCAACTCAAACAATTTGCAGAATTCGGTTGGGATAAATTGCCAGTATGTATGGCCAAAACACAATATAGCTTCTCAGATAACCAATTCTTACTTGGAGCACCAGAAGGTTTTGATATCACTATTCGTGAATTTGTTCCTAAAACAGGTGCTGGATTTATCGTAGCTCTTACAGGTGACGTCATGACAATGCCTGGTCTTCCAAAAGCACCAGCAGCCCTCAAGATGGACGTAGCTGAAGACGGAACAGCTGTTGGTTTGTTCTAAGAAGAAATATCGATATAAAACAGTACCTATTGGTGCTGTTTTTTGTTTGAGTTATGAAAAACTTAAGGAAAGTTTAGTAGACTAAATCTAAATAAAAGAAGATCAAAGCACTAGATGATTACGTCTATTTTAGATATAATGATAAAACTTAGTCAAAGTGTTATTTGTATCTTTGACACCTAACAAGGGGGATAACTATGATTAAAATACTACTAGTAGAAGATGATTTGAGTTTGTCGAACTCAGTTTTTGATTTTTTAGATGACTTTGCTGATGTGATGCAAGTCTTTGATGGAGATGAAGGTCTCTACGAAGCTGAAAGTGGCGTCTATGATTTGATTCTTTTAGACCTTATGTTACCTGAAAAAGATGGTTTCACGGTTCTTAGAGAATTACGTGAAAAAGGTGTAACAACTCCTGTACTTATCATGACGGCTAAGGAAAGTCTAGATGATAAGGGTCATGGCTTTGAACTGGGTGCAGACGACTATCTAACCAAACCTTTCTATTTAGAAGAGTTGAAGATGCGTATTCAAGCACTTTTGAAACGATCTGGTAAATTTGACCAAAACACACTTTCTTTTGGTGATGTTCGTGTCAATCTTGCTACAAATTCAATCTTTGTGGGGGATAAAGAAGTAGAACTTCTTGGTAAAGAGTTTGATTTATTAGTTTACTTCTTACAAAATCAAAACGTGATTTTGTCTAAGTCACAAATTTTTGACCGTCTTTGGGGATTTGATAGTGATACCACAGTATCAGTTGTTGAGGTTTATGTTTCTAAAATTCGTAAGAAACTTAAAGGAACAGACTTTGCTGCCAATCTCCAAACCTTGAGAAGTGTGGGGTATATTTTGAAGAATGCTGACTAAATTTTTCAATTATCTCTTTAGGAGAATCAAGTCAGACGGATTTAAGTCGTTCATTCATTTCTTTGCCACTTTTTCTGGTATTTTCCTTATCATGACTGTCATGATTTTACAGATTCTGAGTTACGGCGTTTATTCCAATGTGGACTCTAGTCTGAAAATGGCAGCCACTAAAACCAATTCTTATTTAGAAATGGAAATGCTAAAACGGGAACTTTTTCTGACTTCTGAGGTAGATCAAAATAATACGACGACCATTTACCAGGCTTATGATACTAAAGGGGCGACAACTGAAACATCTGACTCGAGTGACTCTAAGAAAGAGCCTAAGAAGAAATCAAAGATAGAAGATGCTCCTCACGATTTATCAGTTGCGGCAAATACCAGTGTCTTAGTGCTTGATAAGAATGGAAAAGTCCTTAATGTCGTTGATAAATTTTCAAGCTTATCCAATTTACCAATAGATAAAAATAACATTGATGTTATCAGCAAGGGAAGTGCTCAGAATTATTTCGATCAAACGGAAAAGTACCGTCTGATTACTGAAAAAGTAGATAATAGCCTCTATCCTGATGCTAAGTACCTTGTTATTGCGATTAATACAACTCAATTGGAAGAAGCCACTGAACGTTATGTTAAGCTAATTGTCATCATGATGAGTTTCTTCTGGCTTTTATCTGTTGCGGCTAGTATGTATTTGGCTAAGTGGTCAAGACGTCCTATCCAGGAAAGCTTGGAGAAGCAGAAGGCTTTTGTTGAGAATGCTAGCCATGAGTTACGGACACCGCTTGCTGTGATTCAAAACAGATTAGAAGTTCTTTTCCGCAAGCCTGAGAGCACCATTCTAGATAATTCAGAGAATATTGCTTCAAGCCTTGATGAAGTACGCAACATGCGTCTTTTGACGACTAATCTTTTGAACTTGGCTCGTCGTGACGATGGTATTAAACCAGAAATCGAAACCTTAGAACCTGCTTTCTTTGATACAGTCTTTACCAACTATGCCATGATTGCAGAAGAAAATGAGAAAGGTTTCACGGCTCAAAACCAAGTTGGTCGTCCAATCCAGACTGATAAAACGTTATTGAAACAGTTAATGACCATCTTATTTGATAATGCTATTAAATATACGGAAGATGATGGACATGTTACCTTTACTGTTCGCACTAATGACCGCCATCTTTATATTTCTGTAGCTGATAATGGTCCTGGAATATCAGATAGTGATAAGAAAAAAATCTTTGATCGCTTTTATCGCGTAGATAAGGCTAGAACCAGACAAAAAGGTGGGTTTGGACTTGGCTTATCCCTAGCGCAACAAATTGTTTTAGCCCTAAAAGGAACAATTGTTGTTAAAGATAATCAACCAAAGGGAACGATTTTTGAAGTTAAGATTACTGGAGTTTAATTAATAAAGAAAACCTGCTAGGCGATAAGCTAGCAGGTTTTTTGGGTAATAAAAAAACTCCTAAATGGAGCTTTCAATTAGTTAGCCAATTTAGCTGCAAGACGTGATTTATCGCGGCTTGCTTTGTTTTTATGAATCAAACCTTTAGTTTCTGCTTTATCGATAGCTGAGCTAGCAGCGCGGTAAAGTTCTTCAGATGGGTTTGCTTCAAAAGCTTTGATTGCAGTACGCATAGCTGATTTTTGAGCTGAGTTTTTTTCGTTTTGTTTAACGTTCAATTCAGCGCGTTTGATAGCTGATTTAATGTTTGCCAAGTTATTCACCTCCATTGATAATCTAACTATCTCATTATATATGAAAAGTTAAGATTTGACAAGCCTAAAATAGCTTTTCCTTAAAAAAGTACCGTTAACTGGCCATTTTCTCTAGCGTTTGAGATAAATTTCGTCGATTTCATGGTTGGTTGCTTTATGGAGAATCAGATCAGCTCGGTTTCTGGTTGGTTGAATGTAATGTTGTAAGTTAACTAAATTAATGGATTCCCAGACCTGATGGGCCATGCTTAAAACTTCTTCTAGGGGTTGCTCTGTAAATCGATAGTAGTAGTTATTGGGATCATTCTGAGCTAATGCAAGGAGTTTTTGGAAGCGATCGATATACCAAGATTCGATATCATTGACTGCGGCATCCACATAGATTGAAAAATCAAAGAAATCGGTCATATAGAGACTGTCATTTTGTGGATTTTGAAAGACATTGATCCCTTCTACAATGACAAAATCAGCCGGTAAAATGGTTTGCTTCTCATCTGGGACAATATCGTATATTTCGTGGGAATAGACAGGGATTTCTACGCTCTTGTTGTTTTTGATTTGATTGAGAAAATCAAGGAGCAATTCCATATCATAGCTTTCTGGAAATCCTTTTCGATTGAGGATCTCTTGTTCTTTTAAGATAGCATTTGGATAGAGGAAGCCATCCGTTGTTACCAACTCCACCGTCGAGCCTTCAAAGGTTCGTGACAGCAGGATTTGAAGTAAACGGCTAGTGGTGGATTTTCCAACCGCAACACTCCCTGAAACCCCA
>OLQX01002778.1_pt1 | contig 11001 bp, 9 predicted proteins | sample 1672581 | NCBI WGS metagenome assembly OLQX01 (sample SAMEA3136701, study PRJEB25190) | human gut metagenome | reverse complement strand
AAAATGCGATCCATCTGCTGTTTGGAGCAGATGCGGGCTTCGGATATGGCCCATCCGGAGCAGACGTCAAAGGCAAAAGGGGGATAAAAGTTCTTTCCCAAAAGCCTGAAAAATGAGTGTTAAGGGAAAAAGGGAACCGTAGCAGGCGGTTCCCTTTTTTCGCCGAAAATGAAGACCAAACACGCTTAACAGCTGTGATCCGCAGGGAAAATGCCCTGACTCAGAGTGCTGTTATGGTAAGTGGAAGAAAAAGTGACATCTTCCCCGAACCAGTCCGGAGGGCAGAATGCATTTGCTGCCTCTTCGGTGGGAAATTCTACTTCAGCGAGAAGCAGCCCCTCATAGTCGTCATGGAACAGATCCAGTTCCGCGGTGAGACCGCTGTCCAGCGGGATCAGATACCGGGTTTTGGAAATCAGGATTCCATCCACTTTTGTTTTCAGGTGTTCGTAAGCTTCCCTGGTCAGAGGCAGATTATATTCTTCACGTACCATCAGCCCTTTGGATTTATAGGTCAGCCAGTATTCCTCGTCCTGCCGGCGGATGCGTACGACAGGCGCAGTACAGAGATATCCCTGCTCAATGCAGTGGGAGGGATAGGAATCCAATGGGTCGGGCAGTGTTTGGACCAGATATTTTCTTTCAATTTCCATAAAACAATCATTCCTTTCTTTTATTTTCCGGGATTGATTGAATTTTAGCATAAACAATTTCAGTCGTCCACCTGCAGCCTATGTTCTTTTCCTTCTAAATGTGATACAATGGGCGAAGGAAAAAAGAAACCATCAGGAGGTAGGAACATGGCAAAAATATATGTATTTCTGGCAGACGGATGTGAAGAGATCGAAGCTCTGACCCCGGTGGATATCCTGCGCCGGGCAGGCGAGGAAGTGGTCACTGTTTCTGTCATGGGAAGAAAAGAAGTGACGGGTTCTCATAAGATCACGATCCAGGCGGACACTGTGATCGAAGACGGAACGTTTACAGACGGCAGCGTGCTGGTACTGCCGGGCGGAATGCCAGGCACTCTGAATCTTGGAAAAAATGAAAAGCTCAAAGAGCTGATTCTGTCCTATCACAGGGAGGGAAAACGATTGGCTGCGATCTGTGCGGCGCCCAGTGTTCTTGGGAAATTGGGTGTGCTGGAAGGAAGACAGGCGGTCTGCTTCCCGGGCTTTGAGGAACAGTTAAAAGGCGCGTCCGTTCTCCAGGTGCCTGCTGTTACAGACGGAACGATCACTACCGGACGGGGCATGGGAGCAGCCGTGGATTTTTCGCTGGAACTGCTGACTCAGCTGCAGGGAAAAGAGGCGGCAGAGGAGATGGCAGAGAAAATCATTGCCAGGTAACGCTCTGCGCGTGTCCGAAAGTTGGTAAAAAGAAAAAAATACTGGCGTTTTTTTCAGGAATATGATATACTCCAATAATGACTGTAGAGTGGAGAAGTGTGCTGGCTTTCGATACCGGCTGCTTTTCAGATAAACAAGGAGGAAATATTTATCATGAGTGTACAGGTTGAAAATCTGGAAAAGAACATGGCAAAACTTACGATTGAAGTTACAGCCGAAGATCTGGAGAAAGCTTTAAATGCAGCATACCAGAGACAGAAAAAGAATATCAGCATCCCGGGCTTCCGTAAAGGCAAAGTGCCGAGAGCAATGGTAGAAAAAATGTACGGCCCGGCCGTATTCTATGAAGATGCAGTAAACAGCTTGATCCCGCAGGAGTATGCGAAAGCGGCAGACGAAAGCGGACTGGATATCGTTTCCCAGCCGGAAATCGATGTTGTACAGATCGAAAAAGGAAAACCATTTATCTTCACAGCAGAAGTTGCTGTAAAACCGGAAGTAACCCTGGGCGAGTACAAGGGACTGGAAGTTCCGAAGGCAGATCTGGAAGTTACTGACGAGGAGATCGAGGCAGAACTGAAGAAAGAGCAGGAGAAGAACGCAAGAACGATCCATGTGGAAGATCGTGCGGCACAGGAAGGCGACAAAGTAACCATCGATTTCGAGGGATTCGTTGACGGCGTTGCTTTCGAAGGCGGAGCAGGAAAAGATTATCCGCTGACTCTGGGCTCCAAAACCTTCATCCCGGGCTTTGAAGAGCAGCTGGTAGGCGTTGCTCTGGAGCAGCCGGTAGATGTAAACGTAACCTTCCCGGAAGATTATCAGGCAGAAGAGCTGAAAGGCAAAGAGGCAGTATTCAAATGTGTGATCCACAAGATCGAAGCAAAAGAACTGCCGGAGCTGGATGATGATTTCGCGAAAGACGTTTCCGAGTTCGATACTCTGGAAGAGTACAAAAAAGAGATCAAAGACAACATCGAGAAGAGAAAAGCAGACGCTGCAAAGACAGAAAAAGAAAACGCAGTGGTAGACAAAGCGATCGAGAACGCGCAGATGGACATTCCGGAGGCGATGGTAAAAACTCAGATCAACCAGATGATCGATGACTTTGCAAGAAGAATCCAGTCTCAGGGTCTGACCATGGAGCAGTACATGCAGTTTACAGGATCCACCAGAGAGACCATGCAGGAGCAGATGAGACCGCAGGCAATGAAGAGAATCCAGAGCAGACTGGTTCTTGAGAAAGTTGCAGAGGTTGAGAACATTCAGATCTCCGATGAGAAGCTGGATGAGGAACTGACCAAGATGGCTGAAATGTACAAGATGGAACTTGATAAGTTCAAAGAGCTGGTAGATGACTATCAGAAAGACCAGATGAAGAAAGATCTGGCTGTACAGGAAGCCGTAACTCTGATGGCGGAAAACGCAAAAGAGGTAGAGGTAAAGGCAGAGGAGGAGTAATCCTTCCGGATCAAACCGTAAAGCTCTGAAACATTTTGTAACCGTTCACGAAGGTCTGCGCGTTTCTGCGCAGACCGCAACCATAGATAGGAGGCCCTGAAATGAGTTTAGTACCTTATGTCATTGAACAGACCAGCAGAGGGGAGAGAAGTTATGACATTTATTCCAGGCTGCTGAAAGACCGTATCATTTTCCTCGGGGAAGAGGTCAATGATGTGTCTGCCAACCTGATCGTTGCACAGCTTCTGTTTCTGGAATCAGAGGATCCGGGAAAGGATATTCATCTGTATATCAACAGTCCGGGTGGTTCTGTTACTGCAGGTATGGCGATTTACGACACGATGCAGTATATCAAATGTGACGTTTCCACAATCTGTATGGGAATGGCGGCAAGCATGGGTGCCTTCTTACTGGCCGGAGGTACAAAAGGCAAACGCCTTGCACTTCCGAACGCTGAAATCATGATCCATCAGCCGTCCGGCGGCGCGCAGGGACAGGCAACCGAGATTAAGATCGTTGCCGACCATATCCTGAAGACCAAGAAAAAGCTCAACGAGATCCTGTCCGCCAATACAGGACAGCCTCTGGAGCGCGTCGAGATCGATACGGAGCGCGACAACTATATGTCAGCACAGGAAGCGGTAGAGTACGGCCTGATCGACCATGTAATTGAGAAACGATAAATGATAAATCGGTAAACGATAAGAAAAGGTGTCCCGAAAGTGTGTGTTCCAAAGGCTTTTGTGGCACCTTTTTGCCAAAAAGGAAAATCTCATTGGAAAGGAAGTAAAAAAAATGGCAATAAAAGGGAATGATATGAGAATCCGTTGTTCCTTTTGCGGTAAGACAGAAGATCAGGTGCATAAACTGATCGCGGGTCCGGATGGAGCGTATATCTGCGACGAATGTGTGGAAATCTGCTCTGAGATCATCCAGGAGGAGATGGAAGAAGAATACGCACAGGTGGATTCCGATGAGATCAATCTGATGAAGCCAAAAGAAATCAAGGCATTTTTGGATGAATACGTCATCGGCCAGGATGAGGCGAAAAAAGCGCTTTCCGTGGCTGTTTACAATCATTATAAACGTGTGCTCTCCGGAGACACCTCCGATGTGGAGCTGCAGAAGAGCAATATTCTGATGCTGGGGCCGACCGGCTGCGGCAAGACGATGCTTGCGCAGACCCTGGCAAGGCTTTTGAACGTACCGTTTGCCATTGCAGACGCGACGGCGCTGACAGAAGCCGGTTATGTCGGTGAAGATGTGGAAAATATTCTGCTGAAGCTGATCCAGGCAGCAGATTACGATATGGAACGTGCACAGCACGGAATTATCTATATAGATGAGATCGATAAGATCACAAGAAAATCAGAAAACGCGTCCATCACCCGTGATGTATCGGGAGAAGGCGTACAGCAGGCGCTTCTGAAAATCCTGGAAGGAACCGTTGCATCCGTTCCGCCTCAGGGAGGAAGAAAACATCCGCATCAGGAGTTCCTGCAGATTGATACCACCAATATTCTGTTTATCTGCGGCGGTGCGTTTGAAGGTCTGGAGAAGATCATCGAGGCACGCCAGGATGCAAAATCCATCGGATTCAATGCACAGATCCGTGAGAAGAATGAACAGAATGTGGGCAAACTGCTCAAGGATGTCATGCCGCAGGATTTTGTGAAGTTCGGTATGATCCCTGAGTTTATCGGCCGTGTTCCGGTGGTTGTGACCCTGAATGCGCTGGATGAGGAATCCCTGATCCAGATCCTGAAAGAGCCGAAAAATTCTCTGGTGAAACAGTATCAGAAGCTGTTCGAGCTGGACGGCGTGAAACTGGAGTTTGATGATGAGGCTCTGAAGGCGATTGCCGAGAAATCTCTGGAGAGAAAGACAGGCGCCCGCGGTCTGCGTGCGATCATGGAATCCACGATGATGGATGTCATGTTTGACGCGCCGTCGGACAATACGATTCAGGAATGCCGCATTACCAGAGAGGCTGTGGAGAAAAAAGCGCAACCGGTACTGGTACACGGAGAGCCTGCGCCCCTGCCGAGACGTTCCACGAAACGCCGCACAGGAGGAAGGCCTGAGACTGCCTGAACCGAAGAAAAAGAAGTACAGACATAGTAACCGTTCCGTTGCTGAACGGTTATCGGACATACATCAGGAGGAAAAACATGAGTGAATTGATCAGAATTCTGCCGGCGATCGCCCTTCGCGGGACCACGATTCTGCCAGATATGATCGTACACTTTGATATCAGCAGGAGTCGTTCGATAAAAGCTGTGGAAGAGGCGATGCTGCATGACCAGAAAGTATTTCTTGTGACTCAGAAAGACCCGGATACGGAAGTACCGGGTCTGCTTGACGTGTATAAGATAGGAACTGTTGCCACGGTCAAACAGGTGGTGAAGCTTCCGAAAGGCGTGCTCCGCATCCTTGTGGAAGGAGAAAAGCGTGCGGAACTGCTGGGTTTTGAACCGAACGACGAGTGGCTGGAGGCTGAGATCGAAGGATTTGATCATCTGGAGGAAAAGCCGCTGACAGAGAACGAGCAGGAGGCTATGAGCCGGAATCTGAAGGAACTCTTTACGATCTACTGCCGTTCCGGACAGAAGATCAGCCAGGAACTTGCCGTACAGATCATGGAGAATGAGAGCCTGGAGCGTCTGGTGGACCAGATTGCCATCAATCTTCCCATTGATTATGAACAGCGGCAGAAGCTGCTGGAGGCAGTGGCGCTCACCGAGCGGTACGAACTGCTCTGCACGATCCTTGCCAATGAAGTGGAGATCATGGAGATTCGCCTGGAACTGCAGAGCAGGATCAAAGAGCGGATCGACAAGAACCAGAAGGAATATATTTTAAGAGAACAGCTCAGACTGATCAGGGAAGAGCTTGGAGAGGACAACGTTCAGTCGGAGATCGAGGGCTACAGGAAAGCGGCTGCTGCACTGAAGGCATCCAAAGAAGTGAAGGAAAAGATCAATGAGGAAATCCGCCGCTTTGAAAATGTGGGAGGAAATCCATCGGAAGGAGCGGTAATCCGCGGATATATCGAGACGCTGCTTGGCCTTCCGTGGGACAAGACTTCAAGAGACAATCAGAATCTTGCGAAAGCGCGGGAGATCCTGGAGGCGGATCATTACGGTCTGACGAAAGTAAAAGAAAGGATCCTGGAATATCTGGCTGTACGTACGCTGACGAAAAAAGGCGACAGCCCGATCCTTTGCCTGGTCGGCCCTCCGGGAACCGGAAAAACATCCATCGCCCGCTCTGTGGCGAAAGCCTTGAACAAAAAATACGTCCGCATTTCTCTGGGAGGCGTGCGGGATGAAGCGGAGATCCGCGGTCATAGAAGAACCTATGTGGGAGCGATGCCGGGACGGATCGTTCAGAGTCTGCACCAGGCGGGAGTAAAAAATCCTCTGATGCTTCTGGATGAGATCGATAAGGTCAGCTCCGATTACAAAGGGGACACCGCGTCTGCGCTTCTGGAGGTTCTGGATTCCGAGCAAAACAACAAATTTACCGACCACTACGTGGAGATTCCGGTGGATCTGTCGGAAGTGCTGTTTATCGCAACCGCCAACGATGTACAGACGATCCCGCGGCCTTTGCTGGACCGTATGGAACTGATCGAGATCACCAGCTATACGGAGAATGAAAAACAGCATATCGGCCGTGAACATCTGATCCCGAAACAGATGAAAAACAACGGAATCAAGGAATCACAGCTGACGATCACCGACGAAGCTCTGGAAGAGATCATCAGCGGATACACCAAAGAAGCCGGCGTCCGTTCCCTGGAGCGCCAGATCGGACGCATCTGCCGCAGGACGGCACGGAAGCTTCTGGAAGAGAAACAGGACCATGTGGAAGTGACAAAGGATAATCTGGAAGAATTTCTGGACCGCCGCCGCTTCGATTATGTGAAGAAAAACGATAAGCCGGAGGTTGGAATTGTCCGCGGCCTGGCATGGACTTCTGTGGGAGGAGATACCCTCCAGATTGAAGTCAATGTGATGCCGGGAACAGGAGATTTTATGCTGACCGGTCAGCTCGGAGATGTGATGAAAGAATCTGCCCAGGCGGGAATCAGTTATATCCGCTCCATTGCCGGGGAATATCAGATTGAAGAGAACTTTTTTGAGAAACACGATATACATATCCATATACCGGAGGGCGCCGTTCCGAAGGACGGTCCGTCTGCGGGAATCACGATGGCGACCGCGATGATCTCAGCAATCCTCAATGTGCCGGTGCGGGCAGATCTGGCAATGACCGGGGAGATTACTCTGCGCGGCAGGGTACTGCCCATCGGAGGTCTGAAAGAAAAACTGCTGGCTGCGAAAAAGGCGGGGATCACGACGGTTCTGGTGCCGGAAAAAAACCGGCTGGATGTGGATGAAATGGATCATGAGATTACAGACGGACTTACCATCTGTTTCGTGAACAACATGAAAGAGGTTCTTGACCGGGCGCTTCTGAAGGAAGAAGAGTGAACAGGGGTAAAAAAATATGGTATTAAGAAAGGTAGAACTGCAGTATGTCTGCGGAATCACCAGCAAACTGCCGGATACCGGCCAGCCGGAAGTGGCCTTTGCGGGAAAATCGAATGTGGGGAAATCCTCCCTGATCAATGCGCTGATGAACCGTAAGGCGCTGGCACGAACCAGCGCCCAGCCGGGCAAGACGCAGACGATCAATTACTATCATATCAACGACGATCTGTATCTGGTGGATCTTCCCGGGTACGGTTACGCGAAGGTTTCTGAGGAGATCAAGGCGAAATGGGGAAAGATGATTGAGAATTATCTCCATACCTCCCCAACCCTTCGGGCAGTCTTTCTGCTGATCGATATCCGCCATGCGCCGTCCGCCAACGATGTGGTCATGTATGACTGGGTAATCCGCAATGGATTTCAGCCGATCATCATTGCCACAAAGCTGGACAAGATCAAGCGGAGCCAGGTGGCGAAGCAGGTGAAGCTTCTGAAGACAACCCTGAACGTGGTACCCGGCACACCGGTGATCCCGTTTTCCGCACAGACGAAGCAGGGACGGGAAGAAATCTGGGAACTGATCGAACAATTTATCTCTATGCCGGCGGAAGAAACGCCGGAACAGGAGTAAGGATATGGGAATTATAAGAGCTGCAAAGCTGGGTTTTGATTATTTCAGATATGAAGAGGAAGGCGCGGAGCCGGAGGCGACCAGGGCGATCGATGATGTGAACCTGGATATCCAGGCAGGGCAGTTTATCGCGGTGCTCGGACATAACGGCAGCGGAAAATCCACACTGGCAAAACATATCAACGGTCTGCTGGTGCCGACGGAAGGAACGCTGTGGGTGGATAACATGGATACTTCCGAGGAGGAAGACATCTGGAAGATCCGCCAGAAAGCCGGGATGGTTTTCCAGAATCCGGACAATCAGATCATCGGAAGCGTCGTGGAGGAGGATGTTGGATTCGGTCCGGAGAACATCGGAGTCCCGACGGAGGAAATCTGGAAGCGGGTGGATGAAAGCCTTCAGGCGACGGGAATGGTAGCCTACCGCCACCACTCGCCCAATAAACTGTCCGGCGGACAGAAGCAGAGGGTCGCGATCGCCGGAGTGATGGCGATGCGCCCGGAATGTATCGTACTGGACGAACCGACGGCGATGCTGGATCCCAACGGCAGAAAGGAAGTTCTGAAAGCTGTCCGGGAACTGAACGAAAAAGAAGGAGTCACGGTCATCCTGATCACCCATTACATGGAAGAGGTGGTCTTTGCGGATCACGTTTTTGTGATGGATCAGGGACGCGTGGTGATGCAGGGAACTCCAAGAGAAGTATTTTCCCGCGTGGAAGAATTAAAGGCGCTTCGGCTGGATGTGCCGCAGGTGACGCTTCTCGCCCATGAGCTGAAGCAGGCGGGCGTGGAGATTCCGGACGGGATATTGACGATAGAGGAATTGGTGGACGCATTATGTCAGTAGAATTAAAAGATGTGACTTATACCTACAGCCCGGGAACCGCTTATGAGATGCATGCCCTGGAACATGTGTCGATGGAAATCCAGGACGGTCAGTTTGTCGGAGTGATCGGTCATACCGGCAGCGGAAAGTCCACGCTGGTACAGCATTTCAACGGGCTGATCCGGCCGACCTCGGGACACGTTTATTACAACGGGGAGGATATCTGGCAGGAAGGCTACAACCTCCGGGAACTGCGCAGTCATGTGGGACTGGTGTTTCAGTATCCGGAACATCAGCTGTTTGAGACAGACGTTCTTACCGACGTCTGTTTCGGACCAAAGAATCAGGGACTTTCTCCGGAAGAATGTAAGGAGCGCGCGAAAGAGGCTCTGCAGCATGTAGGGCTGGATGAAAGCTATTATGAAAAATCCCCCTTTGAGCTGTCCGGCGGACAGAAACGCAGGGTGGCGATCGCGGGAGTCCTGGCGATGAATCCTTCCTTTCTGATCCTGGACGAGCCGACGGCTGGTCTGGACCCGAAGGGAAGAGACGAGATCCTGGATCAGCTGGCGCTGCTGCATGAGACCAGAGGGATCTCCATTATGCTGGTCTCCCACAGTATGGAAGATATCGCCAGATATGTGGAGCGGATCATCGTGATGAACAAAGGCCATGTGGCGTTCGACGATACGCCGAAAGAGGTATTCTCCCACTATAAAGAACTGGAAGAGATGGGACTTGCGGCGCCGCAGATGACCTATATTATGCATGCGTTGAAGGAAAGAGGAATGGATGTGGATGTCACGGCAACCACCGTGGAGGAAGCGAAGGATTCCATCCTGAAAGCGCTGAAAAAGAGAAAGGCATAAAGAACCATGTTACGAGATATCACAATAGGACAGTACTATCCGGCGGATTCTGTTCTTCACCGTATGGATCCGAGGGTAAAATTTATAGGGACGCTGGCGTATATCATCTCGCTGTTTTTGTTTCATAGCTGGGGATATGTGCTGGGAACTGTGTTTCTGGTCAGCATGATCGTACTCTCCAAAGTCCCTTTCAAATTTATGGTCAGAGGTCTGAAATCCATCGTGGTTCTTCTGATGATCACGCTGGTGTTCAATATTCTGTTTACGCCGGGTGAAGCGGTCGTGACGATCTGGAAGATCCATATCACCAAGGAAGGACTGATCCTGGCGGCACGTATGGGAATCCGTCTGATCTTTCTGATCATTGGAGCTTCTATCATGACGCTGACCACCACACCGAATCAGCTGACAGACGGACTGGAAAGCCTGCTGGGGCCGTTGAAGAAGATCCATGTGCCGGTACACGAAGTGGCAATGATGATGTCCATTGCGCTCCGGTTTATCCCGATCCTTCTGGAGGAGACGGACAAGATCATGAAGGCGCAGATGGCGAGGGGCGCAGATTTTGAGAGCGGAAACCTGATCCAGAAAGTGAAAAATATGATACCGCTGCTGGTGCCGCTGTTTATTTCCGCTTTCCGCCGTGCCAACGATCTGGCGCTTGCCATGGAAGCACGGTGCTATCACGGCGGTGACGGACGGACACAGATGAAACCGCTCCGTTATCAGAAGAGAGATTATGCGGCATATGCCGTTCTGGCGGTGTATTTTGGAATCAGCATCCTGTGTGCGGTATTCGGCTTTTGATGCACGAAAAGCCATGGAAACAGTCGGAAAAGGAAAAAGAATGAGACGTATAAAACTGATCGTTGCATACGATGGAACCAATTACTGCGGCTGGCAGGTACAGCCCAACGGGCTTTCCGTGCAGGAAGTGCTGAACCGTGCCCTGAGCGACCTGTTCGGCGTACCGGTCACTACAATCGGAGCGAGCCGTACAGACGCGGGCGTGCATGCCCTGGGAAATGTGGCGGTTTTTGACACGGAAGCGCGGATGCCGGCGGAGCGGGTAGCTTTCGCTCTGAACACCCGTCTTCCGGAAGATATCCGGATCCAGGGGTCTGAAGAAGTGCCGCCGGAGTTTCATCCCAGATTTACCCAGACCATAAAGACTTATGAATACCGGATCCTGAACCGGACATTTGCAGACCCGTGCCGCCGGCTCAATTCTACTTTCTGGTATGGAAAGCTGGATACGGATGCGATGCAGAAAGCAGCGGCATATTTGGAAGGAACTCATGATTTCAAAAGTCTTGCCACCGCGAATCCTGCGGTCACGGATACCGTCCGCACCATCTATAAA
>OLQX01002775.1_pt1 | contig 11006 bp, 5 predicted proteins | sample 1672581 | NCBI WGS metagenome assembly OLQX01 (sample SAMEA3136701, study PRJEB25190) | human gut metagenome | reverse complement strand
TACCAGCGGTGCAAACATATCAGCCATTGTGATTACCTCCGAATTTACTTTCCAAAATTCACACCCCGCGTCTGTTGGACACAAGGATGCCTTTCTTCTTTATTCTAACACACCGGGCAAAAAGTTCAAGACAAAATTGTGTTTTTGTGCTAATATTTAAGAGAAAGCAGGTTTCAAATTGTGAATAAAATATCATACTGTTTCAGAAGGAGATCGAACCGCCATGGATTGGGAAACGCTGAAAGCCGACTGCCTTGCCTGCAGCCGCTGTGAGCTGTGCAAGACCCGCACGAATGTGGTGTTCGGGCAGGGCGTGCCGGACGCCGAAGTGCTGTTTGTGGGCGAGGGCCCCGGCCAGAGCGAGGACGAGCAGGGCCTGCCCTTTGTGGGCCGCAGCGGTCAGCTGCTGGACAAGTATCTGTTTGCCATCGACCTGGACCGGGAAAAGAACTGTTACATTGCCAACATCGTCAAGTGCCGCCCGCCCCAGAACCGTGACCCTCTGCCCGCCGAGAGCGAGGCCTGCATGCCCTGGCTGCGGGAGCAGTTCCGCCTGCTGCGGCCCAAGATCGTGGTGTGCCTGGGCCGCATCGCCGCCCAGCGGATGATCCGTTCCGACTTTTCGGTGACCAAGGAGCACGGGCAGTTCATGGAGAAGAACGGCATCCTGTTCATGGGCACCTTCCACCCGGCCGCCCTGCTGCGCGGCCCGCAGAACAAGCCCAATGCCTTTGCCGACTTTGTGGCGCTGCGGGACAAGATCCACGAAGTGTGTGAGCATACCTATGAATGAATCATCCTCTCCGTCTGCTCACTTCGTTCGCATCCACCTCCCCCGAAGGGGGGAGGTTTTGGCAGCGTAACAGCCAGATGGCGAAAAGCTCGCTCTTCGGGAGAGCTGGCATCGCGCAGCGATGACTGAGAGGGTTTCATTTTCATTCACCCCACACCTCTTTTTTGCATACTCTAAAGCAAAAGCGAGGTGTTTTTTATGCAGCGTGTTTCGTTTGACCGGGTCGATTTCTTTCTGGGGGCCACCACCCCCGCCGGGTTCAAGGGCTATTTTGAGCCGCTGCGCCGGGAGCCCGGCATGCAGATGGTGCTGATCAAAAGCGGGCCGGGCTGCGGCAAGTCCACCCTGATGAAGCAGCTGGCCCGCCGGGCCATCCAGCAGGGTGAACCGGTGGAGTGCATCCACTGCGCCAGCGACCCTGACAGCTTTGACGGCGTGATCTTTGTTCGGCAGCGCCGGGCCATCGTAGATGCCACCGCGCCCCACACCATAGAGCCGGATGCGCCCGGTGCCGACGAGGTCGTGCTGAGCCTGTACCATACCATTCAGGCCGACGCCCTGCGCCCCCATGCTGAAGAGGTCAAGGCGCTGTTTGCCCGCAACGCTGCGCTGCGGGCGCGGGCTGCGCGGTATGTCGCTTCTGCCGGGAGCCTGCTGCTGGACAGCCGCCGGGCCGAGGCCTGCAGCGCCAACTTTGAAAAAGTGCGCCGCTACGTCAAGCGATTGTGCACCCGGCTGCTGCCCCGCACCGAGAACACCGCCCGCGAAGAGCTGCGGCTGCTCTCGGCTGTGACCCCAAAGGGTGAGGTGTTCTACCAGCACACCGCGCAGGCGCTGGCTGACCGGTTCATCGTGTTCCGGGACGAATATGGTGCCGTGTCGCGCCTGCTGCTGGAGCTGATCCGTGCCGAGGCACTGGCCCGGGGCTATCACATCATCACCTGCCCCTGCGCCATGCACCCGGAGGATAAGATCGACCACATCCTGATCCCGGAGCTGCGGCTGGCCTTCCTCACCGACAACCGGTGGCACCCGGTGCAGCTGCCCGGCATGCAGGCCGTGCGGTGCACCCGGTTCCTTGACCGGGAAAATCTGGCGGGCTACCGCGCCCGGCTGCGGTTCAACGAGCGGGCGGCCGCCGAACTGCTGGAGCAGGCCACCGCCCTGATGGCACAGGCCAAGAGCTGCCACGACGAACTGGAGACTTATTACCGTACCACCGTGGACTTCGCCCAGGTGGACGAAGCTGCCGCCCGGTGCGCGGAGCTGTTCGGGCTGGAAGCGCCGTCACCCGACTGCTGAGTTCTTTATGATAAGGGAAGTGAAATCATGTCCGACATCCGTCTGCCCATCCGGCAGCTGGTGGAGTTTCTGCTGCGCAGCGGCAGCATCGACAGCCGGTTTGCCGGTTTTGACCGCGCACTGGAAGGTGCCCGCATCCACCGCAGGCTGCAGAAGGCCGCCGGGGAGGGTTACGCCGCCGAGGTGCCCCTCTGCGCCGATTATACGGTCGACGACATCCGCTTTACGCTGGAGGGCCGGGCCGACGGCATTTTTACCAACGAAACCGGCGTTGTGACCATTGACGAGATCAAGACCACCGCGGTGCCCGAGGAAGAGATCTGCGAGGACATGAACCCCTGCCACTGGGCGCAGGGCATGGTGTACGGAGCCATCTACAGCGCACAGGAAAGCCTGCCCGCCGTGGATGTGCGGCTGACCTATTATCAGATCGACACCGACCGGATCCTCCGCTTTGTACGGCACTTTTCCCGGCAGGAGCTGGAGCAATTCCTGCACAAACTCCTGCACCGGTATCTGCCCTGGGCACAGCGTCAGCTTGCATGGCAGGAAACCCGCAGCGGCAGCCTGACCGCCATGCGGTTCCCGTTTGAAGCCTACCGCCCCGGGCAGCGGGCACTGGCGGGCGAGGTCTGGCGGGCCTGCACCGCCGCCCCCTCCAAAAAAGGCACACGGCTGTTCTGTCAAGCCCCCACCGGCATCGGCAAGACCATGAGTGCGCTCTTCCCTGCCCTGAAAGCCATGGGGAGCGGCTGCGGGGAGAAGCTGTTTTACCTCACCGCCCGCAACACCACACAGGCCGCCGCCGAGGATGCCATTGCCCGCCTGCGGGCCGTACAGCCCGACCTTGCCCTGCGCAGTGTGACCCTGACCGCCAAGGAAAAAGCCTGCCTGCACCCGGACGCCGAGGGCCATCCGGCCTGCCTGCCGGAGGTGTGCCCCTATGCAAACGGCTACTACGACCGCATCAAGAATGCGCTGGCCGCACTGCTGGACGGCAGCGGCCAATTCAGCCGTGCCGCACTGGCCGACACCGCCCGACAGTTCACCGTATGCCCCTTTGAGCTGGGGCTGGACCTGAGCGAATGGTGCGATGTTGTGATCGGGGACTACAACTATTTGTTTGACCCGGTGGTGCACCTGAAACGATTCTTCGACACCTCCGGCGACTGGCTGTTCCTGATCGACGAGGCACACAATCTGCCCGATCGCGCCCGCGCCATGTACTCGGCCCGCTTCTGCAAGAGCAGCCTGACCGACGCAAAACGCACGCTTGGCAAGGGCAAAAGTGCCCTGAAAACCGCCCTGACCAAGGCCGACAAGGCCATGCGGGAGGCGCGGCAGGCCTGTGTGCGTCTGGCACCCCGCAGGCACGCGGAGGACGCCCCCGGCGAACCGGCCCAGACTAGCCTTCTGCCGGAACCGGATGCCCCGGCGTTTGCCCTGCCGGAGCCGTTGTATGCGCAGGACGGCACGGTGTTTTTGCAGGAGCTGCCCGCCGCACTGCTGACACCCCTGCGGGCGGTGCAGTCCCCTTTGCAGACCTGGCTGGAAGACAACCCGGAAGCCGACGCCCACCCGCAGATGCTGGAGCTTTATTTTGCGGTACAGGATCTGGTGCGGGCTGCCGAACGGTACGACAGCCACTTTGTGACCCAGCTCACCGCCCGCGGCAGCGAGCTGGAATTGCAGCTGCTCTGTCTGGACCCGGCCCCCTTTGTGGATGCCAGCCTTTCCACCGGGCGCAGTGCCGCGCTGTTCAGCGCCACCCTCACCCCGCCCGCCTACTACCGCAGCGTGCTGGGCTGTGCCGACGCCCGGGCTGTGGCGCTGGAAAGCCCGTTCCCCGCCGGGAACCTGGGGCTGTTCTGCCTGCCGGGCATCTCCACCCGCTACCGTGACCGGGAGCGCAGCGTACAGAGCGTGTCGGATGCACTGGCCCGGCTGGCGCAGAGCCGGGTGGGCAACTATCTGGCGTTCTTTCCCAGTTACGCCTATCTGCGGCAGGTGCAGGAAGATTTTTCCGCCCGCTATCCGGGTATTTCCACCCTTGTGCAGGAGAGCGGACTGGATGACGCCGCCCGCGCCGCTTTTCTGGCACGATTTGAGCCAGACCCTGCCCATACCCTGCTGGGCTTTGCAGTCATGGGCGGCATCTTTGGCGAGGGCGTAGACCTTGCCGGCGACCGGCTCATCGGCTGTGCCATCGTGGGCGTGGGTCTGCCGCAGGTGAACCCCCGGCAGGAGATGCTGCGCCGCTACTACGACGCCCAGAACGGGGCCGGGTTCGATTACGCCTACCGCTATCCCGGCATGAACAAGGTCCTGCAGGCCGCCGGACGGGTCATCCGCACCCCGGAGGACAAGGGCGTGGTGCTGCTGCTGGATGACCGCTTTGCAAAGCCGGACTATCAGCGGCTGTTCCCGCTCCACTGGCGGCATCTGCAGTATCTGCAAAGCTCTGCCGCACTGGAAGCGGCACTGGCCGCCTTCTGGGGCAGCAGGCCCGAATAAACGCAACCCCCGCCCACGGACCGGACTCTTCTGTCCTTCTGTGGGCGGGGTTGTCGTTTGAGCGCAGGAAACTTTTGCGCTGCTGCGTTAGTTACCAAAAAAGTGCAACTTTTTTCAAAAACAGGCTTGACAAGCACCGCATTTGCGGGTATAATAGCACACGTTGAGCGGCTCACCCCGCAAGACGCGAACAAAATATTGGGGATTTGCATAGTGGTAGTGCGGTAGACTCTGACTCTACTTGTGGGAGTTCGATTCTCTCATCCCCAACCAGAACAAAGCCATCCGATGAACAATCGGGTGGTTTTTTGTTTTGTTTTCTGCCGATTTCACGCAGTGAACACACCGCACTGTGCCAAAGGTCTTTGGGCAAATCAAACACCCGCACCGCATTCCCTTTTCTTGGGAGATGCAGTGCGGGTGCTTTTTTCGTTTGTCAGCCAGCAGGCTGAATCATCTTACAGGATGCTGATGCGGCCTGCACCGTAGGGATTCTCGTAGTCCAGCAGGTAGCCGGGGTACTCTGCCAGCACACTGTTGGCGCTGGAAAGGTGCGGCAGACCCTCTGCGTCCACACCGCCAAAGGTCATGGCGTAGGTGGACATGACAAGGTAATCTTCCGACACATAGTCCTTGATGAGCTCAGCACCGTCAAACATGGCAAAGCCATCGCCCAGATTGCGCAGGGTGTAGTTCATACCGGCCAGCGCGTAGGTCTTGTTCTCGTCCAGCGGCACATAAGTACCGTTCGCGCGGTCGTAGATCTTCACGTTCTGCACACGAGTCGTGCCGGTAGCACTGCCGATCCAGACGTTCTTGTCGTCGGTCTGCACGGTGTTGGGGATGTCGGTGTGGATCTCATAGGTCGCACCGGCCACCTGCAGGAAGCCGCCGTTCTCCTTGCCCTCTGCACCGGCAAAGCGGGCTGCAAACTCCAGTGCGTCCTGGATCTGCTTGCCGGTCACCGACATCAGGCAGGCCACGTTGCCAAAGGGGCTGACCTGCTTGCAGGTCTTGAAGGTCCAGTACCCGGCGTCCTCGTCCGAGCGGATGCCGCCGCCGTTCATGATGGCGATGTCACAGTGCAGCTGCTCCACCTCATTGAAGTAGGTGTAGATGCCGTCGGCCACAAAGTCGCCCAGGTTGGTCTCGCCGGAGCGGATGCGGCGTTTGCCGGTAGCAGGGTCGGTGATGTAAAACTTGGTATCGGCCACGGCGATCTTCTCGCCCAGCATCTCGTCCACGGAGCTGACCCATGCGGCCTGCTCTGCTGCCACAGCAGGATCCTCCTGGTCGTAGGTGGACACCAGCCGGGTGGAGATGGTGCCGTCCGGGGCAATGGTCATCTCGCCCACATTGGCAAAGTAGGAGCCGGTCTGGGTCAGGGTGACCAGTCTGCCGGAAGCGTCCGCCACCTGCTTATTCTCCATCACCGTGTGGGAGTGGCCGTCGATGAAGGCATCAAAACCAGTGGTGTGGGCAATGACCTCCTCGCTGGTCCAGGGAGAGGACGAGGGATCCACGCCCAAGTGGCCCAAGCCGATGACCACATCGGCCAGGCACTTCGCCTTGTCAACGGCCTTCTGCACGGCGCTGTAGAGCTTCTGGCCGTCCTCGCCGCCCAGGATGTCGTAGATGTACTTGGTCTGGGCCTTGTTCATGAAGTAGGCCGGGGTGGACTTGGTAAACGTCTCGGGCGTGGTGATGCCCACAAAGGCAATGCGCACACCACCGCGCACGAACACCTTGATTTCCGGCAGCACCCGCAGATTGGTGCGCAGGTCCACCCAGTTGCAGGACAGGTACGGGAAGTCGGCATCCCGCATGAGCTCTTTGGCACGGTCCATGCCATAGTCGAACTCATGGTTGCCGGGGGTGGCAACATCGTAACCGGCGGCGTTCATCAACTCAATGATGGAAGCGCCCTGGTCCATGGAGCCGTAAGCGGTGCCCTGCACATGGTCACCGGCGTCCACCAGCAGGACCTTTTTGCCTGCGTTCTGATAGCTCTGCTTCAGGGCGGCAATGGCCGCATAGGTGAGCTCCGGGGCCTGCTTGTCGATGTAAGTGTGCACGTCGTTGGTGTACAGGATGGTGACCTCGGATTTTTCACCGGTCCAGCAGGCAGACGCAGCCGGGGCCCCGACAGCCATGGCGGCGGCAGCGGTGGCGACACCGGCGGCCTTCAGGAAATTGCGGCGGGAGATAAGATGTTTCACGGGAAAACGACCTCCTCTTTTTCTGGCATTTGATGGGGCAGGCTCTCCCCTGCCCCTGACTGGTTCAAGCATAACACAGAACCGCGCCAAGAGCAAGACAAAACATGTCGTTTTGTTCAATTTTCTTTCACATATCAGCTGTTTTTCTTGCATTGCGCATCATTGCCGTACAAAAAAGAGAACGCCCCTGCAGCTGTCCCAGCATACAGGGGCGTTCCCATCCGTTTAAAAAGGCCGGAGAAAGGGGGCCTTAAATGGCGTTGTATTCCTTGAGGATCTTCTCAAGGTCGGTGCCCTCGATCTTCTTCAAAGCTTCCTTCAGGGCCAGACGCGGGATGAGCGGCAGGTCCATGTCGGTGATCTTCTTGCCGTCACGCAGCTTGACCGTTGCATTCAGCAGGTCACGCACGTCGTAGGTGCTGCCCCAAACCTCGGGCACACCGCGGTCCACGTTCAGCAGGGTGTACACGGCCTCCATACCGGTGCGCATGGAGTACTCGGTGGTGAAAATGGTATCGCGCTTGGTCTCCGCAAACTGGCCCAGGAAGGCAAAGTTCACAGCGCCCTCCGGCACGATGTCGGGGCGGTCGCCCATGGCACGGGGCATGAAGAAAGCGTCAATATAGGGCATCATCACCGGCACGGTGTTGGCGCTGTGCTCCGCCAGCTCTTCGATCTGGTCGGTGGGCACGCCGATGTGGTACAGCCACTCCATGCAGATCTCCTTGCCGGTGCAGTCGCGCATGGGCTTTTTGACATAATCGCCGGGCTTGTCGCTGAACAGGCCGTAGACCCAGACACACAGCTGATCCTTGGGTTGATCGCGGAACTGCTGCTGACGGTTCAGCGTCCAGCTGAGCAGCCAGCTGGAGTCCTTGACCGTAACGATGCCGCCGGTGACAGTGTGACCGCTGAAGGGATCGCGCTTGCAGATCTTCTGGATATACTGCGGGATCTTGTCATCCAGGGTGGTGATGGTGGCGCTCTCCCAGTTGGACAGCTCCGGATCCGAGCAGAACTTTTCGGGGTGGCCGAAGGACGGGTCCTGTGCGGCGATCTTCTTCCACAGATCCCAGCCGTTGCCCGGCTTGATGGTGGGGTCGAAACCGGCTGCCTTGTCCTGGGCACCCACGGTGCAGCTCTCGACGCAGCCGCCGTTGGTGATGAACAGCAGATCGTTCTCGGTCAGGTCGATGTTGGACACCTCGCCTGCGTGCTCCACGGTGACCGAGCTTGCCATCTTGCGGCTGCCCTGAATGTCGAACTTGACGTCCGTGACCTTGGTGTCGTAGTGGAACTGCACGCCAAAGCCCTTCAGGTACTCGATCATGGGCAGGATGATGGACTCATACTGGTTGTAGCGGGTGAAGCGCAGGGCGGTAAAGTCCGGCAGGCCGCCGATGTGGTGGATATAGCGCTTGATATACAGCTTCATTTCCAGTGCGCTGTGCCAGTTCTCAAAGGCGAACATGGTGCGCCAGTACAGCCAGAAGTTGGAATTCAGCACCTCATCGTCAAAGAAGTCGGTGATCTTCTTGTCCTGCAGCTGCTCGTCCGGGGTGAAGAACAGCTTCATGATCTCCATAGCGCCCTTGTCGGACAGGCCGAACTTGCCGTCGGTGTGGGCGTCCTTGCCCTGCTCCACGGTAGCACGGCAAAGGGAGAAGTTGGGGTCCTCCTTGTTCAGCCAGTAATACTCATCCAGCACGCTGGCACCCTCGGTCTCCAGCGAAGGGATGGAGTGCAGCAGGTCCCACATGACCTCAAAATGGTTGTCCATCTCACGGCCGCCGCGCATGACGTAGCCGATGCTGTACTTGTAGCCGTCGCAGGCACCGCCGGGCAGGGCCTCCTTCTCGAACACATGGACATGCTCGCCCTTCATCTGGCCGTCACGCACCAGATAGCAGGCTGCGGTCAGGGCTGCCAGGCCGGAACCGACGATATATGCGGATTTATGATCAACGCCCTCCGGCTTTTTGGGACGTGCAAATGCTTCGTAGTTGCCACTGGAATAGTACATGGAAAAGCCTCCTTGCTTCGCTGTTTTTCTTTCTTACAGCAGTTCAATGCTGCTCTCTATGGCAACAGTATACCCTGCCTTGGCCCGCAGAACAACAAACAAACTCTGCCCCATGTATAAAATTTAGACAACTGTCCCGTTTTGTTGGAAATGCGTACAAATTGTGACAAAAAAGCGGAATGACCGCTGTCATTCCGCTTTTGCAGGCGTTTGTTTTATTTTGCGGTGGGCTGGGCCACCTCAAAGTCAATCTTGCCCAGATTGACATCGGAACGCACGATGGTGATCATCATGGTATCGCCCAGGCTCCAGTTCCTGCCGGAGACGGGGTCGGACAGGCGCACGCCCTCGGTGAGCATCGTGCCGGAGGGGGTCAGGCTGGAAGCCGGTACAAAGCCCTCCACGCCGTTCTCCAGTTCAATGAACAGGCCGCGCTGGGTCACGCCGGAAATGCGGCCCTCGTAGCTCTCGCCCAGATGGCGGCGGGCATACTCGGCCTTGTAGCAGTCCTCAGCCTTGCGCTCGATCTGCATGGCGATGACTTCGCGCTCGCTGGCCTGCTTGCTGGCCCGCTCCGCAAAATCGGTGTAGCGCAGGATCATGGTGTCCTTGTCGGTGCCCTTGAGCTGCGCGGTCATGATGCGGTGGATGGCCAGGTCCGGATAGCGGCGGATGGGGCTGGTAAAGTGGGCATAGTCCTGCAGCACCAGACCGTAGTGACCCTTGGGCTTTTCCTCGTACAGAGCCTTGGACATGCAGCGCAGCATACCGGTGTTGATGATCTGCTCATACGGGCCGCCGCGCACACCCTCCAGAATGGCGCTCAGCTCCTTGGGGGTGGGCACCTCCTTGGCAAAGTGGTCGTTGATGCCGCAGGCCTGCAGCAGAGCATGCAGACGCTCCAGCTTTTCGGCGTTGGGCTCCTCGTGCACGCGGTACACAAAGGGGATCTGCTTGACCCGGGCAAAGTGGGCAGCGCACTGGTTGGCCAGCAACATGAACTCCTCGATCATGGCTTCGCTCTCGCCGGAGGTGCGCTTCTTCACGTCGATGCAGTGGCCATTTTCGTCGAGGATCAGCTTGACTTCACCGCTCTCGATGTCCATGCATCCGCGCTCCTTGCGCAGGCGGGCACGGTGGCCGTACAGCTCCTTCATGGCGGGCAGCTGAGCCAGAACCTCGTGGTACTTGCCCTTGAGCTCGTCGTCGGCACTGCCGGCCAGCAGGGCGTTGATCTCGGAGTACACGCCCTTGACACGGCTGCGGATGACCGACTTGACAAAGCGGTAGTCGGTCAGGTTGCCGTCCTTGTCCAGACGCATCAGGCAGGAGAACGCCAGGCGCAGCACGCCCTCGTTCAGGCTGCAGATGCCGTTGGACAGCTGCTTGGGCAGCATGGGCACCACCTGGTCGGCATAGTACACGCTGGTGGCACGGTGAAAGGCTTCGTTGTCCAGCTCACTGCCGGGCTTGACGTAGTGAGACACATCCGCAATATGCACGCCCAGCTCAAAGCCGCCCTCCGGCGTCTTGGTCAGGCTGATGGCGTCGTCGATGTCCTTGGTCTCAGCGCTGTCGATGGTGAAGATGGGCAGAGCGCGCAGATCCATGCGGCCCTCACAGTCGGCCTCGGTCACCTCGGCGTTCTCCAGTTTCTTGGCCTCTTCGCGGACCTTATCCGGGAAACGGCTGCGGATGTCCTGCGCATAGAGCAGAGCCTTGGCGCAGCGCTTGGCCTCGTCGGAGCTGCCAAAGCGCATGGCCACGCCCACGCGGTGATCTTCCTGCCGGTTGCCGCGCTGCAGGATCTCCACAGCCACTTTGTCGCCGTCCTTGGCACCGCCCTCGCAGTCGCGCATCATCCGCATGGAGATGGCGGGGCAGTCATCGGGCACGAACTTCAGCACGCCCTCCACACGGCGGACGGTGCCCACCAGATCGTTCTTTTCTTCCAGCACGGCCAGGATCTCGCCCTCGTCGCTGCCCTCCACACGGGGATGCTCAAACTTTTCCACCAGCACCTTGTCACCGGGCATGGCGCCGCGGGTGAAGCGGCCCGGGATGAAGATATCGCTGGTGCCGTCCTCCAGCATGACAAAAGCAAAGTTCTTGCCCAGCTTGACCACCTTGCAGGGCAGAGCCTTTTCGGCACGGC
>OLQX01002770.1_pt1 | contig 11029 bp, 9 predicted proteins | sample 1672581 | NCBI WGS metagenome assembly OLQX01 (sample SAMEA3136701, study PRJEB25190) | human gut metagenome | reverse complement strand
GAGCGGAACGGAATTCCAGAAGTTTTTGATTAAGTGTATCGCATCTTTCTTTTCTTTGTTGTATAGTCTTAGACTTATCTTTTGATTCATTTTTTATTTTCCTTTTTGTCGTTAAATTTCATATCCTGCCACTGCTGCAGGTTTTCAAGGTTTTCTTTCATCAGGCGGATGAAGTGTTTCAGTGGTTCGTTTTGCTGCAGGGTTTTGTAGTACAGGCCCAGAGACATTGGTTTTGTATTTTCCAGAGGAATCTGGATCATGGAAGAGTTCGGCGGAATGTACAGCTGGGGCAGGACGGAAACGCCGAAACCGGCTTCGACCAGTATGCCTGCGGCTTCGAAGGATTCGCAGAAGTAAAAATCGGACATGGGGTGGCCGGCTGTGAGCATTGCCTGAAAGCTGCTGACCTGTTCCGGGGATTTTTCCGGAGCGATCAGAATCAGGTGCTGGTCCTGGAAGTCGGAGACGTTTACCGAGGAACGCTGTGCCAGGGGGCTGTCCGGGGAGCAGACACAGACGATCGGGACTTTGCAAGTTCCCGGTAGATCCCGTGAGAGCGGCGGGGGTCGGCAAAGCCGAGGATGACATCCACATCCTCATCTTCCAGCAGACGGTACAGGTGCTGGAACGGGACGGTGAGAAGGCGGGGATGCAGGTTGGGGTGTGTCTCCCGCATTTTTCGCAGGATGTCAGGAAGAAGAAACAGCGGCATGTAATTGTGACACCCGATGGAGAAAACCTGTATCTCGTGATCGGAAGGCTCTTTCCATCCGGAAGATCTGATCACACATGAGTTTCCCATTGAAAAAGCGGGAGAGGCGTACCAGCTGATGGCAAAGGGAACCTGCGGAAAAGTAGCGGTGGTCTTCGGAGAAGAGTGAACGCCTGGGGCGTACAGATTGCAGGAATGAATTTTCAAACACGCTCAAACACGGGCCGGGAAAAAGAACAGAAATGGAGTCTGACAGATGGAAAGAGAGAGCAAGGAAAACGAGAAGAAGGAAAACGTGGTGACAAGGGAGGAGCTTTTTATTACAAGCAAGGTGTGGAACGACATGCATGGAGAAGGGCAGGTGGAGCAGGCATGCAGGCAGAGCCTTCAGGATCTTGGGCTGGATTACCTGGATTTGTATCTGGTACACTGGCCGTTTCCCAATTATCATGCGCCGGGGTGCGATGGAGATGCGAGAAATCCGGATTCCAGACCGTTTGATGCCGGAGAATACCTGTCAGTCTGGAGACAATGTGAGCGGCTGGTAGAACAGGGACTGGTGCGCCATATCGGAATGTCCAATATGACCATTCCCAAATTGGAAGCAGTGCTGGGGCAGTGCAGGATTCCGCCGGCAGCGATTGAAATGGAGCTGCATCCCGGCTTTCAGCAGCCGGAGCTGTTCCGGTATGTGAAAGAGCGTGGAATCGTGCCCATTGGCTACTGTCCCATCGGCTCCCCGTCGAGACCGGAGAGAGATCGGACGGCGGAGGATGTGGCGGATACGCAGATCCCCATTCCGTTTTCTGTCAAGCCGCAGCAGTATCTGGAAAACCTGCGGTGTGCGGTGCAGGATCCGCTGACGGAGGATGAAATGGAACGGATCCGCAGGGCGGACAAAAACTGCCGGCTGATCAAAGGGCAGGTATTTCTCTGGCCGGGTGCGGACGGATGGGAAGACCTGTGGGATATGGGCAGCTGATCCGTCTTACGGTTGTTGCCGTTTTAATCGTCCTTTATGATCAGTCATCGCCCACCGGCTCTCAACAATCTTGAGTAACACAGGCATTGCCTGTTATTATTAAATGAAAAAGGCGCTTTCGCAGAACGTTCTCATGCGAAAGTGCTTTTTTGGTAACCGTTCATCTGGCTGAATGGTTCCCTTTTTTGATGGAGTTTGGCTGCGCCGAGATTGCAACAACTGCAAAAATACGATATGATTAATCTGTACAATCGGGAAAGTGAATGTGGCAGTTATGACTGGTTTTCACCCGGACGGAAAGTAGGGATATGGCAGAATGAGGAATAGAGAAGGAATGGTACGCCGGGGAGCGGCGGTGAGTATGGCGATTCTTTGTCTGTGCGGAATAAGCGGCTGCAGCAGCCCGGCAGAGAAGGAAACACAGCAGAAGACAGTGCTGGAACTGATGGTGCATAAACGGGAGGATATGGAGAGCATGGGAAAACTGGTGGATGCGTTTAATCGTTCCCAGGATGAGATCGTAGTGCAGGAAACGATTGTTCCGGATGTAGACACCGAACTGAGAATCCGTGCAATCGAGGGAAATCTTCCTGATCTGGTACAGCTGAATGGCCTGCAGGCAAAAGAGTGTATGGAATATGTGAAAGGAGATTATCTGCTGGATCTGCAGGATGGGGCATTTATGGAGAATGTCCGGGAGGAACTCCTTCCCTATATCCGCTATGATGGAGAAATTCCGCTGTTTCCAATGACGGTGAGCTACGAAGGGATTTTTGTGAATACAGAAAAACTCTTTCAGGCGGGCTATGAGATTCCGGATACTTATGAAGCTCTGATACAGACGGCCCGGCAGATACAGGCCAATGGGGAAACTGCGTTTCTGTTCCCGGATGGGGATAACTGGTCTGTACGGATGTCGTTGGAAGGGATTGAAACGGCGATGCGGGGAAGTTCTGCGGATTTCTGGGAGCAGGTGGCTTTGGGAAATACGGATTTTCAGACGGATACCATTACATTGGAAGCCATACGAAGGATGAAGGAAATCAGACAGTATGGACAGGAGGATGCCCTGGAAACGGGATACGACGAGGCGGTCGAACGTTTCGCTGCGGGTGAGGCATACTTTTTTCCACAGGGGAGCTGGTGTTATCAGGCGCTGATACAGGAAAATCCGGATCTGCAGGTACAGCTGATCCCATTTCCGGTCAGTGAGGAAGAGGAGCAGAAAGTGACATTCTGGATCGATTCCAATCTTGCGGTCACCAGTCAGAGCGAGTATCCGGAAGAAGCGGCAGTTTTTTTGGACTTTGTATCCAAGCCGGAAAATCTTGAAATGTATACAGAATCGCAGCAGACATTTGGGTGTGTGAAAGGAACGGAACAGATGGTTCCTTACGCAGACTGCATCGATGAGATGGAAGAACAGGGTGCGTTGGTTTATGAGGCAGTAGGACTTCCGCAGGCAGTCAGTTGTTATCGGGATGAACGTATCCCGGAGCTTCTGATACGATCCGGGGATGAAGCCGTACAGGAATATCTGACGGAATGTACGAAACTGCTACGGGAATATGGACAGGAATATCTCAGTATGAAGGAGAAGACCGGATGAAAGAGAAGATCAGAAAGCTGCCATTCCGAAAGAAATTACTGTATTCTTACCTGATTTTACTGTTTCTGTTTGCGGCAGGCATTATTTTTTATACGGTTCAGCAAACGCACCGTCTGATGCAGATGGATATGGATTATATGGATCAGGCCAATCAGCAGATGAATCTTACCCTGGATATGGTGGAAGACAACGCGGAAAACCTGCGTTATCTGCATTTCGCAGATGAAACCATGCGTACCATCCTGATGAGGACAGGGGAAAATTTTACGCAGGAAGAGCAGTGGGAAGCAGGAGCCTATATCAGAAATTTCCTCGCGGTGGAGACCAATCTGGACGATTATCTGCTGAGGGCTACCATTGAGACGGCGGATGGAAGAGTTTATCAGAGTCTTGTGGCGGATGAGGACAGTTATCTGGAAAGAATGAGGGAGCTTGCAGGACAGCAGGAATGGACGGATACCAGCCAGGTATTCTATACGGATGTGTATTCTCTGGAAATCAATATGGTATCTTATGAAACAGTGACGATGATTACGCCTGTCTATGATACAAGCCAGAGGGAACCGATAGGAATGTTATATGTGGATCTGGATTTTGGCGCTTTGAAACAACAGATGAATCATATGCGCCAGGGAAGTGATACTCCGGCAAACTTTGCAATCCTGAATCAAAAGGAAGTGCTTTATCACTCGGCGGATCAGGCGGAGGACGATCCCCTGAATCTGGATGCGGAGCAATTGTACCCGGTGTTGGCGGCAATCGTGGAACAGAACGGCAGAGACAGTAATCTGGAGATTGACCGGAGAAACTGCAGTGTTTCTGTTGAATATAATGAAAAAACGGGATGGATCCTGCTGCAGTACCGCCCGAAGAGTGATCTGGTGATGGGAATCCTTCCGGATGTGCTGCAGATGATCGGGATTTCCGTGGTTCTTTGGCTTCTGCTTCTGTTCGTTGAACTTGCGTTTGTGGAGCAGATCAGCCGTCCGGTGCGGCTGCTGTCCGAGGTAATGGGAAAAGTGGGGCAGGTAAAGGAGGGAGAAGTACCTGTTATCGATGAAAAGGAAAATGTCTGGGAGGATGAATTCGGACTCCTGGTGACCAGCTATAACCGAATGGCCAGCCGGATCAATGAAAATATCATCCGGAGCTATATGGCGGAACTGGAGCAGAAGAGGGCGGAACTGAAGATGCTGCAGTTTCAGATTAACCCGCATTTTTTGTATAATGCGCTAAATACGATCAGTTCCATCGCCGTGCTGGAGAATGTGGACTATATTCCGCAGATTGCCAGCAGCCTTTCTGAAATGTTCCGGTATAATATCAAAGGAAAGAATATCGTACGGATCAGGGAGGAACTGAGGCAGACGGACAACTATCTGCAGATACAGAATATCCGCTTTCCCAACCGGTTTGAGATAAAGATTGATGTACCGGAAGAAGTCCAGGAATGCGAGATTATCAAATTTGTTCTGCAGCCGGTTGTGGAGAATTCCATTCATCATGGCTTTACAGAGCACAGAAAAAAGGATCGTCTGAAGATTACCGGGTTCCGTGAAGAAGATGAGGTTTTTCTTGTGGTAGAGGATAATGGGTGCGGGATGAAAGAAGAAAAAGTGATGGAACTGAACCGGCGTCTGGAATCCGGAACAATTTCCGAACTGACAGAGAATGCGAAAAGCATCGGGCTTTCCAATCTGAATGTCCGGTTGAAAAATTTTTATGGAAAAGAGTGCGGCATCCGTGTGGAAAGTCAGCCTGGGGAATTTACAAAGATTATTCTGCATATCAGAGTCATGACGCAGAAAACGGGAGGATAACTATGAGGGTGATTGTAGCAGACGATGAATTTTTTGCGAGAAGAGCGATCAGTAAAATGTTGAAAGAGATCATGCCGGATGTGGAGATTGTTCTGGAGGCTGAGACCGGACGTGAGATTATGGAAGCGATGGAGCAAACTGCCGCTGACGTGATCTTTACCGATATCCGTATGCCGGATGGAGATGGACTGGAGGTGGCGGGGTTTATTCAGAAGCATTGTCCTGATACAAGCGTAGCCATCATCAGCGGATACGCGGATTTTGCTTATGCATCCGCGGCAATCCGATATGGAGTGGAGGATTATCTGACCAAGCCGGTACAGAAAGAAAAACTTCGGGAGACGCTGGAACGGATTCTTCAGAATCGGAAAGCCCGCAGCCAGGCAGTGGAGGAACGTGTGGAAAGCCGGATGGAACTGGAAGGGATCCGCTATATGAATCCTGAGGAAGTGTTTGCGGAGGAAAAAGTTTCAGATATTCTTACTGCGACGATTCCGGACAGCGGAATCGGCCAGGACGATTGCTGGCAGATGCTTGTGATCCGGCTGAGGGAGAAAATGACCAACTGGAGCAGAGAACGTATGGAAGAACAGAGAGAATATTTTCGCCAGCATCTGGAACGGATGAAGGTATGGGAATACTATTTTTATCCGAGAGAAGAGTTTTTGATACTGGCAGCGCCTGGACAGAAGGGTGTCACAGAGGACTATCTTCCGGCAGCCGCAGAAAAAATGCTGGAAGCTCTGGAAAGAGACCGCAAGCTTCACTTTACAGCTGGAATCAGCGCTCCACATCAGGGTCTGGAAGCTTGTGTCCTGAAGGAAGCCTATCGGGAGTGCAGCATTGCTGCCAGCCATCGGCGCCTGGAGACAGGGAAACGGAGTTTTCTCTGGGAACAGGAAAGCAGTGAACAGGAGGAAATCGTGAATCGCATTCTGGCCTATGTGGAAGAAAACTACCGGTATGACGTCACACTGTCTCAGATTGCCAGTGAAAAATTTTTTATGAATGCCAGCTATCTGAGCCGTATATTCAAAGCCGGGACCGGAAAAACTTTTTCCCGCTATCTGATTGAATACCGGATGCAGAAAGCGGCAGAACTTCTGCAGAAGGAAGAACTTCGGATCAGTGACGTGGCACAATATGTGGGATACAACGATACCTCCTATTTTATCCAGACGTTTAAAAAACAATATCATATGACACCGGAGCAGTACCGAATGAAAAAAGAAAAATGAGTACAGTAGTGGTCCGGAAGAAGAGGTTGTCTCAAAAGAACAGATTCTTTTGAGGCAGCCTTTTCTTTTTGGGGCTCAAAACATGCTCTGGGAATATGCCGGGACAAAATGATGGGGTAGCGATATGCACAAAAAATACATGGAATAATAGAAAAAAGGATTAAGAATCACGAAAAAGTAAAAAATGTTTTATGCAAAAACACATAAAACTTACACAAACGATTTTTTGAAGCATCTATAATAAACATCAGTTACTTATTGAAGACCGGAAAACCGGGAAGGAGGATGTTATGAAAAAGCGTACAGTGGCTGCAGTGGGAGTCGGAACGCTGACTCTTGCCTTTGCAGCGGTCGGGCTTGCAGGCTGTGGCAGCAATCAGGACGATGGAGTTGTGACAATCGAAATGGTGCAGTACAAGCCGGAGGCAGTGGATGTATTCGAAGAACTGGAACAGAAGTTCAATGAGACACATGAGGATATTCAGCTGGTGATCGATTCGCCCAATGATGCGATGACGATCCTGAAGACAAGATTTATCCGCGAGGACTATCCGGATATTGTTGCGATCGGAGGAGATATCAACTATTCCAATTTTCTGGATGCAGGCCTTTTTATGGATATTTCAGATTTTGACGGACTGGAAGACATCAAGCAGGCATATCTGGATATGGACAAAGAACTGGAATATGTACCGATGGATGGCGTTTATGCGGTTCCTTATATGGCGAATGCGGCCGGCGTGCTGTACAACAGGGACATGTTTGAAGAGCATGGATGGGAAATTCCGACGACCTGGGATGAGTTTATATCCCTGTGTCAGGAGATTCAGTCGGAAGGTGTTCAGCCCCTGTATTTCGGATATCGTGATGTGTGGACCTGTCTGGCGCCGTGGAATGCGATGGCGGTCGATCTGGCTCCGTCGGATGTCTGCTATCAGGTAAATGCAGGTGAAACGACCTTTGCTGAAAATTACCGGGAGGTTGCAGAAAAACAGAAACAGCTTCTGGAGTATGCACAGGACGATCCGTTTGCATACAGCTATAACGATGCATGTACCGCATTTGCCCGTGGTGAGTCTGCGATGTATGTGATCGGAAGCTATGCAGTGCCGCAGATTCAGTCGGTCAACCCGGAGATCAACATTGATTCGTTTGTGTTCCCGGCAAGCAATAATCCCGATGAGAATATTCTGAACTCCGGAAATGACCTCCAGATGTCTGTGATGGCTGCCTGTGAGCACAAGGAGGAAGCATATGAGGTGATGCGTTTCCTTCTGGAAGATGAGAACGTCCAGTTCTATGTGAACGATCAGAGTGCAGTTCCGTGTAAAGAAGGAGACTTTGAGCTGGCGCCGATGTTGGACAGCATGAAACCTTACATCGAAGAGGGACGGCTGGCGGATTACCAGGATCATCATTATCCTTCGGAGATGTCTGTGGATGCAATGATCCAGACATATCTGCTGGATGACGACGAGAATGCACTGGATACTTTTATGGAACGGTTCGATACAGAATGGGTGCGTTACAACCGGGATGTCATCCGAAAAGTTCAGGAATATATGGAACAGAATCCTGACAAGGAATAAAGAAGGAGGGGACAGAGATGAAAAACGGAAAAATGAAGAATGACAGACAACGTACTTTTATGTTGATTACCATTCCCGTGGTGGTTTTGTTTTTCTTTTTCAATACATTTCCGCTTCTGCGAGGTGTATATTACAGTTTTACAAATTTCAAAGGCTATGGTTCTTACGATTTCGTAGGGCTGAGAAATTATATCGATCTGTTCGGCGATGCCAGAGTGGGCAACTCGTATCTGTTTACCGTCAAGTACGCGGTTGTCTGCACGATTATTGTCAATGTCATCAGTCTTCTTCTTGCACTGGGGCTGAACAGCAAGATCAAGGGAAAGAGTGTACTTCGTGGTATTTACTTTATTCCCAACATCCTGGGAGGTCTGGTTGTAGGTTATATTTTCAGCTTCTTCTTTACTTATATCCTGCCGTATGCGGGACAGGCGCTTGGAATCGAAGCACTGAGCAGCAGTATGCTTTCCAGTGAAAGTACCGCATGGTTCGCAATCGTACTGGTCGGGGCATGGCAGTCCATTGCGATGAACACGATCATTTATATTTCCGGTCTCCAGACGGTGCCGGAAGACGTTTATGAGGCAGGTTCTATTGATGGGGCAACAGGATGGAAAAAATTCAAAAATCTGACTTTCCCGCTGATCATTCCATTCTTCTCCATCAACATGGTTCTCTGTATGAAGAATTTCCTGATGGTCTTTGACCAGATTATGGCATTGACCAAAGGCGGACCGTCTCAGAGTACGGAGTCAATCTCCTACCTGATCTATCAGAATGGTATCAACGGCGGACAGTTTGGCTTCCAGAGTGCGAATGCAGTGGTATTCTTTGTTGTGATTGTTACAATCTCTGTTTTACAGCTGAGGTTTACAGGTAAAAAGGAGGAACAGTTATAATGAAAACAAAAATGAAACATGGCGAGAAAGTAAACTGGCCGATCACTATTTTATTGATCCTTGGCTGTCTGACTGTATTTTTCCCGCTGTATATGACGATTGTGATCGCCTTTAAACAGCCGTCTGAGATGACCAATGATATTATGGGCGCGCTGGCGCTGCCAAAGTCCTGGAGTTTCAGTAACTTTGCGGAGGCAATGCGTGTAACGGATTTTTGGAATTCCCTTGGAAACAGCCTTTTGCTGACGGTTGTCACTGTGGTGATCGCAATCCTGCTTCATGGAATCGCTTCCTATGCGATCGGACGCAGCATGGCGAAGAGCAAAGCGTATAATTTCATTTATCTGTATATTGTAAGCGGTATGTTTGTTCCGTTTGCGATCCTGATGATGCCGTTGATCAAACAGACTGCGCAGCTTGGCATTGCCAACCGGTTTGGCGTGATTGTGCTGTATGTGGTATTTTATATGCCGATTAATCTGATGCTTTATACCGGTTATCTGAAGAATATTCCGATTGCGCTGGAGGAAGCGGCACGCGTGGACGGCGCCAGCACATGGAAAACTTACTGGTCGATCATTTTTCCTGTGATGAAGCCGATGCATGCGACCGTTGCGGTTCTCACGGCAATGGCTGTTTGGAACGATGTGATGACGCCGCTGGTTATCATGTCCGGTACCGGAAAGAATACGCTGCCGCTGGCACAGCTGAATTTCCAGACGCAGTTCGGAACCAACTACAACCTGGCGTTTGCGTCTTATCTGCTGGCATTGCTGCCGATCCTGATTTTCTATCTGGTCTGCCAGAAACAGATTATCAATGGCGTTGTGAATGGGGCGGTGAAATAGCATTTCGATTTGGCAGTAAAGAAACAGCAGGATACAATTTGCAGTATAGAAAAAGTGCTTCAAATCCTTGTTTTTAAAGGGTTTGGGGCATTTTTTTGAAATATAGAAAAAAACTGTTGTTCAGAAAGGAACGAGTTTGCCAATGAATGGTATTCCAGAAATATGTATATCCAGGGGACTCCGGAATTTGAGCATCATGTAAAGACTTACGGACCGCATAAGGACTTTGGTTATAAGGACTTTATTCCGATGTTCCGCGCGGAGAAGTTTCAGCCGGAAGAGTGGATCCGTCTGTTCAAAAAGGCGGGAGCAAGATACGTGGTTCCGGTTGCGGAACATCACGACGGCTTCCAGATGTATAAGAGTGAGATCTCTCACTGGAATGCATTTGAGATGGGACCGAAGAGGTGGCAATCTGTTACAAACATGACGCATTTATGTTCGGGACGGCAGTCGTGGACATTGAGCGTGGACAGTTTGCGGATGTGAAGCCGTTCCACTGGCAGACCGACGAGGCGATGGCGACCAATTCCTGGTGTTATACGGATGGGAATCAGTATCGTACGGCGGCTGAACGGCAGCATATGCGGCAGAACATACAGGACGCAGACATGGAAAAGGAAAACTTTTTCTGTGGATGCGTCTTTTTTTGCTTTTCAGAATGAGAAAGGCAGGGTATAATAAAGCAGATTTTCAAACAGGAAGGAAAGAGAAGGAGGTAGTTATGTCATTTTCGGTAGAAACCGGGATTCCGGTTCTGACGGTATTTCTGCAGGGGCTTTTGAGCTTTTTCTCACCCTGCGTGCTGCCATTGGTTCCGCTCTATGTGACTTATCTGTCCGGAGGGGCGAAAGTTGTGGAAAAAGACGGAACAATCCGCTATCCCCGTGGAAAAGTACTGCTTCATACGCTGTGCTTTGTGATCGGGATCAGTTTTGCGTTTTTTGCGCTCGGGTTTGGCTTTTCTGCGCTCGGCCGTTTTTTCTCAGGAAACCGGACGATGTTTGCGCGGATCAGCGGTATTTTGATGATTCTGTTCGGTATTTACCAGACGGGAATTCTCGGACATCTGAAGGCGGCGGATAAAGAGCACAGGATTCATTTCCGGCTGGACAAATTTTCCATGAATCCTCTGGTGGCGCTGGTGTTCGGGTTCACTTTCAGCTTTGCGTGGACGCCCTGCGTGGGCCCCACCCTCAGCAGCGTCCTGCTGATGGCCTCCTCCGCAGAGTCCTCCGCTGCGGGATTTCTGCTGATCGGCGTGTACACCCTGGGCTTCGTACTGCCCTTCCTGGCAGTGGGACTCTTCACCGGCACGGTGCTGGATTTCTT
>OLQX01002768.1_pt1 | contig 11031 bp, 16 predicted proteins | sample 1672581 | NCBI WGS metagenome assembly OLQX01 (sample SAMEA3136701, study PRJEB25190) | human gut metagenome | reverse complement strand
TGATTCTTTTTCTGCTGAATACTGGACAGATACTTTTTTCTTTATCAATCATCTGTAATTACTCCCTTTTCTTTTGATTTACCTATAAAATATTCAAGACCTAGCTCTGGTTTGAACATCGAATAAATACCTCTTCCTGGATTTCCTACCGCAAAATCATTTTTCTTTACATCATAACGAACTAGCTTATTTCCATCAGTCTTAAATCCCAATATATTTTCATTACATGATGATTCTAATAATTCCAATGCTCTTTTCACATAGTGATCTGCCGTAACTATACCTTCTTTCTCATATTCGTCTCGATGCGTTCTACCATTCTTCCAGTGATTATTAAGTGCTTGTTTATTTCTAAAATTCCTCGTAATAAATTTATTTACTCCTTGAGCTGATATATCTTTATAATTTACTAATGGAGTATCCTTACTCTTTTTACTCCCCTTACCACTGGAAAATCTCCCTTTTTCATCATGGTTATGATTGTATTTCAGTATCTCAAAAAATGTTTTTGCAACAGATATATTCTTAAGTATTTCTTTAAAAGTTCTCGCAACCATACAGTCTCCCCCTATAATCTCCTGTTTTTCTAAAAATTATAGAAGGAATGTTACAAATATTATAGAAGCTAGGTCAATTTATCTATCTGTCACTCTTTCCCCATTCGGCAATATAAATGAACTTTCATACTGGCATCCGGCCACTTCTGCCATCTTTCTTAAATCTGCTGGAGTAAATCGTTCTCTCTTCATTTTCTGGCTGAAAGCCTGTGGACTTGTTCCATATAAACGTGCTAATTCTGAAACACTAATATTCCGCTTTACACATAATATCTTAATCTGTTCTGTTACTGACATGATTATTCTCTTCCTTTCTGTATATAGTCCTATTGTAAACGTATCTGTTTAAAATATCAATACTTATATTTTAAAAATAAATGTTATTGTTTAAATATTTTCATTGACAACATAAACATTTTCGTTTATACTTGATTTATAAGAAATAACAAAACCAATTGAACTAACGACTATTTTAGAAAGAAGGTATTCAGTATGTATATGACAACAAGACAATTTTTTCCTCGCAGAATTGAGGGAGAAGAAATGGATTGCACATGGAAAGAATGGAGCGATTTAGATAAAGCAATTGCATATTGTCACCGATATGCAAAAGGTGTAAGATTTGTCAGAGTTACCGTAGAAGATGAAGATGGCAATCTGATTTATGAATTAACTGACAACGGAATAATAACTGATAATAGACAAACATTAGCTGAAAATAAGTCATTGGAAGAAGTAAAAGAAGAAAGCAATTCCCTAAATTATCATTATATGAAACTACAAAGCAACCCCTTCAATGCTATTAAAAATAAAAGTAAAAATATAGAATATAGATTGTATGATGAAAGACGGTCCAAAATACAAACAGGAGATATTATCATATTTGAAAATATTGAAACCCATGAAACGATTCAAGTAAAAGTTTTAAACCTTTATCGAGCAAAAAATTTTATAGAATTAAAACAAAAACTCTGTGAGAAGTCAATTATAATAGACAAGGATTTTTCTCCAAATATGATGAAAAAATACTACTCTCAGCAAAATATTGATAGATATGGTGTAATAGGGATACAGATTAATATAATCATTTAGGAGGATTGAAACACTATGAAAATTACAGAATTAACAGGAAAAGCATATAAAAAAGCTCTTTCAGATGAACGTAAAGCAGAATGGGACGGTCAAAGAACATATGCCGGAAAAGCAATTACAGAAAAAGACCTTATAGATTTTAGTCTTGCTAATCATTCAGAATATGATCTAAACGGTAACTGGTTGGGCTATGGCAAAAAATAAATAGAGTCACCTTTAATCGGCGGCTCTATTTTACATATTGATTCTTATAATGTATGGACTATCTTTAGCACGTTCCAAATCTTCTTTTGTAGGTGGTTCTTTTTCAATGTAAAGAACTGTACAGCGGCAATGTGGATGTGCCGGTGGCACTTTTCCTATTGTCTGATGATGCAATTTAGGATTAATGCGAGTTACATCATCAAAATAAAAGTCTGCATCCATTTCAACTTCCGCTCCTTCCAGACCACCACAGCACGAACATACTCTTTCATCATCAGCAGTACACCATTTTTTTATTGTGTCTCCTAATATTCCAGCCATCTGAGCTTGTCTTGTTCCTTCATAAGTACCCTGGTTAAATGTAAAAGCAAGTTCCGTTCTTGCTATCATCTGCGCCCGGTAGCGGCTCTGTCGTGCAGAATATCTAATGCTTCGTTCAATCGCTTTTTTCTCACTTACTCCACTTTCTATCAATGTTTCATAATAATTCATATTTGCCCTTGCCTGTTGATAATTCAATCCAACCATTGGGCGAATCACACGAGCAAGACTATCAACATTAAACTCATGTAATTGAGATGCACGCTGCACAACGTGTCTGATAGCTTTAATCTGGTCGTTATTAACTGAGGTAACAAATCTAGCGGCGTTCTGCTCATTCCACAACTTGACAGAAGGACTGTCACTATCAAAATGCCATAATAAATTTTCTCGGATAATCGGTTCGTTTGCCGCCTCCATCGCTTCAATAAAAAGTGGCTGTACATAGTCCACAACATATTTCGAATAGTCTTTGTACCATTCGTTTACAAATTCGGCTGTTAAATAACCTTTTAGAATCGCTTCTCTTAATTCCTTGAATGTTATTGCTTTTCCTTGATTATTCCAAAGATTTACAAGAAACTTCACTAGCTCCGGCTCCTTCGTATCAAGAAAGGAGCGAAGCTTTGAAAGAGCTATATGGGATTCATCCGCTGTTTTTTGTATATCCTCATATAATAAAATCATTGTATCACCTGTTTGAATCAACTACCATCCAATCATCCGCTAACATATCTGCCTGGGATGCAAGCCAGCCCATCTGAACACCAGATGTTCCAACAAATGCCACCGCTGCGTTTCCGATTGCTTCATGTTCACAATTTACAATTTCACCATCTGGTGTCTTATACGAAATCCCATATGCAAGCTGAATATATTGCTTTTTGCCATTCCATCCTACTCTTGCAACTTTGTACCCCATTTTCATGAGTTCAATTGCATGACCGAAATTCATTTTACCATCAAAAGCGCTGTACGCTTCCTCAAAGACTTTTGCAGGAGACCAACTTTCATAACCATCTGGATATTTCACCAGATAACCTTTATCTGTTGGATTCTCATCTGCCGGAATCTCCCATCCTCTATACTTGTTATAGTCACCGCGATTCATAGGTTTTGCTTCGATTACTTTTGTTCCAATGTACGTTTTCATTTTAGACCTCCTAATTTGTTGATTTTTCCGCATTTCTTCAATCTTTGCGGTATATATATCATCATTAGCCAGTCTCAACAGACTGACTAAAAGATAATCACTTAAATGCTTTGGCAGGATTTTCTTTGCAGCTAATGAAACAATATACTTTGCCGTATTTACATTTTTAATATGTGTATGTCCCTTTTTGAATGATTTTTCCGTATTATGTATGATATAACCATCACCTGCACGAAATACAATAAAAGACTTCTTTCTGTATATTTGGTTCATCGTTTTAAGACCTTCTTTGCTTTCTCTGCTTCGGCTGCATCTATTTCATCCTGCTCTATCTTGCTTTTTTCATTTTCCTCATCAATATCATTCAGATATGTTTCTATTTTATCTGGACTCACTTTTATTTTCATCAGAAGGTCTGTGATCACCGCTCTGGAAAGTTCACCTTTCTTATACTTTGAAAGTAAGGAAGTCACTTTATATGTGCTGTTTGCTTCTTCCTTGTTTTTAATATCCGGGCGGCTTCCTGTATCCTCCGCTACCCTTTCAGGCAAGCTGGCCGCACGTCTCACATAATCTTCTAAATCATCATCTGGTACAAATACACCAACACCAACCATATCTTTGATGAATGTACTTAATTGCACAAGATCTGGTTTTTCAATATCACCATGGGTCATTTTAGGATAATCAGTAATTCCACTGAATTTATCCCCGTTAATATCAATTAGCCTTGGAATCCCCTGACTATTAAATACTTCACAGATGATATCCAGATATGTTCCTACTGCTGTTGCAAACAGTTCTGTTTTATTGCTACTAAGAGCAAAGGAACCGACTGATTGCTGACCTAAGAAAATGAAATCAGCCAGTACAGTAGTAGCCATACTCTTGTTATATCGTTCAATAATCTGATTTGTATCAAACTGCCGGCGGCTACCCGTAGACAGTAACTCAAATGTCCATCCGAACGGCTTAACTAATCCTTCCCGGCTATCTCTGCGTATTCCGGTTACAATCGCTTCTGCACTTGCAAGTGCTTTTACCATATCCGGGTCTGTAGTATCCCAAATATCCATATCTTCTGGCGGCGTTAATACCGGTAATCCTGCAAGGTCACGTTCTATACCAATACCTTCTATTTCCTGAATCCTTTTCTTAAAATACCAATCCCGATAACAGGTACGTAAAATAGAGCGTCCTTCTGGATTACCTTTTGCACTTCGAGTTTTGAAATGAAGAGCCTTTTCAATAGGGATAGTTAAATGAAGGAAATGTGGTGGCGGTGCCTGCGTCATTCCTTTGATTTCATCTGTATTTTCATCAACTACCCATGCATACAATGTATCTTGCGCTCTAATCGGAAGCTTTTTCCATCCAATCAAACCATCATCATATTTACTAGATAATCCAGGGTCCCGCTTCCGTCCTGCTCTAACCTTATATACAATTTCATGATAGCTCCAACCGTATGTAAGAAATGAAAGAATCTCACTAATAGTATCCGACCATGTATCTTGCATATCATTCATGCATTCCTCTACAAATTCTGCTGCCTTTTTATCATTGTCTGTATTACTTACCGGTTCAACGGTAAACCTCACCTGCCTGATAAGCATTTCAATAGCAAAAAGAATAGCTCCTATTGTACTATCATTATTTGACATTTCTTTATATACTTCTATTCCTCTTACGCCAGACAGCTCTTTTACAAATTCTTCATAAAAGATACCACTATATTGTTTTCGACCTATCCGACCGATTTCTTCATGCTTTGCCATGTTTCACTCTTCCTATCTCCAATAACTTGCTTGCGTATTTCCTAAATCCTCCGGTGGTGGAGCGGCTACGTTCATCCTTTCCAATTCTGCAAAAGCAGACGAGCCAGCATCTACCATGTCTTTCCAATTTCTTTCTGGAAAACCTTCCAATTGATTAAAATACATATCATTCCACGGTGCTATCAGCACATCAAAGTTTCCTGCCTGCCACTGTGCAGACATCGGCTCCGCTCTCGTTACCTTATCTCCAGATTCACGTTCTACAATGACTGAAAAACCAGCTAGCATTTTGATAAAATTCTGCTTCTGATCTTTTCCTGCCTGTCCTGGGTCCTGTGGAAGCCGTACTTTATATTTCTTGTACTTCGCCTTATCAATGGCCGCGGTGTCTTTTATAATCTTCCGTACTTTATCAGCAGATAATTGTTGATTGATCACATCCGCAACTATCCATCGACCACATTTTCTCTTTCCAATCAACACACCTGCTGTAAATGCCGCTTTTCCATTTTCATCTTTTTCTGTAGCTGCTAAATCCCAACCACGAACCCATCGGATTACATCATCGGGGATACTTTCAAGCATGGTAACCTGTACTCTTTTAAACATTAATCCGGCCGCTGGTCTAATTAACCAGTTTCCTTTTAGAAGCCGCTCCTTTTCTACTAAGCCCATCGCCTGTAGATTTGTCAGATACATAGGATTCTTTCTTAAAAGTTCTTTGTTGTCATAAATTGAACTTGCAATGAATGTGAATGATAAAATGAACTGACTTACATTGTATTCTAATCCCATATCATTAAATCGCTGCTTTGTTGCTTCATATCCTTCACGAACCCCTGGAAGTTCTAATACTTCCTCTCTTGTATTTCCCCACATAAGTTCTTCATCTACACGTGCAAAATACCTGATAACTCCACTCCGCTCTGGAATAGGATATCCTGTCTTAGAATCCCAGTACCATGAGATTAAATCAGCAACAAAACTATCCGGATCCGGATTACAACTTGCCCGAATATAAGGCTTAACTCCACATGTTGACCTGTTACGTGATACCATATACCAGAACTGCCCTTCGGTAAAATGTGTAAGTTCATCAAATTCAATCAGGCATATTTCTGCCCCCTGGTATTGATACTTATCATCTTCATTCTCTAAATGAGAAAACATGATATTTGCTCCGGAGGGAAATCTCCAATTCGGGCGTGGAGTTTTGACAGAATATGCACCCGGATAACTGTTATATAATTTATGTGAAGCATCCCACAGGGAACCAGAGTTTGTGATCTGTGCCATAGTACGTCTGAATATAACTGTATTAAAATGCGGATTATTTACATGACGCAATGGTTCAAATAATATGGACCATGACTTACCGCCCCCGGCAGAACCTCCGTAAATACAAATATCTGCACTGGTAGACAGCTAAAGAAATGCCTCCTGTGGTCCTTCCTGCGGTTTAATCACTTTTGACATTTCCTTATCACCCTCTTTCCTACATTTATGCAAATAATATTCAATCCTTTTGATATAACCCCGTATTTTTTCTTATTCATTGCATAATTATTAATAAATAATGCATATTCATAATAAAAATAAGAGATACACCACTCACTATATCTTTATTTTACATAGTGAAGCGGTGTATCTCCATAGGCTAGGTATTTTTATATATCCTTCAAAAGTTCCTTAAATTCAATTTTCCATTCTTCTGCATCTCCCCGGCGTTCTTCCTGTTCTTCTGGTGTTAACTGTTTATTTTTAATAAGTTCTTCAATGTAGGCATCCGCTACATCTCCATACATCTGCTTTAATAGCTTCTTTCTCTCGCTTTTAAAGGATATCGGCATAACTACCCCTCCTTCTCTCTTCCATTATCCGGTATGTAAAATGTAACTGCCTGTTCTACTTTTCCACCATCCCTTTCTTCTATGACCTCTCCTACGTCTCCTCGGCTAATACGCTCCAATTTGGCGGCAACATCTACAATCTTACTGAGCGAACCCGGATTCAATTTTTCAGGATCTATATTTTCTACAGCCGCTTCTGCTTTTTCAATCATCTTTCTGGCTAACTCTGCATGGCGATTCCTCATCTCAATGATTTCTTTTTGATGTTGTTCTCTAGCTATACGAGATTGTTCATCTTCCCATGCTTTTACTCTTTCTGTCCAGTTATGCCTTAATCCATGAGCTTCTATTGCTTTTTGTGTTACTCCATATTTTTTCCCTACAGCATCCATAGACCTTTCGGTTGTATCCATCTGCAAATACGCCTCAAAATATTTATAAGCTATTGCACTTTCACCTGACATCCGCTCCCAGGGCTGCTTATCCATGGTTACCACCTTCTTTCCTGCTCTGTCTTATTCTTTATGCCTGTTAATGTTCTAATCTTGCTTTCCATCTGGTAAGTTTATAATCCATTATATTTAAAATAGTAATGAGGTCTTCACCAAATCCAAGCACATCTAAACATAATACTACGTCTGCAATTTCTTCAAGAAACTTCTTATGTGCCTTTTCCACTGATACTGGTGTTAATCCATTCTTTGCTCTTCTCAATTTTAAAGCTGCCTGTCCTAGCTCGTTACATTCTTCGGCAATCTGTAATAACAGTTCATCCTCTCCAAGTAGCTTTTTAACACATTCCATTCGAGACTCCATGAAATCATTCTTTTTATTCTCTAATCCAAGTTGTCTTCTTATATCAGCTTCAAAACATTCAAAGCCACAACCTTTTCCTGGTTCAAGTCTTATTTTATCCCAGCTACATTCTTTACATCGTTCCTCTCCTCCTGACAGATAGCACTTTTCACAATCTTCTAACATTTCCTCAGAAATATGTAATCTAATCTCTGTATGCGCCGTTGGCCATACCTTGATTATTTTTGCTTTTTTCATCCTACTTTCTCCTTTCAGATATTATATCATTCACTGCGTTTTCTACCCGCTTCAAATATCTCAACTGGTTCTGAATGTACGCATCAGAGTCTTTACCTCCAGTTGCCTTCCAGTCAGCAATCCTTTTGTCAACATCCTGCAATACTTTAATTGGGATTGTATCAAGATCGATATCTTCAAGACTAAGCTGTTTCATCTGGCTTTATCCTCCTCTGTAACTAAATCAAAAATTGACAACTGTTCTGGCGGTTCAAAATTCATCCACAACACTTCTTGTTTTTTACTTCCTGCTTGAGAATAGTTCATTTTATTTTCTTTATGCCAATCTTTCAATAATGAATTATATAACTCCGATTCATACCCACTAATTAAAGCTGACCCTTTATGTTCCATTAACATATACAATAATTGTTCATGGTCGCTTTCTGTCATTTCATTTTTATACTGTTTTCCACCACTTCGTGTATCGAGCAGATACGGTGGGTCACAATAAATTAATACATTTTCATAATTAAACTTAGAAATGACATCTACGGCCTGTCTGTTCTCAATCTGTACTCCTCTAAGTCGTTCTGTTACTTCAATAATTCTATCCGGTAGGCTTTTCCAATCTAAAGCTGCATATGCTTTTTCTCTTCCTTGCACATCATTTTTCCATCCAACTTTAGCCTCCGTAGTACGATAACCATAGCCCATGTTCAAGCGAATTAAAAATTTGACTGCTTTATCCAAACTGTTTTCATCATCATTTGGTAAATATGCATTATCATATATCTGTCGTGCATATGGAGTATAATATACTTCATATGCCAGCTTTTCTGGGTCATGTTTCACCCAATAAAATAAGTTAACAACGTCCCCATCCAAATCATTAATCGTTTCTATGTCTGAACGCTGCTTAGAAAAAAATACAGCTCCGGAGCCAACGAATGGCTCCAGATAACTACGGTGTTCTGGAAAATAAGAGAGTATCCAACTAGCAATCCTCCATTTACTTCCAGGGTATCTTAAAAGGCTCTTTATTTTTATCACTCCTTCAAATATGTTCATGTAATGCCGGTGGTCCAAACGGTTGCGGCTCCAACTCCATCAATGCATTGTATCTTTCAACCTGCTCGTCCGGCGTAATGATGTCACTCATAAGTTCATGCTCCAATTTATTGTATTCAGCATCTATTCTCTCTTTAAATTCCTGACGGCTTATTTGTCCTTCAATGAGCATACGTTCTAAAATTCTGTATTCGTGGCTCATAGTCTCTACTCCATTAATCTGATAACGGGATCCAGTTTTCTTAAATTCCAACACTCCGGAACTTTTCCGGTTACGCAGCAAGTGCCGTTTGCTCTCCCTAATGGGCACTTCTCACAACAATCAATATCTGTATTACTATTATAATTTTCACATACTGCTTTTATCGTCCTAAGTGCTTCATAAATTTTCTGATAATCCATCTTTTATACCTCCAATCACTTGTCGATCTCGCTCCAGTCAAATTTTCAGCCACAGCATAAAAAGCTCCTCCCTCATCATCTACTTTCCAAGTGCCTACAAGCGGCTTCTGCTTCTCATTTGCAAATGATAAAAGCACACGCTGTCCATTATATGGTTGTTTTTCAATTGGTATCCACTTACTCACTTCTCATCCCTCCTATGCAAATCTTATCTGTTTCTGGTCTCTGTAAATAATTAAGCCTCTTGCTCTATCCCCTTGCTTTAGATACCCACAATTGACTTCTACCAATTTCTGTGCCATAATCGGCACTACACTATTTCCTATCCTTGCCACTTGTTTTGACTTAGGATACGGTTTCCAGTTATAATCACGATCAATGATATAATCTTTTGGAAAACCCTGTGCTAATTTCAATTCTTCTGGCTGCAACATCCGCAGATAAATATCTAATATTGCATATTCATCTCCAAGAATTGTAATCAGTGCAAATCTGTCTTTTGTCACTATGGCATGTAGCGGTTCATTGATTGCTGAGCCTATCCCACAACCATAATATTCCATTATAAATTGTGACACCCATGTAGCCTTTTGAGCTACTTCTTGTTCAATACCGGCTCTTTTTAATTCTTCCCACTTCACCGCTAATACAGATACTTGCCCAAAATGACCGGGGCTTGTCGTAATTGTATGTAATGGTTCGCTTAATGCTTGTCCTATTCCAGATTTATAGAATTTTTCAAGAAATGCAATCACCAAACCATATCTATTACTGGTATCTATTGTTTGTAGTGGAGCGGCAATATTTTGTCCTCTCACACCATCCTTTGTTGTTTCGGAATGATACTGAATAACATATGGAGTGATAACTCCAAATCCATGTTTACCTGTAATTGTCGGCATTGGCTCATGAATGTTTTGACCTCTGAAATTATCCCCACTATGATTTACTTGTACTATAAATGGCTCTGGATTATTGAAAACAAATTTTTCTAATCCCTTAGCTGTACGATTCATAGTATTCTTGGCAAGAGGTTTTTTTCTTCCAAATATGGATTTTCCCAAATCTCTTAAATTCAATACACTAGATACTGGAACCCATTTTTTCAGTCCATCTGTCCCGTCCTTGCTATGCGTCTGTACTGGCCATTTAATTTCCTTGCCATCTCTCCGAAACACTGCATACCATCGCTTGCGCGTGGTTGGCGCACCATAGTCTGCCGCTACCAGCTCACGACAATCAAAAATATAACCAAGACTTTTCATTGCCGAAATAAATTTTTTATAATCCTCTCCCTTTCTCTCTGGAATTGGATATCCTTTTGCATCCAGAGGTCCCCACTGTTGTATCTCCTCAACGTTTTCCATCATAATTACATCTGGAAGAATCACTTTCGCATGTTTGTATACCGCCCATGGAAGTATTCTCAGCCCCTTTTCGCGGGGCTTGCCTCCTTTTGCTTTACTATGAGATGTGCAATCCGGACTCGCCCACATAAGGGCTACATGTTGTCCCTTGGTATACTTTTTTAAATCTACTTTAAAGATATCTTCCGTTAAATGCACTGTATT
>OLQX01002766.1_pt1 | contig 11032 bp, 10 predicted proteins | sample 1672581 | NCBI WGS metagenome assembly OLQX01 (sample SAMEA3136701, study PRJEB25190) | human gut metagenome | reverse complement strand
TGTGAACACTATTAAAAACATATTTTGCATACTCAAAAAGATTTTCAATTTGAGCATTTAATATGAATTTATTATTCTGAGCAGATGAGGTAATTAAGGAAGTGAATTCCATATCAAAATTTTTCTTTTTAGCCCATGCTTGTCCAAAAATTGCGGTAATTCTGAGAAGTAAACTAATTGCTTTATCAGTTAAAAATTTTTTATCATAAAAATTTTTAAAATCATCATATCCATAATCAACACTTGCTTTATCCAATTCTAAAACCATCATTTTAAACAGGGAAAGTTCTGCACTATCAGATTGAATGATTTCTAATGGATAATTTGCAAAATATTTTGAAACCTCTTTTATGAATTCAGTTTTTCCAACTCCATGTTCTGCTTCAATGATATAAACTTGGCTAACGTTCTTCTGTATATTTTGCTCATAAGTGTTTTTAAAAGACTCACGTTCTATTTGGCGGTTGATAAATAACATAATTTCTCCTCATGTATCTTATGCATCCTGTGTTATTTTAATTTCACATATATGCTGTGCCTATCAGCAGAAATATTTTTCTGATATGTAATTTAGAATACTACAGATAATTGTGTATTATCTTATATCCAAATTCTATTGTATTTCCAACAGATAACGATAGATTATCTCCCATCTCATCTACATGATTGCTGAAATCCACCTGATAATTCCTAATTATCGTTACCATATTAATTATACAAACTTTCCCAATATTTAGCAATCTTAATATACCAAATTATCGAAATTTTCTCCTATATTTATCTTATTTCTCGGATGTCTTGTCTGCAGTATCTCTTTTTCCTTCTCAGTCGTTACATATGTATATATCTGCGTTGTGGTAATCGAAGCATGTCCCAGCATTTTTTGTATATATCTGATATTTACATCTTCTTCCATCAAGTAAGTAGCAAATGAATGTCGGAACATATGCGGTGTAATATTTATATCTGCCTGAATTTCACCGGCATATTTATGTATCATGCTCCTGGCTGATTGCTCAGACAGCGCATTTCCATAACGATTGACAAAAAAATATCCCTGCTTCTTTATCTCATCTTCAAAGTACTTTTTGTAGGCATTCAGTATAGACAGTACGTCATTATTTCCTATTTGAAGATATCGCTCCTTTCCTCCCTTGCCCTGAATACATAACACACCGTTTTTTAAGTCTACATATTTATTTTGCAAATGGCACAATTCCGAGATGCGCAGCCCTGTAGAAAAAAGCGTCTCCACTACTGCGATATCTCTTAAAATGATTTTTTTACGCCACTCTGAATATTCTTTAATACTTCTTTCCTTATAAAGGTGATTCAGCAACTGCTCTATAATATCTCTCGGAATAATTTTGGGTAAAATCACTTCCTCCCGAAACTTTGTCTTTACTTTATGGAATGGATTTATCTCTATCAGTTCTTCTTCCTCTAAATAATGAAACAGTGCCTTCACGCTGGCAATTTTTCTCTTGACTGTTTTTTGCTTATACATACGGTGAAGATATACAAGATATGCATTCAGCATTTCTTTATCGGGATTATTTTCTCCTATTACTGTAATAAACTGTTCCAAATCCGCCTTATATGCCTTTATTGTCTTATCATCAAGTTCCTTTTGAAATTTACAATAATTCAAATATTTATTGATTTCTTCTTTTAAAAGCATTGCAAAAACCTCCTGGTTTATTTTGTAGATAAGACATATAATAATATTTAGCATATATATCTGCAATCATACATTTTTAGCTGCCATATTCTTTATATTTTCAGCATAGTAATTGTCTTTATAATTGAATTACCATCAAGAATCTGCTGATTTATTATATAACTGATTATTGCCCCTTCATCTACTTAGCCAATAAATGAAGAGGCAATAGTTTACAATAATTTTCTCAATTTCTCTAAAATCTTATATTTTCGTGACTGTAAGGTTGTTCTGGCTATTCCTAATTTTTTCGCCAGTTCCACCTCACTGATCTCCTGGTAGAACAGGGCATGAATGATAGCTGTCTCCTCGTCTGTAAGTGTACGTAAGGCATCGTTCAATTACTCCAGCATGACCGCCCGAACTGCCACATCCTCTACTTTCTCCGTTTTCTCTGCAAACTGCTTCTCTGCTTCCAGAAGCCGCTCATAAGAATCTTCCCTGCTGGGAATGACAATCATCTCTCCGGTTTCCTTATCCACCTTTGTATGTTCCTGCTTCAGATCATGGGGAAAGTATTTCTCCTTACGCTGCCCTTTGTAATATGTCTCGTAAAGTTCCTTACTGACTTCAAAGATTTGTCCGTTCAATCCGATATAATATTTTTCTCTTTCTGCCATCTTTGACTTGCTCCTTTCCGATTTTGTAAATTTTCAAAATCGAAAAGGGCAGCGCCCGGATATTACACTTCATGAACTTCATGAAAAACAACGAGTGACACGCTTCGCGAGCCACTCTTATGTCAAACAAAAAAAGCAGTGTATGATGAAATTAACAAGCATTTTGGCATTTGCCTTTTTACTTGTTTCTTCCATATCTCATACACCGCTTTTTGAGCAGTACTTTTTATCAGTCTTCTCATGTTTACTGGGATATGCTGCATTTTCCTCCATTTTTCTTCTGTAGGTTACTGCGTATATCCCAAAGTATATGGCTTTCTTTTTTTCTCCCTATTTTTGTAAAAAACTTCATTGTTACTTGTAACTTTTTGTTTTCAGGCAAAAAAACAGGTGCCAAAATCTGCTTGATTTCAACACCCGGGTTCCGCAACACACATATTACGACAGTCGCTCTTATTTCTAATACTATTTTCCAATATTATAAAGAAGCACTTTTATTCTAAAATAATTCTCTTTATCATCTATAATCATTTGACCGCTATGACGGTTGATAATATTTTCTACAATTCTAAGCCCCAATCCATGTTCATTCTTATCCCCTTTTGTTGTAAGATAATTCCGCCCCTGTTTTCTCAGATTGCCAGTATAGGGATTCTCCATTTCCAAATACAAATTATTTCCAGACATTTTTGCCAGCAGTTTTATATCTCTCTCTTCTATGTCTACTTTACTAGCTGCTTCAATCGCATTATCAAACAGATTTCCCAACAGACTGTATAAATCGACGTCCTCTAATTTCATATCATATGGAATCATGGTATCCAATTTTACGTTTATATGGTTCTTCTGAGCAACTGCCGCCTTGTAATTGACTATTGTGTCAAAACTTACATTCCCTGTCTTTGCAAGATTGTCCTCTTCCGTTAAAGTCTCTACACTTTGCTGATATAGTTCCCGTATCTTTTCATATTCATTTCGATTTAAATAGGATTCAATCAAAAGATACCTTTGCTTCATATCATGACGGTACTCCCGTGCCTGCTGCCATGTTTTACTCATTTCCTGAAGCTGAACCGCATAATTTTCCACCTGCTGCGTCAAGAACTGCCTTTCCGCCTGATATAATGCTTTTTCCTGTAATTCATTATAATTATAAAATGTAAAAAGATTTACAATCAATATCAATATGGATGCAATCAATTTCGCCCATACATACTCATCTGTCAATGGTACAAACATCGCCATAACAATAAAAATACTGCTCACCGGCACAATAAACACCTCTAGCCAGTCCATATTCCTGATTACTATATTTTTATTTTTTTTCAAAAAAAGCAGCGCAATCTTGATTTCAACAAACCAGACTAATTTTGATAAAATCGTATACATGATTGCGACCTCTGTATTTCCCATCATATGTATAATATCTATGCCGCACAAAATTCCGATGAAGCAAACCATCACCTCTGACAGCATTCCTATCAGACACAAAAACAGAACCAGCACAAGTTTGATTCTAATAGAACCTTCATATAACCAGGTTAAAACGCCAAAAAAGGTCACTGAAAAAATTACCATATTTAGCCATGACGGCAATTCAAAAAAATATGTAGTCACATTTGAAATAATATAAAAAGCTGCCCATACCATGAACTGTACCGCTGTTCCTGCCGGTTTTCGGTCAAATGCTTTTTCACATACATTTCTCTGCATAATCACTGTAAATATTTCTACCAATATTAATGCGATTGTCATTTTCCTTCCTCTCTCTCCCTATTTTCCAAGTTTCCTCATGTACATCAAACGTGTATTCTCCCTCTTTGCCCTGCTGATTTCCAATGATATGCCATTCTGCAGAACAACTTTGTCGTAATGGTACTCTTCTATATACCTCGGATTAACCAAAACGAATGATGTATCCTCCAGAAGTCCACCTGCTTCTTCCTCAAATTTATTTCTACATCATTCATTTTACCATAAAATGTACAAATTTTATCTATACAATATACATTTGTATTTCTTTTTTCACTCATAAAATACATAATTTTATTCAGACTAATATTATAGTATGTTTTGTTAGATTTAAAGGCAAATTTATCATCAATCTGTAATTTTTCGTAAACATCACTGATAAGCTTTTCCATTTGTGCATATGTAATAGGTTTATCAACAAATGCAAAGGGGTGTATGCTGATTGCTTCCTTACTGTATTGTTCAAAGGACGTGATGAAAATAATATTACAATTTACATCGCTCTCCCTGATCTGGCGTGCCGTCTCAATGCCATTCATCCCACCAAGTTCAATATCCAGCAGGATAATATCGAATTGTCCGCTCAGTTCTATTTCCATCAAAAGATCCATACCTGAATAACATTTTCTGATGTCTGCCCGGATTCCTATCTGATATGTAATTTGCCGTACCTGTTTTTCCTGTTTTTCAACCTCTTCTCTTATGTCATCACAAATACCTATCCTCAACATATTTCCTCACCACTTTAATCTTTGATACAACAAAAAAAGCCTAACACTCACACCGTGCAGGCTTTATATTACACCCATCAATTCCAATAACACTTTCCTCTGTTCTGCGCTCAACTGTTTCCATCTTGAAATCAGTTCTTTCTCTTCGTCTGTTAATTCAATTAGATTTCCATCTTCGCAGAAAAATTGAGATAACGTCATTTGAAATGCGTTGCATATTGCTTCTAATGTTGGAAAAGTCGGCGCATTGTTCCGGTTAAACATATTTGCCACTGTGGAATGCGACAAATTCGCTTCTTTAGCTAAGCGGTATTCCGTCCAACTGCGCTCTTCCATTAATTCACGTATTCTACCTTGTATATCCACCCTAACACCTACCCATCTGTGTCTATTATACTGCCCAATTTGAGGGTATGATATGATGAATAAGTAGATATATTGTTGCCATTTTGGGTTGTATATTAAAGATTGCAAAGTAGCTTGTTCTAATCTTCTAGTTCAACCTAATAATTTAAAAGTCAGAATAACCAACATATTCATTTTTCCCACTCTTTCGTCCTTTCTTCTGAAAGACAACGATATCGTGGATACACTGGCATACAATAAATTTCTGCAAAGCCGTTCACTCCATCAAGCAAAACCATTTCTTTTCCCCTGACCGGCACTTTATACATTTTTGATACATCCCAAAACATTTTCGACACCAGCAAAAACGGTTTTTCTATCACATCAGAAAACAGTGTATCCTGATTTTCTTCCAAAAAAAGAATGGTTCGCTCCAGTAACTTCGCCAATTCTCTTCTTTGAACTGCCTGATAATCCAGTCTCTCCATCCAGTTTCAGATCCTCGGCACCGGATTTCCTGTTTCTTCCCAATTCAGCCGATAATTTTTCAATTTTACTTTGGTTAAATCATGTAGTTTCACGTCAACTTGATTCATTTTTCTTACACGCATAAAAACGCAGCTCTTGTGTTTACCAGATATATGTTACTTGCAATGGAGCAACGTCAAAATGAAGATCAGAGAACGCTTGGGAAGTTGTTCTTCCTTCTTGTCGATGAAATGGCAGATATTACTTTCAACAGATCACTTGGTATTCTGATGGCTGCCTTAATGGCAAGCCTTCAGGAAATCTTAAAGCTCAGTGACGAACAACTGACTGCTTTTACTGCTGATTTTGAAGCAAGATTACCAGAATATCTGCGCAATGCACTCCACCCAGAGATTGCAATGGCATAAATTACTATTTTGTTAGCTGAAATATTGAATTTTCAAGGTACGAACCCCATTTTAGGTATGGGAAGTCTTAGTATCTAATTTATAAGGTGTTACATATTAGTCACATTGAAATTGTAAATGTCCTCTCTTGGATTTTTAAATCCGCTAAACTCATCAACTTTTACAAGAGAAAATAAAAATCCTGAATTTGGATTAGGAAATCCTTTTTTTTCCTTTCTCAAAAAACCTTTTACTGATAATAAGTATTTTCCGGCAGGAACATCATATTTAAAATCTGAATATTGTATGTCACCATCCCCCGTCTTAAACGATATTGCTTCCCCACAAAATTCACCTTCATTGAATGTATAGAAGGAACCTATATCTGAAATCCAAAGTCCACCTTCTATTTTTAAATTAAATCCTTCAATCTCAAACTTTTGTTCCCACTCGTCATTAAATGTATTATCATATCCTTCCAGTTTAATAAGATGTTGTCCCGAATTTATTTTCGAAATAGGAAACCAAATCCCTTCTTTTTGCATAGCTAAATATAATTTTTTATCCTTTTGAAATTTATGTAATAATTTTTTTGATCTAATTTTTTCTTTTTTCAAAAAATCTTGTAGAACTTCCATTGAAAATAAACAAATACCATAACTATATGTACTTAAAATCCTATCCATAGCACTTCTCCTTTTATATTAATAATTTACTTTTACAGAAGCTTTTTGTGCTTCCTGTAATTCTCTTATTTTCCTCAATGCTTCCTGTGGTGTCAAGTCGTTATAAATCTTAGAATTCTTGCTAAATGGAACCTTTAGATACCCCTTAACATCAATACTCTCATAAGCTTTGTCTCCTAGCTCCCAAAAATCTTCCAGTGTTCCCATAAATTTGCTTCCGTGGAAAGGTACTCCTTGCTCAATAAGAAGACGATGAAGTTTTTGATGAAGCGCCCCCGATCCAGCTGTCTCATATGGATACCATGAATATGCCGTCAGTTTAGCCCACTCCTCAATTCCTAATTTTTTCGCAACAGACCTTGGGAAAAGGTGATGCCCTAATCCAGTCTCTAAAAGATCTTTCCAATCCAATCCAAACGGATCAAGTTCCCACATTGTATTAAAAACATACCCATACAATGTTGGATTTCCACCTGCCAGCCCTATCGGATTCTGTTGCGTATACTGACCAAGACTTGGATCATAGTAGCGGAAACGATTATAATACAGACCGATTTTCTTTCTTATCCTCATACTGCCCTTGGAAACGAGATGGAATAAAATTCTTTTTCACCTGTTTTTGCACCCCCCATAGAATATCTAGAACCAAAATACAATTACATAAATAATTTTTACTTTAGTCCAATAAGAACCTAACCTTTTACATGTCTCTCATGGAAAGTAATCCAACTATCCTTGCTTTTTAATGAATTAAATAAAGCTGTTTTCTGTAATGCTACATATATTGCCACTGCTCTCGCTTGACAATTAATTGACTTTTGTGGATTAAATTCTATGTCTGTAAACCACTGATATTCAGATATATTCAAGTCATAGCCAAAATTTTTTATTAAAGCAGAAATATATATATAATCATAAAATGCTGTTTTGGGCTCTAACGTCCATATTTCATCATTTCTCACAAATCCCACCAACTTTCCAGAATTACAGTGTCGTTCATCTCTCTTTGCCTGTTTCGGAGACACGTTTAACAAATCTAAATATGGTCCCCCATTCTCATATTGCTTTGCTGCTTGAAAAACATTTTCCAAAAAAATACCATCTAATTCCAAAGAAAATGCTCCTATCTCTTTTCCAACCCGTACCTCACTCTTGCTTGACACTTCCAATGCCTTTTCATGTTTCATTTCATAGATAGACTGATGTAACGCTCTAATATTTTTTTGTTTTTGTGTTATCGAAAATCCTCCACTCCACATAAAATCAAAATTTTCACATATAACAACATCATCTTGAACACTCCATGCAGGGCGTTTTGCCATATTGATAACCTCCTTTTTTCATAAATAATCTCTCGGTATCTCCAAGCCACTAAACATAAGGCTTTCAGATTCCATTTTTATTAAAATCCCCCACTTTTTATCAAAAAACACTTGATAAACAGCCTCAAAAATGCGGCGCATTGCGCCTGTTTAATCAGAAAGCATATTTGTTCTAGCACAGCCGGTAAATTTTTGATTGAAGGCGATTTTTATTGTCAGATAATTACATATGTCATTTTAACTATCAAAACTTTCTTTTTGAAAATCTCTGTAAATATTATCCTGATCCAGATGCCATTTCCAGCGACACCTAAGACCTCATTGACCGTTTTAGGAACTTGGATTTTTCATACACAGATGAACTGATACTGAATAAATATTCCAAGTATGGTCCTGCCCTAAGAACTCCTTCCTGTATGCAGCATTCTTATCTTCTTTCCATTGATTTTAAAATTACATCTTTGACTGACTGGATTGTACAGCTTAAAATCTATCCGTTATCCCTGTCTGCAAAACTGGAAGAAAAATGAATCATGATGGTGTTGAAATTTCGAAAACAAGAATCAAGTTATGATGACCGTTGGCAAGCTACAAATATGGCTGTTCCTGTGAATCCCCATGTTCTGATTCAAAGTACGAAAGAACCGTCCATCTGGCTATGAAAGCCAATCCACGTCTTATAAATATACCGCCGCGTGGCAACGTAAAAGAAAAAAATACAATGCAAGAACTTCTGCTGAACGCTCGAATAAGCGTGAGAAAATAGACTTCAAATTAGAAAGCGGCAGACACCGCTCTACTAAGATGTGGTACTGCCGCCTCTATCACATCCTGATGTTACAGCATCTGGATGCATGGAATCTGCCATTTGAATTCCCCTCAGAAAGTTGGTTTTGAATGTAGCATAATCCTATAGATATCATACCTTATTTTTCGGTATTACAACAGTACTATGTCTATTTCTTGTACTCTTATTTTCAATTTCGGCTAATATTTACTTGTCAAACTTCAATGCCAGAGTTTCGCTGGCATAATCAATCAGAATTCGGAGACATCATATAATGTATTTTTTATCAGTTTTACTTTTTTAAAATAGTTTCTACATTCACTCAAGTCCAACTATAAGATTAGCTATTTTATTCATCAAAAAGCTCTAATGCTTGTTCCTGTAATTTCATTCCAATATCCTCAAGCTCTCTCAGCTCTTTTTCACTAAAACCACTATTAAAGCAAAACGCACCAAAAATATCGACCATTGCCATCGCTAATTTTTTAGGTACTAATGACTTTCCTTTGTAATACTCTATTGCAAAGGAAAGTGCTTCTTGCACTTGTCCTAGCATTTCCCTGTCCAATTCTCGAAATGCTCTTAATTTCACTGGAACAGATTCCTCACTTACCAATCCAGTATATATAGTCTCTATAGCCTGCTCTATATCCATAAAAATACTCCTTTAGAAATCTCTATAATCACACTCTTCAATAACTTCAACCATTTTATATACTTATAAAATATAGTAACTCACTCTTCTATTTCTTATAAATTCATAAAACAATTACCGTAAGCGATGAATAACACACCGCCTACCCAAAACAGTAAACGACTACCATTTACTTTAGGTTTTCCCTGCTATCTACATGGCAGGGGAATTCTGTTTTCCGGGACATTGGATTCCACATCAATGATCCCCGAACACTGCTCTTTGATAAATTCACTCCATGGCATCAGCTGTTCTATACCTGCGGACGAGTTCATATAATCCGGCATATACAGCAGTACCATATAGAGATATTGGAAAATATTCAGATTGTTTGCTTTTGCTGTTTCCACAATGCTGTACATTACCGCACTTGCCCCAGCTCCAGCTTCTGATGTATGGAACAGGAAGGCTTTCCGCCCAACGGCATAACTTTTGGCTTTCCGTTCCGCACGGTTGTTTGAAATTTCACACCGGCCATCTATCATATAGTTCATCAAGGTATCATGATGATTTTGGGCATAGTTCACCGCTTTCCCAAGCTTGCTTCCGCCAGTTGGATGCAGTGTGCCAAGCCAGTTCCAGAACTGTTCCCATACAGGCTGTTCCAGAATGGTTCTTTGTTGTTTTCGTTCTTCTGCCTCCAGTTCTTTTAATGTGCGCTCCAGGTAGAAGAGCTTATTGCAATACAGCAGTCCAATTTCTGCCGGGAGCAGCTGTTCCAGCTTCTCTTCATCCGGAATACCGGTATCCTCGATCGCTTCATCAGAGTTAACATCCAGAAGTTTCAACTTTTTACGTCTGGCTGCCGGGACTGCTTCAAAGAACTTACGTCTTGCATGTGCAAGGCAGCAGACCAGTATGACATCTTCAAGCCTGTTGTAACCCTGATATCCGTCACACTGTACCATTCCATGGAATCCTTCCAGAAATTCCTGCACACAGGATCCTTTCCGGCTTGGCTGGTAATCATAAAGGACAATTGGTGTAAGACCATCATTTCCGGTTGTATATAACCACATATAAGAGGTCTGTTCCGCCGTACGTCCCTTTTCCCGCAGCACCTGACATGTTGTCTCATCTGCATGTACCAGGTCCCGCTTTAAAAGTTCTTCATGCAGCCGATCATAGATCAGATAGAAATAGTTTTCTGCCGTATAAATGATCCAGTTCGCCATGGTTTCCCGTGGCAGGGTAAATCCCAGCTGGTTCATCAGAAATTCCTGACGATAGTAAGGCATTGCCATGCCGATCTTTTCCATTGCAACATATGCGACCATGGATGGGGAAGCCGGGCTGTGTGGAATCAATGCTGTAGGTATCTTGGATTCAGCAAATGTCCCGTCACCATCTTTTCTGCATTCCGGGCACTGCCATTTCTCCTGATAATAGTGGATTCGTTCCACCTTTGCCGGGGTGATCCGTAGTTCTTCACGGACAAACATTTCCGTCACATACTCCATCTTGGAATTACAATAAGGACAATACTTATCTTCTTCCAGC
>OLQX01002764.1_pt1 | contig 11034 bp, 8 predicted proteins | sample 1672581 | NCBI WGS metagenome assembly OLQX01 (sample SAMEA3136701, study PRJEB25190) | human gut metagenome | reverse complement strand
AACATGGGATTTAGGTATGTATATGTCTGGATTCTTCCCATGTATGATGTTCGGTATCCCGGGTGCAGCTCTTGCTATGGTTCACACAGCTAAGAGTGACAAGAAGAAATTAGCAATCGGACTTGTAGCTTCCGCAGCTCTTTGTGCATTCGTTTGTGGTGTTACAGAGCCATTCGAGTTTGGTTTCATGTTCCTTGCACCAGCTCTTTACGTTGTATATGCAGCATTATATGGTATCTTCACAGTTATTACTGTATTAGTTGGATTCAGAGCAGGTTTCTGTTTCTCCGCCGGAGCAACTGACCTTCTTTTCTCTGCATCCCTTCCTGCAGCAAAGAATACATGGATGATCATTCCTCTTGGAATCGCAGCATTTATCGTATTCTACGTTGTATTCCGTTTCGCTATCACAAAGTTTGACTTAAAGACTCCTGGTAGAGAAGATGATGATGTAGAAGCAGAGAAAAAAGTTGATCTTGGAAGCAGCGATTACACAACTGTAGCAGCAACAATCTTAGAAGGTGTTGGTGGTGCAGCAAACGTTACAAGCATTGATAACTGTATTACAAGACTTCGTCTTGAAGTAAAAGACAGCTCTTTAGTAGATGAGAAGAAAATCAAATCTGCCGGTGCAGCTGGCGTTATCAGACCAAGTAAAACAGCTGTTCAGGTTGTTGTTGGAACAAAAGTACAGTTCGTAGCTGATGAGTTCAAAAAATTATGTAAATAATGAACGGCAATTTTGAAGTATGAATATCATTCATAACAAAATAAGCAAATGAGTATAATCCCTTTCTTATCAGAAGCGGTTCCGTCTGGAACCGCTTCTTTTAAATCCACAGGATACCTTAAACTGTCAGCTACAGGATAACATAATGTAAAGGAAGGTTTTTCCTTTACAAGAAAAAGCGCAAATGGTAAAATAAATATAGTTTATTTTAAGCTGGCTGTGGGAGGAGACGTAAATGGCAGGTCTGTTTCAGAGAATAGCACAGAATTACCGGAAGAAGAAAAAAATTACACAGCCGTCTGCAAGGCTGAATGCAAAAGAAGATAAAACAGAACACGCAGGAAAAGTGGTGCGTGCTAAGGAAAGGATACATAGTAAAGTGGAAAAAGAAGATTTTTTATTAAGTCAGATCGATGAATTCAGGGAGAAGGCAAAACAGTTACAGAATTTATTGACATCCAAGGAGAGCAAGGTACAGGAACTGCAGAATCTTGTGAATGAGAGAGAAGACAAAGCGCAGGAACTAGAGCAGATCTTAAGTGAGAGACAGGAAGAGGCAGATGAGATCGTATCTGATTTCAGCAAAAAAGTAGACGAGCTTGCAGAACGTGTCACCGCGAAGATGAATGAGATTGAAATAAGTGTCTCAAAGCAGGTCGCAGATGTGAAGAGAGTGACTGAGGAACAGTTAGAGGCAAACCGCAAGTTAAATGAGAATCAGATCGCAGCCAGCAAAAAGCTTGGAGAAGATCAGATCGAGGCAGGCAAACAGTTTATCGAAGAACAGACAGCAGCCAATAAGAAAGTAAGCGATGAGCAGGTCGCAGAAGTGAAGGCATTGCTGGAGAATGCAACCTCCCAGTTGGATTCTATCAAAACGGATCTTTCAGAGAAAGTTCACTCCGAGAATGTAAAATGCTATCGCAATATTCAGGATCTGTTCAACGAGTTTGATTCTAAAATTGAGAAAATGGATGAGATGGAGAAAAGCGTTGGCGCTGTAAAGGGATATGTCAAAGTACTTTCATGGTTTTCCATTATCAATTTTGTGATGCTGGTTGCATTTATTTTATATTCATTAGGCGTTTTTAATTTTTAAGGTAGTGAGGAATTTATGAATATTGAACCAAAAAAAGTATGGGTTGTCGGACATAAGAATCCGGATACGGATTCGATATGTGCGGCAATTTCTTATGCATATCTGAAAAATCAGCTGGGAGAGCGCCAGTATGTACCAAAGCGTGCCGGAGCGATCAGTGAGGAAACCCGGTATGTGCTGGATTATTTTAAGGTGGAGGATCCAGAATTAATTACAGATGTAGGGGCACAGCTCAAGGATATTTCCATCCGCAAAACAGCCGGAATTAGTTCTCAGATTTCATTAAAAAAAGCATGGGAAACCATGAAAAAATTAGATGTCGTAACACTTCCGGTGACAAACCGGCTTGGAAAGTTAGAGGGTGTGATCGTAACAAAGGATATTGCAACCTCTTACATGGATGTTTATGACAACCGGGTGTTGTCCAAAGCGAGAACCCAGTATAAGAATATTGCAGAGACACTCGATGGTAATATTATCGCGGGAAATGAACATGCATATTTTATCCGCGGAAAAGTCGTTGTCGGAGCGTCTGACCTTGGATTTTTATCGGAATACATCGAAGCGGATGATATGGTCATTCTCGGACCGCAGAAAGAAGTGCAGATTCGTGCATTAGAGTCCAATGCAAGCTGTATCATTGTAGGCTGTGGATTTGAGGTAGACCCGGAAGTCATTCAGATGGCGAATAAAAAAGACTGTGTGATTATCACAACACCATATGACACGTTTTCCATTGCCAGATTGATCAATCAGAGTATGCCAATCAAAGAATTTATGACGAGAGAGCATCTTGTGACATTTGATATTGATGATTATGTGGATGACATCAAGGAGACAATGTCTAAGATCAGGCATCGTGATTTCCCGATTCTGGATGAAAATGGAAACTATCTCGGAATGGTATCCAGACGTAACCTGATGAGCATGCAGAAAAAACAGATCATTCTGGTGGATCACAATGAGAAGTCGCAGGCAGTTGACAATATCAATGAAGCGGAGATTTTAGAGATCATCGATCATCACAGGATCGGAAGCTTAGAGACGATCTCTCCGGTCTATTTCAGAAATCAGCCGTTGGGATGTACGTCCACGATCATTTACCAGATGTTCGGTGAGAAAAATATCGAGATCCCGCAGCATATTGCAGGATTGTTATTGTCAGCGATTCTGTCAGACACGTTAATGTTCCGTTCTCCGACCTGCACACAGCTAGACATTCTGGCTGCAGAGGCTCTGGCAAAGATTGCAAAAGTAGATATTGAGACTCATGCAAAGAACATGTTCAAGGCGGGAAGCGATTTCAAAAATAAGACGACTGAGGAAATTTTTTATTCTGATTTCAAGATTTTCCATACGGATGAGTTTGACTTCGGAGTTGCACAGATCAGCGCCATGAGCCGTGAAGAACTTGATAAAGTAGCAGAGAAGCTCCGTCCGTTCTTAAAAGAAGTTTTGGGTGAGAAGCGGATCGACATGGTCTATGTGATGCTGACAGATATTTTGGAAGAGTCTTCCAGGGTGATTTTTGAGGGGCATGATGCAGGCAGGATCCTTGCAGATGCATTTGAAAGAGAAGAAAATGAAAATGGCATTCTCTTAGAGGGAATCATTTCAAGAAAGAAGCAGTTGATCCCGACTCTGATGAATGCGATGGCAGAGAAAGTCTGATTCTTTCATTGAAAACAGGAATGAGTAACCGATTGTCAAAAGGCAGTCAGTATAGGAATGATCAGTGGTTGAAAGTGCTTTGGCGCAGATCCCGTGGGGATTCGCCAAAGCACTTTTTGTATGCGCGGGAAAATGTGGAATAGTTCTTAAATCCGCATTCGTAACAGACATCTGTGATCGGTTTCCCGGATAAAATCAGTTCTTTGGCGAGCAGCAGACGCTTGGTGGAGAGATAACTGCCGATGCTGTAGCCGGTCTGTTCCTTAAATGTGTGCATGAGATAATAGCGGCTTAAGTAAAAACGGGAGGAGAGATCGTCAATACTGATGGATTCTGTTAAGTGTTCATTCAGATAATTTAAAATGGACAGTATTTTTTCACTCGAAGCGGAAGTCTCGATAAATTCTATTTTATTGTGTCCGGCGGCGCGGTTTAACTGGATCAGAAACTCTAAGAATAAAAGTTTATGATGCAGTTCATGTGCAAAATCAGAATCCGCAAGGGAGGCATCCAGATCTTTGGTAACGGCACCTAATCTGCTGTTTCCGAAGGAGTGAACGCGCAGTACATGGGACTTTTCTTCAAAAGCTTTCTGGAAACACAGGCTGAGATCGCTGTCCGAATCCCGGTATGCGGTCAGAAAATCCGGCGAAACGTAAATAATAATACGGTCATAGACAGCATCGGAGTGAATGACAGGTTTGTGTACCTCTCCGGCATGGACTAAGACGATGTCATTTTTTTTCAGGTCATAAGAGCGTCCTTCGATACAGTAAGTCACATCTCCGTTTAAGAGGATGAGAATTTTGTGAAAATCGTGATAGTGGTAGTGAAAGCTACGCATTTCCTCGTCTTTTAAATGAAACATTTTAAAATCTGTTGTCAGATAGCCGACTTTTTTATATTCTGGCATAATAAGTATCCTTTCCGTTTGTAAAATATCCTGTTTTGATTTCAGACAGGTTTTTCGCAGGGGTAAGTAAGCCTGCATCGCAAATGATAGATTTATTATAAAGAAAAAAAGCACAATTTGCAATATAGACAACACAGAAGTTGTATATGTTTTAAATTGTGTTTTGTATAATTAGCTTATATATGGAAGGCAGACAGATTTTCTGAGGCTTTACATAGGCAGTTTCAAAACAGGAAAAGATAAAAACAGAAGAACATGACAAGCAGAAAGGTGGATTTATTTTATGAAGAATTTCAGCAATTATACAGATTATGACAAAAAAGATAATTTACATTTTGAATCCAAAGCGGTACATGGGGCGCTCGGAACAGAACCGTTGACCGGAGCAGTCAGCATGCCGATTTTCCAGGCAGTGACTTACAGACATCCGGCACTTGGAGAGTCCACAGGCTTTGCGTACAGCCGTCTGGAGAACCCTACCAGACAGGAGTTAGAGCGTACCATGGCAATCCTTGAGGGTGGAATCAAGGCATTTGCATTTTCCAGCGGACAGGCTGCAAATATGGCTGTATTTTCTCTGCTGAATCCGGGAGACCATGTTCTTCTTTCTGATGATATTTATGGCGGAACCTTCCGTATTATCGGTGACGTGTTCGGAAAATACGGCATTGAGCACACTTACGTGGAGATGGATGATCTTGACGCAGTGAAGGCAGCAATCAAGCCAAATACAAAAATGTTTTTCGTTGAGACACCGACCAACCCGATGATGAAAGTGGCAGATATTCAGGCTTTATCTGAGATTGCAAAAAGCGTTGGGGCACTTATGGTGGTTGATAACACATTTTTAACACCATATTTCCAGAATCCGTTAAAATTAGGTGCTGATATCGTGACACACAGTTCCACCAAATACCTTGGCGGACACAATGATACACTTTCCGGAATTGTTGTGGTAAAAGACAATGAGGAGATCGCAGAGAAAATACACATTCATATCAAATCCCATGGAAGCCAGTTAGCGCCGATGGATTGCTGGCTGTTACTCCGCGGGATCAAGACACTGCCGGTTCGCATGGACAGACATAATGAGAATGCAAAGAAGGTGGCAGAGTGGTTAAGAACCCAGCCGAAGGTAAAGAAAGTTTATTATGTCGGATTTGAAGATCACAAGGATTACGCGACAACGATCAAACAGACAAGAGGATTCGGCGGAATGATCTCCTTTACCGTAGATTCTTTTGAGACAGTACAGAAGATTTTAAGAAATGTGGATATGATCATGTTCGCAGAGAGCCTTGGCGGAACGGAAACACTGATCACTTACCCGACCACACAGACACACGAAGATACACCGAAGGATGTCAAGGAAAAATTAGGCATCACAGACTGTTTCTTACGTATGTCTGTCGGTATTGAAAATGTGGAAGATATTATTGCAGATCTTGATCGTGCTATGAATTCATAAAAGAAACAGATAGAGACTGTCAGAAAATGACAGTCTCTGAATTTGTTTCTGAAGAAACAAAAAGGAGAATTGGATTTATGATGAAATTTACAAAAATGCAGGCATTTGGAAATGATTATGTATATATTGATGCAATCCATCAGGAACTTAAGAATCTTCCGGAACTGGCAAGGTTTGTAAGTGACAGGCATTTTGCAATCGGTTCTGACGGAATGGTTTTGATCTGCCCGTCAGACAAGGGGGATTTCCGTATGCGTATGTTTAACCCGGACGGAACGGAAGGCGAGATGTGCGGAAATGCACTGCGCAGTGTCGGAAAATACGTGTACGACCACAGACTGACCGATAAGACAGAGCTTGTGATCGAGACTCTGGGCGGCATGCAGCATCTGACACTGACAGTGACAGACGGTTATGTATCTAACATCCGGGCAGATATCGGGGAACCGAGACTTTCTACAAAAGTGATCCCAATCAACACAGAAATGGATACATTTGTCGATCAGCCGGTACAGGTATTAGACCGCACCTTTCACATTACTGCGGTTTCATGGGGAAATCCGCACTGTGCAATGTTTGTCGATTCTGTGGCAGAACTTGACGTGGAAAAATACGGAAAAGAGATTGAATATATGACATCCATTTTCCCTAATAAAACGAATGTTACTTTTACGGAGTTTGTGAGCAGGGATTATCTGAAGATCCGTGAGTGGGAGCGCGGAACCGGTGAGACGATAGGTTGTGGAACCGGATGCGCTACTGCGGTAGTGACTGCGATTCTGACCGGTAAATGTGACCGCAAGGTGACCGTGGAACAGATTGGCGGACCACTTCTGATCGAGTGGGATGAGAAAACGAACCATCTTTTTATGACAGGTCCATCCCATACCGTATTTGAGGCTGAGATCGATGCATCCCATATTTTAAAATAAGATGATCACGGAAACCTGTATGCGAAAAGAATAATTGTTTTACGAATATTTTTATAGCCAGATCAGAAAATAAGAAAAACGATACGTTGAAAGAAAAAAGGAAACGATAAAATGAAATTAAGAAAGATTTGTGAGGAAATTGAATACACACTTCTTCAGGGAAGCCTTGAAACAGAAGTGCGTGATATTATTTATGATTCCAGAAAGATTGCACCGGAAACGATGTTTGTCTGCATGGTAGGGGCAGTGACAGACGGTCATAAATATATCCCGGATGCGGTCGAAAAAGGAGCTTCCGTGATCGTGCTGGAGAAGGAAGAGGAGGCAGCACAGATTCCAGAAAACATCACTGTGTTAAAAGTGGAGTCCGCTCGTCTGGCACTTGCGCTGATGTCCGCTGCATTGTTTGACCATCCGGCAAGAAAGCTTGTCACCATCGGACTGACCGGAACGAAAGGAAAGACGACCACCACTTATATGATCAAAAAAGTACTTGAGATGGCAGGAAAGAAAGTCGGACTGATTGGAACCATCGGTGCGATGATCGGTGAAGAACATCTTCCATCAAAAAATACAACACCGGAATCCTACGAATTACACCGCATGTTTGCTGCCATGGTGGAAGCTGGCTGTGAATATGTGGTCATGGAAGTTTCTTCCCAGGGGTTAAAATTAGACCGTACAGCCGGTATTTTATTTGATTATGGTATTTTTACCAACTTATCACCGGATCATATCGGACCGGCAGAGCACGCATCTTTTGAAGAATATATGGAGTGCAAGAGCCTTCTGTTCCGCCAGTGCAGGATTGGAATTGTCAACGCAGATGATGAGCATGTGGAGGGTATTTTAAAAGGACATACCTGTGAGGTAAAAACATTTTCTGCTGAAAAAGAAGCAGATCTTATGGCATCTGATATTGGATTTATCAATGAGGATGGAAAGCTTGGAATGCATTTTAAAGTGAGTGGCTGCATGGACTGTCAGGCGAAAGTTCACATTCCGGGAAGATTTTCCGTGTACAATTCCATGGTCACGATGCTGGTGTGCCATCTGGCAGGCATTTCAGATGAGGCAATCTTGGAAGGATTGTCCAGAGTTCAGGTAAAAGGAAGAGTGGAAATGCTTTCGGTATCCAAAGATTATACGCTGATCATTGACTATGCACATAATGAAGTGAGCACAAGAAGCGTTCTCACGACATTGATGGAATATCACCCAAAGCGTCTGATCTGTGTGTACGGCGGCGGCGGCAACCGCTCTAAACTCCGCAGATATGATATGGGTGAGGTGACAGGTGAGATGGCAGATCTCTGTGTGCTGACCTGCGATAACCCAAGGGATGAGGAAATCCGTGATATTAACAATGATATCAAAGTCGGTCTGGCGAGAAGCAACGGCAAATACATCGAGATTGACGACAGGAAAGAAGCGATCGCTTACTGCATGAAAAATGCAAAGCCGGGCGATATGATCGTGCTCCTCGGAAAAGGACACGAAGATTATCAGGAGATCAAAGGTGTGAAATATCATTTTGATGAGCGAGAAGCGGTGGCGGAAATCCTCGATGAGATGAAAGCAGGAAAACGTTAGAGACGCTTAAAAATCAAATACAGAAACAATAGAATGTGCGCTCTGCAAATTCTGTTGTCATGGATAAAAGAAACACCCCATCGGAATGTATGCAGACATTCCGTTGGGGTGTTTCAAAATTAAGAAGGGGGTTATAATTAATAAAACCCATATCGTGGTATCACCACAACAATTAATATTATGCACCAGATTCGACAAAAAATCCAGTGAATTTATTGTGAACAAAAAATGTACGAATGTGGTTATAGATTGTAGAAATTCAGTAAAACGTCATATGTTTTGAGGTGGAAAGATGATATAATGTACGCGAAGGCAAAAGTGTGCATGGAATGGGTGAAATTTATGACACGAAAGTACGATATAGGAATGTTTTTGGTATATATAATAATATTATGTCTGATTGTTTCACATAAATATCCTCAAAACAGTGAGAACCTTATGAAAATGACAATACTTACATAATGTCTGCAACCAAATTCCCACTTGTAGACAGATATGAGTTATTTGATCGCAAAATATTTTATGATAAAGAGATTTTAGAAAAGAAAGATTTTTACAACAAAGTAGTTGTTGTGAATGAAAACGACAAGTTAGTCCTTCAAGAAAAAAAGATATTTCCGATACAGTACTTGTGTATTGTATTAACGGCAGTTGTTTTGATAATTCGGATTCTTGCTGGATTTATAAAAAAAAGATGAATGAAAGTCCAATTTTCGATACGGAAAATTGGACTTTTCGGCAAGTTGGGAGAAGATAGAAAAATGGGATTAGATATTGGCAGACTTTTATATGGGATATGAACAAAATATCAGATTAGCGTAAATGATATTTGCAGAGGTATTTGTGGAGTATCAACCTATTGCATGTATGAAAATGATGAAATAATACCAGATATATTATCGGTAAATATGTTTTTAGACAGAATGGGATTTGGAACATTAGGGGTGTCTGCATATATTTCGAAAAAAGAAGCTGTATATTTTAAATGGAAAGAAAGTACCAGAGCGTGTATTCGAAATGAAAACTATAAAAAACTGGAGATGTTACTGGAGTATATGCCGACCGGAAATGTTTCACTAAATAAGAAGATCAGAGAACAGTATGCGTGGTTCGTGAAAGGGATTGTGGCTGAGAAAGATACTGCAGATTTAAAGAAAGCAACAGAATGTTATGAGAAGGCATTGGAATGTACCTGCGATTTTTTAATAAAATCACAGAAAATAGAGGGAGCTTTCAGTGTAAGAGAGATAAATATTTATGCTGTATATCTGAATTTGTTATGCAAAGTAAATCCAAAGGAAAAAGAAGAAGCTATTTCAAGACTGTATCAGCTAATGCAGTATGTTAATGTTCATTATGTAGAAGAACAGCAGAAAGTAAAGATATATCCGCTTCTTGTCTGTCTTTGGGGAAATCTTGTCATAGAAGGGAAAAATACAGAAGGCTCATTTGAAATATTCGAAAAAACACTTGAATTATTACGAAAACAAAAGTCATTGTATTGTTTATTGGAAATTATGCGTCTACATATTTTGGCTGGTTTGAAAGAAAAGCGGGATATGAGCAAAGAGCAGGAAGATATCAAGATATTACAAAGTTTTTTTGAAGAATTTGGCTATCGAGCTCAAAGTCAGATATATGTGCCGCAGGCAAATGAAATTATGCTGGAGCATGTAGGACAATATCTTTCAACAGAAAGAAAAAAAGTAAATTTCACACAGGAAAAAATCAGTGATGGAATCTGTAGTGTGGAAAGTTATTCAAGGATTGAAAATGGTCGTAAACCAACACGGAATAATTATAAAGCATTAACAGAAAAAATTGGTACGGAGAATCGATATTATATAGAATTGGTCAATACAGGAAATATTGATGCGTTACTTTTGCGTAGAGAGATTTCACGTATTTTATTTTCCGAGAAAAGCATGGATAAAGTGTGGGAAAGTTTGGAAAAATTAATGGAAATACTTGGAGAAGATGAATGTGCACAGAATAAGCAATATTTAAAATTTATCGAAATATGTATAGAAAAGGAATACAGTCATATGTCTGAGGAAATATGTTGTGAAGAGTATAGAAAAGTCTTAGCATATTCTATGAATGAAAATTTAATAGGTGAAAAAAAGCATATCTATACAAAAGTTGAGATTAACCTAATCAACCATATATCTGTCTGTTTAGCAAAATCTGGGAAAAAAGAACAGGCAATGAGATTGATTAGAGCATTTTTGGAAGATACGGACCAGATGAAAGAAGATAAGTATCATGAAACAAAATTGGCAAAGCTTAATTATGGAAGGTGGTTATCTGATAGTGGTGAGTACTCGAAAGCAGACAGCATTTTCATGGATGGAGCAAAGCAAATTATGGAAAGAGACAGGGCTGAATTATTGGATCAGTATATTGGAGAAATTGCGTATAATAAATATCTGATGAATGGTTCTGAAAAGAATGAACAGATAAAAAGGTATTCATTATACGCATTGGTACTGAGTAAATTATTTGGAACAGATAGAATTTATAAAAATAGTTTTAATTTCTTTGAGAAAATAAAAGATGAATAAATTTTATATAGAGACCGTTTCAAGTTTTGTGTAAACGTTAAAAACTGATATAAGATTTGTGAAT
>OLQX01002758.1_pt1 | contig 11051 bp, 6 predicted proteins | sample 1672581 | NCBI WGS metagenome assembly OLQX01 (sample SAMEA3136701, study PRJEB25190) | human gut metagenome | reverse complement strand
AAGGATATGGAAGAGCAGAAGAAAGATCTGGAAACCATCAGCCTGGAAGTTCCCGATGATCCTATGGGGAAAAAGATGATGGAGCAGATCCTGAGCTGCTACGGAAGCCACGATTATCAGAGGGTGATCGATACCGCGCAGGAGGCGGTGCGTTACTTTGGGAATTGTTCCGGCTTTCTGTATTATCTGGCTCTCGCACAGCGGGAAGCGGGATATACGGGGAAATCTGTCCGGAATCTGGAACTTCTTGTGGAAAAGTTCCCGGATGAGGTGAGATTTCGCCGTGAACTGGCGATTTCCCTGCAGGAGCGCGGGTTCGGGAAAAAGGCGCTGGATGCGTTTGAGACTGCCTGGAAGATGGGCTGCCGGGATACGGAATTTCTGTTTTTGTTTAACCTGGCCTGTTATGAAAGAAGGAAGTATGCAAGGGGCGTCCAGATATTGGAAACGCTGATCGGGGATGCGGGACGCAAAACGGTTCTTCAGCCTTTGGAGTATCTGCAGCCGTACGAATGGCTCCTGATCTCCAGCGCCAGCGTTTCGGACGAAAAGTTCCGCCAGTCAGCAGAACGGTTCGCGCAGTTTCTGCTGGAAGCGGGAGGCGGGCTGGATGGCTGCGAAGAGGAACTTGCGGAAATGTTTTTGCCGCTTGCAATGATTGCCTATGGCATCAGTGAAAACGATGAAATACCGGAAATGGCTGCCGGCTGGATGAAGGTGACCTACACCACCATCAGGGAAGCGGTATGGAAAATTCTGGCGGCAGCCCAAAAAGCGATTCCGGACGGGAAACTGTGGAAGGAGACGCAGAAACAGCTGGAACATGTGTTTGTCATGGGGGATCCGGAACTTTCCATAAGCATCAGATGTTTAGTTGACGCCTTCGTCGGAGGGGACGAAAGGGAAGATCCGCAGTTTACCAGGTTTATTCAGCTGGACAGTATGCTGTGTATCCTGGAAGAATGGCCGGAAAACCGCGGGCAGATAGAAATTTTGAAACACAGGTATCCGGAAACCTACAGCAGGCTGGAGGAGTTCGTTCGGCGCCTGGACAGTGAGGCGGCCGACTGGCTGAGAGATTCGATGCTCAAGGATTACAGGCGTCTGGCAAAGTATTTTGACGGCTATTATTTCCAGCGTTATCCGGAGCGGCGGCAGGAGGGAACCAGGCAGGTTTGGGACAGTGATCAGGAGGGAACTTTCCGGCGGGCGGAGAAAAAAGTCGGCAGAAATGATCCCTGTCCCTGCGGAAGCGGGAAGAAATATAAAAACTGCTGCGGCAGGAAAGGTTGAGAAAGGCGCTTTACTTGAAACGATATCTGGAGATGATATGCATCGGAGAATAACAAAAAATGAAATATCAAAACATCAGAAAAGGCACTTTCCTGCAGCGCCCAAACCGCTTTCTTGCACGGGTGGCGCTGGACGAAAAGGAAGAACTGTGCCATGTAAAAAATACGGGAAGGCTGGGAGAATTGCTGCTTCCTGGCGCCGCTGTATGGGTGCAGGAGCACGACAATCCCAACCGTAAGACCAGGTTTTCCCTGATTGCGGTGGAAAAAGACGGTGTCTGCTACAACATTGATTCCCAGGCGCCGAACATTCTGGCGCGGGAATGGCTGGCGAGCGGAAAGGCCTTTCCGGGGAGTCGGATCACAGACATCCATCCGGAGCAGAAATACGGAAATTCCCGCTTTGATCTTGCATTCTGCCGGGATGGAAAAAGGGTGTTTATGGAAGTAAAGGGTGTAACGCTGAACCAGAATGGAACAGGGCTGTTTCCCGATGCGCCGACGCTCCGCGGTGTAAAGCATGTGCAGGAGCTGATCGAATGTCAGAAAGAGGAATATGAGGCATATGTGTTGTTTGTGGTGAAGTTTGAGACGGCTGAGAGATTTATGCCTAATATCGCCCGGCATCCGGAATTTGCCGCGGCGCTGCTGGACGCGCGGAATGCCGGGGTGCATGTGATGGCAGCCCGCTGCAGTGTGCAGCCGGAGCAGGTGGAAATCGTCACAGAGATTCCTGTGGAACTGCCGGAGAGTACGGAATGACAGTGCGCCGGGAAGTTGCTTGCCGGAGTTACTTACCCTCACGTGAGAGCGTGGGGGTATTTTCATGCAAAAAAATAATAGTTTTGTTGCAAATGCAACATAAAAAGTTGATCGGATATCGTATGATAAGGATGCTCTGATACAGTTGCTTTAGAGTGTGTCTGCAGATTCCAGAAACGAATTTTCAAACACGCTTTAGTGACTGCAGAGATTCCGGGCGATTTTCAGATGGAAAAGGAGAGGGTTTTATGATTCGAAAGATTATTCAGATCGATACAGAAAAGTGCAATGGCTGCGGTCTTTGTGCGAAAGCCTGCCATGAGGGTGCGATCGGCATGGTAGATGGAAAGGCGAAGCTGCTGCGGGATGATTACTGTGACGGGCTTGGAGACTGTCTGCCGGCATGTCCGGTCAATGCGATCTCTTTTACTGTACGGGAAGCGGCAGCCTATGACGAGGCAGCGGTACTCGCCAAAAAAGAGAAAGATGCACAGCTGCAGGGTTCACAGCTGCAGCAATGGCCGGTGCAGATCCGGCTGGTACCTGTGGAAGCACCGTTTTTCCAGGGCGCGGACCTGCTGGTGGCGGCAGACTGTACAGCTTACGCTTATGCGGAGTTCCATAAGGATTTTATCCGCGGGCGGGTTACTCTGGTTGGATGTCCGAAGCTGGATTCGGTGGACTATGCGGAAAAGCTTACGGAGATTTTTCGGAACAATGAGATCCGAAGCGTGACGGTCGTGCGGATGGAGGTTCCGTGCTGCGGAGGTATGGAAAACGCGGTAAAAAGGGCGCTGCATGCCAGCGGGAAATTACTTCCGTGGCAGGTGGTGACGATTTCCACCGATGGAAAGATTCTGGGGCGTGACTGAAAAATATAAGATAGAAAAGAGGAAGAAAAATGGATAAAAAGATGTTTTGTTTTCAGTGTGAGCAGACAGCCGGATGTGCGGGATGCATGGGAAATGCCGGGGTCTGTGGAAAAACTGCCGAGACGGCAAATCTGCAGGATGAACTGACAGGAGCGCTGATTGGCCTTGCCAGCGCCTGCACGACCAATCCCAAGACGGAGCAGACGGATCGTCTGCTGATCGAAGGTCTTTTCACGACAGTGACCAACGTCAATTTCAATGATGAAACTCTTCGCGAGATGATTCGCCGTGTGAGAGAGGAAAAGGAGCGGGTGGCGCCGGGCTGTGCTTCCTGCGCGGCGCGCTGCGGCAGTACGGATGATTATGATATGAAGAAAATCTGGGAGACGCAGGAGGATATCCGCTCCCTGAAGTCCCTTCTGCTGTTTGGAATCCGTGGAATGGCGGCTTACGCGTACCATGCGATGGTTCTCGGATACGTCAGCGAAGAAGTCAATGAATTCTTTTACCGGGCATTGTTTGTCCTGGCGCAGGACTGGGACACGGAACAGCTCCTTCCGGTAGTGCTGGAGACAGGAAAGGTGAATCTGACCTGCATGGAACTTCTGGATCGTGCCAATACCGAGACGTATGGTACTCCGGTTCCTGTGACGGTTCCGCTGAAGGTGGAAAAAGGGCCGTTTATCGTGATCACCGGTCATGATCTGAAGGATCTGAAGCTTCTGCTGGAACAGACGGAAGGCAAGGGCATCAACATTTATACCCATGGAGAAATGCTGCCGGCTCACGCTTATCCGGAACTGAAAAAGTATCCGCATCTGAAAGGAAACTATGGAACCGCATGGCAGAATCAGCAGAAAGAATTCGCGGATCTTCCGGCTCCGATCCTTTTCACCACCAACTGTCTGATGCCGGTGAAGGAAAGCTATGCCGACCGTGTATTTACGACGGAGGTCGTATCCTATCCGGGAATGGTGCATATCGGTGAGGACAAGGATTTCACTCCGGTCATCGAGAAAGCGCTGGAGCTTGGCGGATTCGCAGAGGATCAGGAGTTTACAGGAATCAACGGCGGACACGAGGTGACGACAGGATTCGGACACGGAACGGTGCTGTCTGTGGCGGACAAGATCATTGACGCGGTAAAGAGGGGAGAAATCCGTCATTTCTTCCTGGTAGGCGGCTGCGACGGAGCCCGCGCGGGGCGGAACTATTATACAGAATTTGTCAAGAACACACCGAAGGATACGGTGGTTCTGACCCTTGCCTGCGGAAAATACCGATTCAACGATCTGCAGCTGGGAACGATCGCGGGACTGCCGCGGATCCTGGATATGGGACAGTGCAACGACGCTTACAGCGCGATTAAAACGGCGGCTGCTCTGGCGGAGGCATTTGACTGCAGCGTCAACGAACTGCCATTGTCCATGGTGCTGTCCTGGTATGAGCAGAAAGCGGTCTGCATCCTGCTGACCCTGCTGCACCTGGGAATCGAGAACATTCGCCTTGGTCCGACCTTGCCGGCATTTCTGTCTCAGAATGTTTTGAATCTGCTGGTGGAGAAGTATCATATTGCGCCGATCACCACACCGGAGGAGGATCTGAAGGCGCTTCTTAAGGAATAAGAGGAAAATTTGACCTTTGGCGATGAAGGCAGACGAAAGCCGCCCCATTGTACCGCTGATGTTTTTATGGTAGAATCGGTTTATAAAAATGAAATGACAGACAGGAGAAACGATGAAAACATTAGTGATTGCAGAAAAACCCTCCGTGGGAAGAGACATTGCCCGGGTTCTCGGATGTCAGAAAAAGGAGAACGGATACCTGGAAGGCTCTTCCTATGTGGTGACCTGGGCGCTGGGGCATCTGGTGACCCTTCAGGATCCCGAGGACTATGATAAAAAATATAAGGAATGGAAGCTGGAAGATCTGCCGATGATGCCGGAGCGTTTGAAGACGAAAGTGATCCCGCAGACCGGAAAGCAGTATCGGATCGTGGCGGGACAGCTGGAGCGGAAGGATATTTCTCGGGTGGTGATTGCTACGGATGCTGGCCGTGAGGGAGAGTTGGTGGCGCGCTGGATCCTGGACAAAGCACATTGCCGGAAGCCGTTGTCGCGGTTGTGGATCTCTTCGGTCACGGATCGTGCGATCCGGGAAGGGTTCGCTCACCTGAAAGACGCCGGAGAGTATGAAAATCTCTACCATGCGGCGGTCTGCCGCGCGGAGGCGGATTGGCTGGTGGGAATCAATGCCACCCGCGCGCTGACCTGCAAGTATAACGCCCAGCTTTCCTGCGGGCGTGTGCAGACACCGACGCTGGCGATGATCGACCACAGGGAACAGGAGATCCGAAATTTTGTGCCGGAGCCGTATTATACCATCACAGCCGCGGCCGGAGGGGTGGTCTATACCTGGCGGGATGCGAAAAGCAAGGGAACCAGGACTTCCTCACGGGAACGGGCGCAGACCATCGCGGAGCAGGCAGGGCAGGAACCGCTGATCATTGAGAAGGTGGAGAAGAAGGAAAAGAAAACCTTTGCCCCGATGCTGTATGATCTGACGGAGCTTCAGAGAGAGGCAAGCCAGAGATTCGGATTTTCCGCGAAACAGACACTCAATCTGATGCAGAGCCTTTATGAGAATCATAAGGTGCTCACTTATCCCCGTACGGATTCCCGTTATCTGACAGCCGATATCCTTCCGACGATCCGGGAGCGGCTGGAGGCTGTGAGCGTTGGCCCTTACCGGGAGGCGGCGGGGAAGGCGAAAAGACAGAAACTTCCGGCGCGTCCGGCGTTTGTCAATGACGCAAAAGTATCGGATCACCATGCGATCATTCCGACAGAACAGTTTGTGCAGCTGAACGCCATGTCGTCGGATGAGAGAAAGATTTATGACCTGGTGGTGCGCAGATTTCTGAGCGTCCTGTTTCCGCCGTGCGTTTATGAGGAGACTTCCGTGACCGCAAGGATCGGAGCGGAGACCTTTACCGCAAAGGGAAAACGGATTCTGGAAAACGGCTGGAGAGAATTGTATGGAAGTGAGGTTCCCCAGGCGGAAGCTGCGGGAGAGCAGGAGGATACGAATCCGGAGGGGCAGACACTGCCGCTGCTGGAGGAGGGACAGAAGATCCCGAAGGTAAAAGTGACGGTGCGGGAAGGAAAGACCAAACCGCCGGCGCGTTTTACCGAGAGTACGCTGCTTGCCGCGATGGAGAATCCTGTCCGGTATATGGAATCCAGGGATGCGCAGATGGCGAAGGTGCTTGGTGAGACCGGAGGGCTTGGAACCGTTGCGACACGGGCGGATATTATAGAAAAACTGTTCAACAGTTTTCTGATGGAAAAACGTGGAAATGAAATTTATCTGACGGCAAAGGCGCGGCAGCTTCTGAAATTGGTGCCGGCGGATCTGAAAAAGCCGGAGCTGACGGCGGCATGGGAGATGAAGCTGACGGATATCTCCAAAGGGCGGCTGAAACGCAAGGATTTCATGGAGGAGATCCGCTCCTATACAGAAACGCTGATCGATGAGATCCGCCGCGAGGAGGGAACCTTCCGGCATGAAAATCTGACCAATAAGAAGTGTCCTCAGTGCGGAAAGCGTCTGCTGGCGGTCAACGGCAAGAACGCGAAGCTCCTTGTATGCCAGGACAGAAACTGCGGCTATCGGGAAACCGTATCCCGCCTGACCAATGCCCGCTGTTCCAACTGTCATAAGCGGATGGAGATGATCGGCAAAGGGGAGGATGCCGTTTTCGTATGCAGCTGCGGCCATAAGGAGCGGCTGGCGAAGTTTGAGGAGCGAAGGAAAAAAGAGGGAAAAGGCGTATCGAAAAAGGATGTCGCCCAATATATGCAGAAACAGAAAAAGGAGGCACAGGAGCCGCTGAACAACGCGTTTGCCGAGGCTTTAAAGGGTATTAAACTTTAATGTTTCCGGTAGCGGGACGGCGGCTCGCCCATCTGTTTCTTGAAAATCCGGCTGAAATACAGGGGATTGTCGTAACCCACCATCGCGCCGATCTCCTGGATCGGATAGTCGGTGCTTTCCAGCAGCATCCGCGCCCGGTTGAGGCGGACGGAGGTGATATACTGCATCGGCGGCATCCCCATTGCCAGCCGGAAACTGCGAATGAACCAGCATACACTGATATGCTGGTTTTTTGCATATTCCTCAATGGAGATGGGCTCGGAAAAATGTTCGTTGAAATAATGGACCGCCTCCTGGATTTCTTTTGGAATCCGCACGCGGTCCGGTCCGCATTCCAGGGAATGGCGGCGGACCGTCATCAGAAGCTGCCGGAACAGAAGAACCAGCAGTTCTTCGTAGCAGGGACGGCCAAACTGCAGTTCCTGGATCATCTGGAGAAAAAACTGGTGGTATTCCGGCAGGATTCCTCCGTCCAGGATTCCTTCCCGGTCAAAACCTGCCTGGCGCAGAAGGTCCGGAACCTCTTTTCCGGAAAAATGCACCCAGCAGACTTCTGTTTTGCGGGAAGCGGAGTATTCGTAATCCTGTGGCTCGCCGGGAGTATAAACGATGAACGTGCCGGCAGGAGCCGTAAAGGAACGGCCGCATTTCTGAAAGACGGCGGTTCCCCCGAAAACGTATAACAGCTGATAATCCCTGCGGCCCTGGGGGCGGGTTGTGCGCAGGGCAGGGACGGTGAGCATCCGGTAGATCCCGCAGCTTCCGATGATCAGCGGATGGATGTTATCTTCGATTTCAATATCTGAATGGTTCAGATAGCCGGTATTGGAATACAAGGAGACACCTCTTTCTGATTGCTTTTCATGTAACAGTTCAGCCAACGGAACTGCTGCCTTTTTCTTTCTGTATCATTGTATCATTTTGTGCATGTTTTGGGCAAGACTGGCTATGGAAATTTTCTGACATTTTCGATATAATTTCTTATATATGGTTGAAAATAATTCTGCAGTTTCTTCTTTCGGCGGAAAAGAAAGGAGGAACAGCGGAAAAATAAAAGAAAGAGAGGAACACAAACATGCTGGTACCAAGATACTATGAAGATCTCAGCGTACTTCACCTGAACACGATGCCGAACCGTGCGTACTATATCCCGGCGTCGGTTTCCATGGATACGGTCGGTGAGAAACGGGAGGAATCCGATCGTTTTGTACTGCTGAACGGAGACTGGAAATTCCGTTATTATGAGAGCATTTATGACCTGAAGGAGGCGTTTTACGAGGAAGGCTTCTGCACCTGCGGATTTGACGAGATCCCGGTGCCGAGCGTATGGCAGAACCACGGCTACGACCGCCATCAGTACACCAATGTACGCTATCCGTTCCCGTTGGATCCTCCGTATATTCCACAGGACAATCCCTGCGGCGCTTATGTACATAAATTTGAATATCAGAAACAGGCGGACGCGCCGAAGGCGTATCTGAATTTTGAAGGTGTGGATTCCTGTTTTTATGTATGGCTCAACGGAACGTTCGTGGGCTACAGCCAGGTGTCCCATTCCACCAGTGAATTCGATGTGACTCCGTATCTGAAGGACGGCGAAAATACGCTGGCTGTCCTGGTGCTGAAATGGTGCGACGGCAGTTATCTGGAGGATCAGGATAAGTTCCGTATGAGCGGTATCTTCCGGGATGTTTATCTGCTGCTTCGTCCGGAGCAGGGAATTTTTGATTATTTTCTGAAAGCTGTTCCGTCAAAGGATTACAAAGACGGAACCATCGATGTGGAATTCAAATTTATGGACGGCGAAGTGCCGGTGAACTGCCGGCTGCTGGATGCCTGCGGCAATCTTGTGGCGGAGCAGAAGGCAGTGGATGGAAAAGTGCACATGGAAGTGAAAGACGCCCATCTGTGGAATGCAGAGGAGCCGTATCTGTATACGATCATCTACGAGACAGAGCATGAGGTGATTACGGACCATGTGGGTATCCGCGAGATCCATATCGAGGGAAATGTGGTTTATCTCAACGGACAGAAGATAAAATTCCACGGTGTGAACCGTCACGACAGCGATCCGGTGACCGGATTTACCATCAGCCAGGAGCAGATTATGAAGGATCTGGTTCTGATGAAGGAGCATAATGTCAACGCGATCCGTACCAGTCATTATCCCAATGCGCCGCATTTCTATGAACTGTACGATGCGATGGGATTTTATGTGATCGACGAGGCAGACAATGAAAGCCACGGAACGTCCATGCGTTATATAGAATCTATGGACTGGGAGACCATCCGAAAACTCTGGAATGAGATGATCGCGGACAATCCGGATTATACCGAGTCTACGGTAGACCGTACACAGCGCTGTGTGGAGCGGGATAAGAACCGTCCGAGTGTTGTGATCTGGTCCATGGGAAATGAATGTGCCTATGGCTGTACCTTTGAAGCGGCGCTGGAGTGGACGAAGAAGTTTGACGATACCCGTCTGACGCATTTTGAGAGTGCGCTTCACGTTTCGGATAAGAGAAAATATAACTTTGACAACATCGATCTGTTCAGCCGGATGTATCCATCCCTGGAAGAGATCCATGAGTATGTAAATGAGGATGGAAGAAAACCATTTGTGATGTGTGAATTCTGTCACGCAATGGGCAACGGACCGGGAGATCTGGAGGATAATTTCCGCCTGATCCAGCAGTACGACGGAGTCTGCGGAGGTTTTATCTGGGAGTGGTGTGACCATGCCATCGATATGGGCAAAACCATCGACGGAAGAAAAATGTATGCCTACGGCGGCGACCACGGGGAATACCCGCATGACGGCAACTTCTGTATGGACGGACTGGTTTATCCGGACCGCCGGGTACATACGGGACTGCTGGAATTCAAGAATGTATACCGTCCGGCACGTGTGGTTTCCTACGATCAGAACAGCGGCGAATTGGTGCTGCACAACTATATGGATTTCCTGAACCTGAAGGATTACCTGACGGTTTCCTACGAAGTTCTGTGTGACGGCACAGTGATCGCCAAAGGAACGGTGGAGAATCAGGCGCTTCTGGACATTCCTGCCCACGAAGAAGGAACGATGACACTGCCTGTGGATGTTCCGGAGAAGGGAAAAGCAGCGCTGAAGATTTCCTATGCGCTGAAGGACGCACAGGGCGTTCTTCCGGCGGGCTTTGCCCTTGGATTTGACGAGGTGGCACTGGAAACCGCGGAAAATGAAAATCAGAAAGTGAAAACACTTCTGGCGGACGGCACAGCTCCGGCACCGAAGGCGGAGGAAGAGGATGCTTCCGTGATCGTAAGCGGAGACAACTGGCGCTATGTTTACAACAAACGCACCGGACTGTTCGCGCAGATGGTTTACGAGAATCAGAATCTGCTGGAGCAGCCGATGGAATTCAATATCTGGCGCGCGCCTACGGACAATGACAGAAATATCAAGAGGGAATGGATGCGCGCACAGTATGACAGAACCTTCGACCGGGCTTACAATACCACAGTTACGGAAAAGGACGGCTGCATCGTGATCGAGAGTGACCTGTCAGTGGCTGCGATCTATGCCCAGAGGATCCTGGAAATCCATGCGGTATGGACTATATCCGGAAACGGAGCAGTGGATGTGCATCTGGATGTGACCCGTACTCCGAACTTCCCGTTCCTGCCGAGATTCGGCCTGCGTCTGTTCCTGCCGAAGAGCATGCAGAAAGTAACCTACTGCGGTATCGGGCCGAACGAGAGTTACAAGGACAAGAGACAGTCCGGATATCACGGCCTGTTCCACACGGATGTTCCGGGGCTTCATGAAGACTATATCCGTCCCCAGGAAAACGGCGCACACGACGACTGCGACTATGTGATCCTGGAAAATGATCATCTGGCCCTGGCTGCCGCCGGAGCGAAGACATTTGCCTTCCAGGCATCGGAATACACCCAGGAAGAGCTGACCAGAAAAGCACACAATTATGAACTGGAGAAATCTCCGTATACTGTACTCTGCCTGGATTACTGCCAGAGCGGCATCGGCTCCAACAGCTGCGGACCGGAATTGAGAGAAGAGTATCGTCTGAATGAAGAGAACTTTACCTTTGCAATCCGCCTGAAACCGGAAGCAAAATAAGAGCTAAAACGAATACAGTGTTTCGCAGATAATCAGACCATGCACTTACACGATTGACGGTTGTCA
>OLQX01002746.1_pt1 | contig 11083 bp, 8 predicted proteins | sample 1672581 | NCBI WGS metagenome assembly OLQX01 (sample SAMEA3136701, study PRJEB25190) | human gut metagenome | reverse complement strand
TTTAATAAAAAAAGAAGGAAATATTTTCCTTCTTTTGAATTAGTTATTTTCTTCTAATTTTGACTTAATCTCATCATATGATAGAGGTTTTGCTTCTTCTTCTAATTCATGCTCTGAATTTTCAGGCATTTTTCCTGTTTCATATAATGATTTAATTTGAACACTATCCAAGGTTTCATATTTTAATAGAGCTTCCGCAATTAGTTTATGCGTTTCTCTATTTCCTTGAATAATTTCTGCCGCTTTATTACGGGCTTCATTCAACAGACTACGAACTTCTTCATCAATTTCGTAAGCTGTTCGTTCTGAAATCATTTTTTGTGGGCTTTGAGCACCAAACATTGCATGATTTCCTTCATATTGGACCGGTCCAAGTTTTTCACTCATACCATATTCAGTGACCATTGCACGCGCCATTTGGGTAGCTTGTTCAAAGTCATTTGAAGCACCCGTTGTTTGCGAATTGAAAATAATTTCTTCGGCAACACGTCCTCCCATGAGCCCAGCTAATTGTTCTTTCATATCTTCTTTAGAAAGTAACATTTGATCTTCTTTAGGAAGGGCAATCATGTAACCGCCTGCACGACCACGTGGAACAATCGTAACTTTATGAACTACACGAGCATTTGATAAGACCAAACCAACGATTGTATGACCAGCTTCGTGATAAGCAACCATTTCACGTTCTTTTTGTGAAATCGTCCGATCTTTCTTAGATGGACCTGCAATAACACGATCTTCTGCTTCATCGATATCAGCAGCATCAATTACTTTTTTATTTCGACGAGCTGCAACCAAGGCTGCTTCGTTCAAAACATTTTCGAGATCAGCACCGACAAATCCTGGTGTTTGTTGAGCAACCAATTTTAAGTCGACATCTTGAGCAAGTGGCTTATTCTTAGCATGAACACGAAGAATTGCCTCACGACCTTTCACATCTGGACGTCCAACTAATACTTTACGGTCAAAACGGCCAGGACGAAGAAGGGCAGGGTCAAGGACATCAGAACGGTTAGTTGCTGCGATAACAATGATTCCTTCGTTGCCTTCAAAACCATCCATCTCAATCAAGAGTTGGTTGAGGGTTTGCTCACGTTCATCATTTCCGCCACCAAGACCTACACCACGTTGGCGCCCAACAGCATCAATTTCATCGATAAAGATAATGGCTGGTGCTGCTTTTTTAGCATCTTCAAAAAGTGAACGAACCCGGCTAGCACCGACTCCGACAAACATTTCAACGAAGTCAGAACCAGAGATACTGAAGAATGGCACCCCAGCTTCACCAGCTACTGCTTTTGCTAAAAGGGTTTTACCAGTTCCTGGAGGGCCTTCAAGAAGCACACCTGCTGGGATTCTTGCACCCAATTTAGTAAAGCGTTTTGGATCTTTTAAAAATTCAACAACTTCAACAAGTTCTTGTTTTTCTTCTTCAGCCCCTGCTACATCTGAAAAACGAACTTTTATATCTTCTTTATTAGCAGCACGGGCTTTATTGCGACCAAAGTTCATGGCACCGCGGGCACCTCCGCCACCGCCTTGGTTCATCATTGAGAAGAAGAAGAACATGACGATAACAAATGAAACAATTGAAGTGAGAATTGTTATCCACATGCCACTTGAGCTCTCACGCTTGATGGTGATTTCTGCTTTGTGGTCAGCTGCTAATTTTTGTAATTCATTGACGGTGATATCAGATGGAAGGATGACACTAGTAAAGCGAGATACTTTTTGAACACTTGGGGTAAAAAATTGAATTCCTGTATCTTCTTTTGATTCTTTTGCTTTATTATAGGTCCCTGCAATTTCAATCACACTACCATTTGGTTGGTAACTGATCGTTTTTACATTATCATTTTTAATTTCTTTGACCAATTCTGTGTAGTTGATTTGCTGACTTTGACCAACTCCATTACCCGCAAAAAAGTACTGGAACCCTGTCACAGCCGCTACAATAATCAACAAATACAGAAATGGATTTCGAACAAAACCGTTATTTTTTCTGTTATTCATCTAGTCTCCTCTATTTTGAGTACACTTCCTCTTTTAATACACCAACATAGGGTAGGTTACGATAATTTTCATCATAGTCTAAACCATATCCTACAACAAACTCATTTGGAATCGTAAAGCAGGTGTAATCTGCTTCAATCTCAACCAAACGTCCCTCAGGTTTATCCAGTAAGGTAGCAATCTTTACAGATGCCGCATTTCGTTCTTCAAAGAGTTCTTTTAGACTCTTGAGGGTTTTACCTGTATCGATAATATCTTCTACAAATAAAATATCTCTACCAGTAATATCTTGGTCGATATCCTTGATAATATTAATAATACCTGAGCTTGCTGTCCCACCATGATAACTTGAAACCAGCATAAAATCCAATTCAATATGTGTATCCACATGATTGATCAACTCTGCCATAAATGGAACAGAGCCTTTCAAAATTCCAACAAAAATTGGATTTTTCCCTTGGTACTCTTTTGTTAGGGTTTCACCCAATTTCTTTGCTGCTTCTACAATTTCATCATGTGAAACCAATACTTTTTTTATATCTTTTTCTAACATGTTTTTACCTATCTATTTTTTGAATATAAAGATTATCTTTCATTATACCACTTTTTGAGGGTTGACTCAAATCACTCGTTACCAATCCCACTACAGAAAGAATATTATGATTTTGTTCTATAATGAGAGCCTTTTGCCGAAGAGAAATTGGAATTTTATGGTTGATAAACCACCGTCTTAATTTTTGATGGTGGCCATTAATAAGCAACTGATCTCCTTCCTTTCTCCCTCTAATTAAGATGGGAGTTTCGCGTGAAACAGAAAGAATTTCTACATTTTCCCCTACTAATGGTTGTCCAAAAGATAGTTTATAATTTGCAATGTCAAAGATATTCCCAAATTCTAACAAAAATGGGAGGGGGTGGTCATCCGACTTTTGACTGATTTTTTGTATTTCAAAGAAATCATATTCTTGATGTAGTTCATAATTCGACTTTAAATAATGAACGCAATTTCTTTTTTTTCGCAGTAAATTTAATAATTCTTGAAACTGTACCCTACCAAGTTGCAAATCTGGAAATTGTGCCAGATACTCTTCTAATAAGAATGATTGTACAGAATCAGAATACGTTCTAAAAGAAGCTAAATCTTGAATGGTTAACTCGCTAGTCAATTCTTTCAATGCTTGGTGCCAATGAGTCACTTCCTCTGCTAAATAACGAAGACTTACTTGCATTTGAGGATTTTCTTTTTCAAATTCTGGAAGGTATTGATGGCGTACACGATTTCGAAAATAGTCCTGTGAGTCATTGCTACTATCTTCAAAGTGAGGGATTTTCATCAACTCATCTTTGGTAAAAGTTAACAAAGGACGGATTAACTCACCCTTACCAAATGGTTGGCGTACAGGAATACCACTTAAATGGCGTAATTTTGTTCCTCGTATTAAGCGCATGAAAGTTGTTTCGGCTTGATCGTTTGCATGATGACCTGTTACTAAAGCGGTGCAATCCTCTTTCTCCATAATCTGTTTAAAAAAATCATAACGAAAGGTACGAGCTTTTGCTTCTGTAAAATCACCCGAATAGTGAGCCACATGGATACGTGTCTCTCGCCTATCAGCTAGCGTTCGAAGTTCACTTTCTTCTAAATCCGATTCTGGTCTTTGTCCATGATTGACATGAGCGAGTACCAGATGGATTTTCAATCGTTCTTTATTCTTATATAAAAGTTCATACAGATTCATTGAATCCAATCCACCAGATAAGGCAACCAAAACACGGCGATGGGGAGTAAATAGATCTTGTTTTTCACAAAACTCTAAAAATCGCTTTTCCATTATTTCAATACCTCATAGATATCTTTTGAAATGTTGGAAATCGTATCATAATTCGAATGATCTGTAAAAATGGCTATTACATAGGGTGAATTTGTGTATACAATCGCAACATCATGTCTAAAATCATAGGCATCTCCAATTTTATGAGCAACTTTTACTGGAAGGTCACGCGCAATCCGTTGATCATCATATTTTGTAGAGGAGAGCGCATCAATAATAGAGCCATTTTGTTGATAGACAGCCTCCATGACATTGCCAGCCATTTCAGCGGATGCTTCTCTTTTTTCAACATCCCAATGTTTCTTTGCAATTTTATCCAAAGTTTTTTGGAAGTCTTGATCTGATTGATGAGTGACATAATAATTCAAGATATTATGTCCAACATTATCTGATTCTTTTGCAATCTTATCTACCAACTCTTGAACACTGTATTCTTTTCCATCGGGTGTTTTTGAAAGACTACCACTTCCTTCTGGTTCATAGCCTCCTTTGAAATCATTTACTTCTGGAATATATTTGTAGGTTGTAGTTGGGGAAATGGCTTTTTTATTGAGCTGTTCTTGGACGTAGTACAAGTATGGTAATTTCGTTACACTGGCAGAATACATTTCTTTTTGCGGATTGATTCCAGCAGTATTTCCAGTCTCTAATTGTTTTACATAGATTCCATACGAAGGAGAATTGTATTTACTATTTAACAAGTCCTGGACTTTTTCCATTCGATTATCTTTTTCAGTAACGAATGCTTTGTTCACCCAGCCCTGACCTTCAATCTCCACAAACTCATCTCGTAAAGTCTTAGCTGTACGTAAGACTGTCACTTTTGTATAAGGAGAAAGAGGTGTACTTTTTTCTTTTGCACCATTTATTAAGGGTCGGTCGTACACTTTAAAACCAGGTTTTAGCCACATTTCTTGTTTTTTTTCTTGTGTTTCTTGCACAACATCAGAAAAAATGACAGAAGAATCTGCTAATACATATCCTTTATCTGCTATTTTAAATACAGCTTTCCCTTCATCATTTACAAAGAGTTGTTCGATTGTAAACGGTGTGTTGGGAAGAATTTCTCCTTTTGCTTTTTTCAACTGAGGATCAGAAAAAACAGAAATTTTGCGATAGACATTCGGGTTTGCTGGAATTGAAGAAAAATAAAGTTCTGATGGATGAGCCGTTGTCTGAGAAGACTCAGACTGCTCGACACTCGCTGCTTGAGATCCAATAAATAAAATTGGAACTAACAATAGGAGCAGAAATCGTTTAGACACCTGTATTCCTTTCTTTTTCATCCTTTTGAAGTTTAATCATTTGGTTTTTCTTTTTTAATTCCTCTAATTTTTCATCCGAAAATTCAAGAAATTGTTTAACTGTTTGTAAGATATTTTCCATCGGTTATTGGGGGAGTAAATCTGGGATGGTATAAACATATTCACCATCTTTTGAAAAAGAATACTTAGCGCGTGCATATTTTGTTGCATAATCATCGTCTTTTAATTTTTTAGCGATGTCTTGTTGGTATTCTTTTTGTTCACTTGTTTCTTTATACTCTTTTTCCAACTGTTTGTATTGTTCTTTTTTATCTTGTAGCGATTGATAGCTCTGGGCTAAATTATAAGTTGGAAGAATAAATAATAACATGACCAATATCAAGACAAGCCCCAGAAAACGATTGCGTTTTTTTCTTTCTTCTTCTAAAAAACGTTTTCGCTGACTTTCGTCTTTGATATATTTATTGTTCATTTGAACGATATTTTTAGACATCTTCTTCTATCCTTGTTTCACTAATTATTTCGTACATTTTGGATGCATCTTCTTTTTTTGTACTATCCAACATTTCCAAGACTTTAACCGTCAATACTTTATTTCCAAAACGAACTTCAATTTGATCATTCACTTTCAAATCCGTTGAACTTTTGGCTAATACTCCATTGACTTTGATTCGCCCTTTATCTGCAACTTCCTTTGCAACAGGGCGACGCTTAATAATGCGAGAAACTTTTAAATATTTATCTAATCTCATACTGTCACCTCTAACATAGTATTGTATCATTTTTTATACATAAAATGCGAAAAATGAGCTAAGAACTGCTAGTCCTTTTCTTTTTCCTGTTTAATTTCCAATAAGGTTTGACCAAATTGCTTCAGAGCTTCCAAAATTTCAAAATCTTTCTTATTTCGAATATCGAAGATCACTTCAATCAATCCCTTTTCTTCTGCAATCTGTGCCTTTAACTGTGTCATGGACAGAGCTTTGAAATAATCCTGTGTTAAAAACAGTTGTTTGGTAATAGGTTCAAATTTCACTGTCACTTTTTGTTGTTTTCTCTCAACAAGACGGACAAAGACTTGATCCAAGTAAGCTTTCACTAAACCAATTTCAAGTAGGTAGGCCACAACATCTGGGTATTCTCCAAAACGATCGATCAATTCATCTTGCAAGTATTCATAGTCCGTCGCAGAATTTATTTCACGAATTTGTTTGTAAATTTCAATTTTTTGACGTTGATCTGAAATATATTCATTAGGTAAATATGCATCTATTTGAAGGTTCAACTCTGCATTGCTCTTTTGCCTGCGATGCTCTTGACCTTGTTTCTTAGCAATAGCTTCCTCTAACAATTGAGAATACATTTCAAAACCAACTGAATCGATGAAACCAGATTGAGAAGCTCCAAGGATATTCCCTGCTCCACGGATCGATAAATCTCGCATAGCAATTTTAAAGCCAGACCCCAACTCAGTAAAACCTTTAATAGCTTCTAAACGTTTTTCAGACACTTCTGTAAGAGATTTGTCTGGACGATACATCAAATAAGCATAAGCAATTCGATTGCTTCGTCCCACACGACCTCTTAGTTGATAAAGCGTTGAAAGTCCCATATGATCCGCATTTTCAATAAAGAGTGTATTGGCATTTGGAATATCCACACCTGTCTCAATAATGGTTGTCGTCACTAAAACATCGTATTCTCCATTAATGAAATCCAACAGGGTATTTTCCAGGCGAACTTCACTCATCTGACCATGAACAAAGCCAATCGAAGCCTCTGGAATCAACTCTTTTAATTCAGACACCTTTTGTTCAATTGTATCTACCTTATTGTAAAGATAATAGGCCTGTCCTCCACGATCCATCTCCCGCAACACAGCATCTCGAATAATGGTTGGATTAGTCTCTAGTACAAAAGTTTGTACAGGATACCGATTGGTCGGAGGTGTTTCGATGACAGACAAATCTCGAATTCCTAGCATAGACATATGAAGAGTTCGAGGTATAGGGGTAGCTGTCAAGGTAAGCACATCCACCTTTTTTTTCAATTCTTTCAAGGTTTCTTTGTGCTTCACTCCAAAACGTTGTTCTTCATCGATCACGATTAAGCCTAAGTCTGAAAAAACAACATCTTTGGACAAGAGCCGGTGAGTTCCAATAATAATATCCACTCGTCCTTTTTTCAACTTTTCAAGCGTTTCTTTCTGCTCTGCCTTACTCTGGAAACGACTTAAAACAGCAACCTCTACTGCAAAAGATTCAAAACGCTCCTTAAAATTGGCATAATGTTGTTGGGCAAGAACAGTTGTAGGAACCAGCACTGCTACTTGTTTATGATCATTTACTGCCTTAAAGGCTGCTCGCATAGCGACCTCTGTTTTCCCAAAACCGACGTCTCCAACCAGCAATCGGTCCATCGGACGATTTGATTCCATATCTTTTTTGATTTCTTCAATGGAACGTAATTGATCATCTGTTTCAATATATGGAAAATCTTGTTCAAAAGCCTCTTGATTTTCATCATCTTGGGAATAGGCAAAGCCTTCTAATTGACTACGCTCCGCATAAAGTTTTATCAAATCATCCGCAATGTCCTCCACCTGGGTCTGAACCTTTTGCTTCGTTTTTTGGAAACGCCCATCATTTAACTTGTTAATTTTTGGCGTTTTTCCATCACTTGCAACGTATTTGGACAACATCTGAATCTGATCGACAGGAATCGAGATGCGATCTCCATTTTGATATTGAATTGAAACATAATCACGATGGACACCCGAAATTTCAATCGTTTCAATTCCCAAATATTGACCAATACCATGAACTTGGTGAACAACATAGTCCCCTTTTTCCAATTCATTATAATTTTTTAGGCGTTCTGCATTGGAAATATTTTGCCTGCGAATCTTTCGTTTGATCTTTTTCTGATAAATCTCTGATTCTGTAATGTAGATAATTTTTTCATCAACAAATTGAAAACCGTGAGCTAATCCTCCAACGACTAATTGACTAGCTTGAGGAATGATCGTATCCCCATCAATATAATCTAATCGAATCCCATACTCTTCTAAATTTTTATGGAGCTGTTGAAGATTGTGATGAGAAGTTGCTTGGACAATAACAGTATAGTTTGATTTTCGATATCGTTCAATTTCCTCTTTTAGTAAATCAAATTGTCCAAAAAACTCCTGCATGGGATATTGATTGAATTGATATAAATGATCAAACTTCAGATTTCCCAATCCTTTTTGAAAGTTTGAAAAATAAGTTGCAGGCGTATATTTTCGTAATGTTGTACTGGTGTCTGCAAAATACACTTGGCGAGAAGAAGCTCTATTTTTATGTAAATCTTCCGTCAAGAGATTAGCTGTATCTAGTTCAAATCTCGCTATTTGATCTGCTATTTTTTGATAATCATCCAGAAAGACTGGAGTGTGTTTAGGGAGATAATCGAATAGGGTATATTGTTTCTTGTAAAAGAAACTAATAAATTTTCTAAGATCCGGATGGAGTTTCCTTTGAGAAATATCTCCCAGAATTTCTGCTAGATAAGATTTAAATTCTTCATTTGCACTCTGTTCTTGCAATTGTTCGATTTGCTGCTGACCACGTATAAAATCTTCCTCTTGCAACAATAGATCACTCACTGCCTTCAGTTGAACTTCTTCAACATTTTCAACAGAACGCTGACTTTCTGGGTCAAAGATTCGGATTCCATCAATCTCATCTCCGAAAAATTCAATCCGATAGGGTTGGAGTTGGTCGATCTCAAAGATATCTAAAATATCTCCTCGTAGACTAAACTCTCCCTGTTGCAAAACTTGGCTCACCTTTTGGTAGCCAATCTTCTGTAATGTTTCACTCAGAGTAGTTAAGTCTATTTCTTGACCAACCTTCAATTGAAAAATGCTAGATGCAAAAACTTTAGGAGAAGGTAATAGTAGTTTTATACCACTCACATTGGTCACAAGGATGCCTTGACGATCTTCTTGGCATAAAAAGTTCAAAGCCTCTAATCGTGCAAATTGCCTTTCTTGTGAAGCAAAAACAAATTCTGCTAAAGGGTTATCATCTCCCAAAAATGTATGGACTTTCTCTTCTCCAAGTAGGGCAATAAAATCACTGGCCAATCGTTCTGCTTCGTTATAACTGGAAGTGATGAGGACTGCTTTTTCAATAGAATCAAAGGCTGAAGCCATTACAATAGCCTTTGTGGTCGCAGATAATCCTAAGATCAATTCCCTATTATTTTTTTGTAAACCTTGTTGCCAGGATAGAAGGTTGGAGTTTTGACTCACTAAATCAATTACATTCATCTACTTACCCGTTGTATTTCTGCATGCTTCTTTCAAAATTTTCTTCTACCAAGTAATCGTTAACCGCTTCTTCTACTCGATCAATTGTTTGTAGAATAGTGATGTAATCGTCTTTATCAAATTTCCCTAAAACATGATGAACAACTGACATGCCCTGCTTAGGTCTTCCAATTCCAATCTTAATTCGATAAAAAGTCTGAGTTCCAATATGATTGATAATCGATTTGATTCCGTTATGACCTCCAGCTGATCCTTTAGCTCGAAGACGAATCTTACCAACTTCCATATCTAAATCATCGTAAATAACCAAAAGATCTTCAATATCCAGACCATAATAAGTCAGAAGGGCATGGACTGCTTTTCCACTCTCATTCATGAAAGTGGTCGGCTTTACAAAATAGACCTTTTCTCCATTCAAAAATGTTGAGGCGATATCAGCTTGAAAAATCTTATCATGGGAGAAAGTAAGATTTAAAGACTTTGCCATTTGATCAACTAACATAAAGCCTACATTGTGTTTGGTTTCAAAATACTTATCACCTGGATTTCCCAATCCAACAATTAATTTCGTCATCTCTTTCCTTTCAAAACACTAAAAGGGTTGGAAATATTTTTTCCAACCTTTACATCTTTTTAACTCTCTTATACATTAAAACGGAATTCCATGATGTCCCCATCTTGGACAACATATTCTTTTCCTTCTTCGCGCAAACGTCCTGCTTCTTTTACAGCCTTTTCAGAACCGTATTTAACCAAATCATCATAGGACATGGTCACAGCACGAATAAATCCTTTTTCAAAATCAGAGTGAATGATTCCAGCTGCTTGAGGAGCTTTCATGCCACGTTTGAAGGTCCAAGCACGCACTTCTTTTTCACCAGCTGTGAAATAAGTGCCAAGTCCCAACAAGTGATAAGCTGCACGCGTAAGTTTATCAACTCCAGACTCTGTTAGGCCAATCGCCTCTAAAAATTCTTGTTTATCTGCATCATCTAGCTCAGAAATTTCTTCCTCAGCACGCGCAGAAATCACAACTACTTCCGCATTTTCTGTTGCCGCAAAGTCACGAATTTGCTTCACATACTCGATAGAATCTGGATCTGCAACAACATCTTCATCCACATTGGCTACATAAAGAACTGGTTTGGTAGTCAAAAGGAAAAGTCCTTTCACCACTTTTTGTTCTTCCTCAGTGAATTCAATGGTCCGAGCTGATTTACCATCTTCAAGAACTGGTTTGATTTTTTGTAGAACATTAAATTCAGCAACAGAATCTTTATCTTTTTGTGTGCGAGCAATTTTTTCTACACGCGCATAACGTTTATTAACAGACTCTAAGTCGGCTAAAATTAATTCTAAATTGATGGTATCAATATCTGCCAGTGGATCAACAAAGGCATCTTCACGACCTTGCTCCCGCATGACATTTTCATCATCAAAAGCACGCACTACATGGACAATGGCATCTACTTCACGGATGTTGGCCAAGAATTTATTACCAAGTCCTTCCCCTTTAGAAGCTCCTTTCACAATCCCAGCAATATCTGTAAATTCAAACGTTGTAGGAACTGTCTTCTTAGGAGTAATCATTTCAGTTAATTTTTGAAGTCGTTCATCTGGAACTTCTACCATTCCGACATTAGGATCAATAGTTGCAA